>Ga0193753_10002059_pt1 | contig 16392 bp, 12 predicted proteins | sample H1c2metaG_FD_144925 | JGI IMG/M metagenome (GOLD analysis project Ga0193753, IMG submission 144925) | Soil microbial communities from a riparian zone of the East river system, Colorado, United States - H1c2 | ecosystem: Environmental > Terrestrial > Soil > Riparian zone | place: USA: East... | reverse complement strand
CAGGCCATCATAGGTTCCCAGCCACATAAATCCTTTACTGTCCTGCAGAATGGTGCGTACGGAGTTATTGGACAAGCCATGCTCTATACCCAGGTAGGTCATAGGCGGGATGGTTTGGGCATTCAGACAAGCACTCCCTAATAATAAAATTAAGGACAGGCAAATATTGATTGGCAATTGCTGGACGAATATTATTGTTTCCCTGTATTTCTTACCCGGTTGGCTAGGCATGGTAGCACAAATATCATAAAAATCAATTTACTGGCGAATACACCCGTAAACCACGGTGCAAAACATTTTTATGACTATCATGTACCGGCCTGTGATATGTTCAACGACCACAAATAATTAATATTGGGCTGAAATCCCACACTGCGAAATGACATACCCAACAACTTAAAAAAACTGTTTCGATTTGCGAACAGTCATCATCTCCGGCTACCCCATATGACCGGCCGGCAACGCTTAATACGCCCCGGCTACCCGGTTTATTTTAAAGCGAAATAAAAATGAATAATTTTTTTTCTATCAATGGGTTGACTATATTCGTGTATTACTTAACCCATACACTAATAATTGATATACGAAACTTGACTTTTGGGTATAGCCCTAAAAAGCTGCTGTATAAAAATCTCAATCTTCAACTACCAGCAGGCAGTATATATGGCCTGCTGGGCAGAAATGGCGCAGGAAAATCAACCCTGTTAAAGAATATGATTGGGTTATTATACCCGCTCAAAGGCAGTATAACTGTAAATGGTTTCCAACCAGGTAAAAGATCGCCTTCATTTCTTTCCACCATCTATTTTATTCCCGAAGAAGTATATGTTCCGGCATTAACCATTACAAGGTATGTTGAACTGTTTGCAGTTTTTTACCCACTTTTTAATCATGAACAATTTAACAGCTATCTGCTTGCGCTTGACACCCTTACAAATGAAAGGCTTGACCGATTATCTTTCGGTCAGCAAAAGAAATTCATTATTGCCTTTGGCCTGGCGTGCAATACGGAAATTCTGTTACTGGATGAACCTACCAATGGTCTGGATATTCCTTCTAAAAAGCAATTCCGCAAGCTGATAGCATCTGTGATGAACGGGGACCGGATGATATTTATATCCACGCACCAGGTACGTGATTTGGACAACCTGATAGACCAGGTAATTATTGTTGACAATGGCGAACTAATAATGAATGAACCATTGTCAGCAGTAGCTGAAAAATTATTTTTTGGAATTGTTGAGCGCAGCAATGACTACCAGGAAATATTGTATTCAGAAAACGCATTGAAAGGAATAGCCATCGTAACAAAAAATACAACTGGTGCGGATTCGAAAATTAACCTTGAGCATTTATTCAATGCTGCAACAGAAAATGCTGTTATGATAAAAAATATTTTTAAATAAGCCATCAATGAACAATACCTTCCAGGCTGCGCGTTTTGGTTTCCTGCTAAAAAAATCAATTTATGAAAAGCCTTTTCAGCTGGCAGGGCTGACATTGCTTTCAATGGCGGTTGTGCTTATCATGTATGCATTTCTTAAAACAGTTGCCGGGTTTGAAGTGGCGCAAACCGGTTCGTTTCTTACCGGGTTAACGGGCGGATGTATTATTGCCTCTGTCGTATATGCTTATTTTTCCAGCAGCGCCATGGGTTATTCATTTCTTACGCTGCCTGCCTCCGCATTTGAGAAATGGCTGTATGGTATTTTTCTAACCGGGTTATACCTCCTTTTATTCCTGCTGTTTTTCCGTGTTATAGATACACTGTTTGTATCTTATTTTCTACGGCACATTCATCCTAACCGCGCCCATTACAGGGAGATCTATGAAACTGTGACAATTTTCCAATATGACAGCATGGTAGCATCGCAGTCATTTATTATGTTTTTCAATTTCGCCGGTGCCATGCTGATCGGTTCTTTATATTTTAACAAAACACCGTTTATCAGGGTTGCACTGGTAATATGTGGCTGCTGGTGTGCCGCATTCGTCATTAACCTGTTGATTGCGAAATGGATGATGCCCGAAGCTGCCAATGCATTTCCTTTCCTGCTGGTATGGATCAATATAGGAAAAGATGTTGCACGCCTTGATCTCCCGGACTATGCCAGCCACATTGTGAAACTATCATTCAATTTTATAATACCGGCAATCCTTTGGATACTGGCATATATCCGGTTAAAAGAAAAGGAATTTTAAAAGTTACTCATGGAGTTCAGAGACAACCAATCAATATGGCTGCAGATTGCAGAGTATGTGTGCGAGCAAATCCTTTTAAAAAAATGGTTGCTGGGAGAAAAGATCATGAGCATCCGTGAACTGGCTGTTTTGCTGGAAGTAACCCCCAACACCGTTCAGCGGGCCTATGATTTTTTGCAACAGCGGGCCATTATTACCAACAAAAGAGGCATTGGTTATTTTATCGAAGCGGATGCCACGGAGCGGATCCGGGACTTTAGAACAGAGCAATTTATCGAAACCGAATTGCCGGTTTTTTTGCGCAACATGTATTTGCTCAATATTGATATTAAAACAATCAATACACATTATGAGAAGTTTGTAAAAAGCAATTTCAAAAATAAATAACCATGAAACTGAGTGCGAAGATCCTTGCCGCTGTTTTGTTGCTCCTTATAGCAGGTTTATTTGTATGTAACCTGGTGTTAAAGGCGGCATTTGAAAAAGCAGACAAGAGCAACCTGTACTGGAACTATACAAGCGTTTTGGAAACGCCTTTTCATCATATTCATATCAAAGGTGGCAATATAACACAGGTATCATTTGAACCGGGACCTCATTATTCAGTCAGGATTCTTGAAAACTGGGCGGGATACAAAGAGGGCAGAATGAAAGCATTTGTCCGGCAGGATACCTTATTCCTGGATTTACCAGTTGTTGCAAAAGATATTCACGAAAAGAGTTGGTTAAAATGGGTATCTCTTGTAAGGATTTTTGGGCCGGCTGTTCAGTCGGTAGAAGGTTTGAACACAAATTTTAATATGTCCAGGATGAAACAGCAAAGCCTTGCTGTGGCAATGGGCGGTAATTCATCCTTTGATTATGAAAGCCTGGTCACTGTTTTCAATGCTATCCGTGTCAGGCAGTCAGATTCAACCAATGTTGGTTTCCACACTTCAGCCGATGCAAAAATGCCAGCTGCCTTTAGCATACGCTCGCTGGATGCGATTGTTGCCGGTGAATCATTCCTTTACGTTGGTCACGCAACCGTGGATTCTTTGCGTTTAGAGGTGAGCAATCGTTCGGGTGTATTTTTTTCCGGCAATACGCTTAAAAAAAATCATTTTACTACAATTGAAAAATAATATTTAATACATCCATTTCAACTATACACAACTATTCATCTTAAACCGCTATCATTAAAATAACAAACAGGTATGAAACTCGTTATCAATAACCTTTCTAAAACTTACCCAAACGGTGTGCAGGCACTTAAAAACGTTTCCCTGACACTCGGTAACGGGATGTTTGGTTTGCTTGGCCCAAACGGTGCAGGCAAATCATCTTTGATGCGCACTATTGCAACCCTGCAGGAAGCCGATGAAGGAACCGTTTATCTCGACGATCTGGATGTATTGAATAATAAAACAAAAGTCAGGCAATTGCTGGGCTACCTGCCACAGGAGTTTGGTGTTTATCCGCGCATATCGGCAGAACAGATGCTGGATCATGTTGCAAAACTCAAAGGCGTCAGTAACCCGGGCGAAAGGCATGAGCTGGTAGACGCATTGCTGGACAATGTAAACCTGTTTGAATACAAAAAGCGGAAGTTGGGCACCTTCTCAGGCGGAATGAAACAAAGGTTCGGTATTGCCCAGGCGCTGGTTGGCAATCCAAAACTAATTATTGTAGATGAGCCTACAGCAGGGCTTGACCCGGCAGAACGAAACCGCTTTTACAATTTACTTAGTCACCTGGGAGAGAACACCATTGTAATTCTGTCTACCCATATTGTTGAAGATGTAAGCACGCTTTGCGCTGAGTTTGCCATTATCTCGCAGGGAGAAGTACTGTACACGGGAACACCTGATGCTGCCATCCATCAAATGGATAAAAATATTTATAGTAAAGCGATTGAAAAAAATGAACTGGCGGATTATAAGTCGCGCTTTTCTGTTATCTCTACGCAACTGAAAGCCGGCAGGTTATCAATCCGCATTTTTAGTGAACAGGATCCCGGGGAGCAATTTGCAGCAATTGCCCCCAGCCTGGAAGATATCTACTTCAGGTATGCAGGTACAAAGGCTGAAATCAACACTTTTTAATGAACCCAATACCAGCTATATGTTTGAAGAAATATTTTTGTTTGAAATAAAATACCGGCTTAGACGACCCGATACCTGGTTATATTTTTTTGGATTCTTTCTGGTCACAACCCTGGCTTTTGCAACCGGAAGTGTTCCGGCCAATGATTCAAATTTTGTAAATGCCCCTTTGACAGTTGCCAAATTCTTTACCATTTTCAGCCTGTTTATGATGGTAGTGTCCGCTTCCATCATGGGGGCACCTCTTTACCGCGATCTTGAATACAACACCCATGAATATTACCTTTCGTACCCAATAACAAGGAATGATTATTTCTGGGGTCGTTTTTTAGGTTCGTTCTTTTTTGTTTTACTGATAGCGTCTACGCTGATCTGGGGCGCTATGCTCGGCATATTCATTGGGCCAAAACTTGGATGGCTTTCGGCCGGCAGGGTGGCACCGTTTAATTTTTTCATTTTCCTGAAACCATTCCTTCTATTTCTTTTCCCCAATTTACTGCTCACCTCATCCATTTTTTTTGGATTGGTTGCTTATACGCGAAACAATAAAGTCATTTATTCGGGGGCTGTTATTCTTTACCTGGGTTACATGATTTCTATTTTTATTATTCAAAACACAGACAATAGAAGTCTTTCCTATTATATTGACGCATTTGGTTTCACGCCTTTGAATTTACTTCAATGGCAAAATTCTCCTGCAGCATTTAATCACCTGCAAATACCTGTCTCTGGTATGCTGCTGGTAAACCGTGTGATATGGACTTCCACTGGATTGTTTATCATTTTGCTTACATGGTCGCGTTTTAGCCTGGTAAAATTTTTCGGCGGCCGTGCAGATAAAAGCAAAAGAAAGAAGGATGCAGAACCGCCGGCAAATGAAGTGCGCAAAATTCCAAAGACAATAACCGGGTTTACCGGCAATTACAACCGTAACACCTTATTGTCGCTCACCAAAATAGAATGGGTAAGCATCTTCCGCGATAATTATTTCCGGTTGATCGTTGGCGTGGGTATTTTCTTCCTGGCATTTATTTTCTGGCTGGGGGGAAGGCAGTATGGTGTGCAGGATCTGCCGCGGACTGTACTGCTGATGGGCATTTACACCGACAATTTTGTTTTATTTGTTTTCCTGATCCTCATGTTTTATACCGGCGAAGTGATACACCGTGAAAAGGCCAGCCGCTTTGCACTTATCAACGATGCTTTGCCACCGCCCACCTGGGTCTTATACAGCTCAAAACTGATGGCGTTGTTTTTACTGGCGCTGTTATTGACATTGATCCCGGTTGTTACAGGCATTTGCGTTCAGCTGGTCAAAGGATTTGCCCTGCTCAACCTGAAAGCGTATTTCATTTACTGTTTTTCTATTTCCCTGCCCCTGTACCTTGAAATAGTAATGTTTTGCTTTCTTGTACACGTACTGGTCAATAATAAATTTGCCGGTCATGGTATCGCATTGGCGATATGGATACTGATGTTCGCCGGTTGGATAAGCGGCCGTTTTAATTACCGCTTATTATTGTATTCGTATACACCGGATTGCTGGGTAACGGATATGGATGGTTTCGGGCCGTCTGCCGCACCCCAATTCTGGTTTCATAGTTATTGGCTGTTTGCCGGAGGATTACTGGTTGTACTGGCCGCCCTGTTTTATTACCGTGGCTTGCCTGCTGGTTTTGGAGAAAGAATCCGTTTGGCAAAACACCGGTTTGCCGGCAGAACAAAAATCACTGCTATTGTTTTATTGATGGGGTTTCTTTCTATTGGTGCCTGGAATTATTACAATATCAGTTATCTCCATACCTGGCTCACACCCGGAGAAATGGATCAGCGTACCGCCCTGTATGAAAAGAAATTAAAAAAATATGAACACCTGCCAAAACCCGGCGTTATAAGGCTGAAAGTGTTCATGGATATTTTTCCTTCCGAAAGAAAAATAATTACAAAATCTTTTGCGACCATCATAAACAATGGCAATGTTCCTATAAAAGAACTGCTGCTAACCGGCGATAAGCTAAGTGATTACTCGATTACGCTAAACAATGCGCCCATAGCTTATACGCAGCCACTTGTTTATCCCTGGCCATATTTTACTTTTTTTAAAAAAGGAATGGATACGGCGGCATACCGTTTGTATACGCTTGATAAAGCCATGCAGCCCGGTGATACCGCAACGATTGAAGTAAATGCTGCATTGATTAGCACCGGCTTTACAAATAATTTTTCTAACCTGGCAGTGCAGGGCAATGGTACTATTTTCGGCGATTACCTCCCTGAACTGGGGTACGATTCAAACGAGGAACTGCGCAGCAATTCAAAAAGAAAGGAATACGGATTGCTGCCAAAAGAACAAACTGAACTGCCAGTACCCGGGGACAGCGCTGGTGTACAGGAATTGCTGTTTACCGGCCCAAGCAGCATGGTAGATTTTGAAGCAACCATCAGCACCGAAGCAGGGCAGACGGCCATTACTGCCGGGGTGTTGGATTCTTCATGGAAAAAAGACAACCGTGCTTATTTTCATTACCATCTCAGCAACCCTGCATCTTACGCTGACTTCCCGGTGTTTTCGGCAAACTATACCGTATGCACTGATTCTGTAAAACTGGACAATGGTGTTGCTGTACATGCGGAAATTTATTATCATCCGTCACATACAGCCAATCTCAACAGGTTTATGAGTGCATACAAAGATGGGCTGGTTTATTTTTCACGGGCATATGGCAATTATCCGTTTCAGCAATTTCGCATGATGGAAGGACCGGGGTTTTTGAGAGGATATGAATTGGCAACCGGCACAGCTGACGGAGAGGATAATAAGTGGAACGCCGGTTTAACAAAATCAAACCAGTTCGACTTCTGTTATTTTTATGCTGCCGTTAGTCTTGGCCGGCAATGGTGGTCATTCCAGGTAGCTCCCAATCACACACAGGGTGCGCAGGCTATTCCTGATGGCTTGTCCAAATATGGTGCCCTCATGCTTTGCGAAAAACGCTTTGGTAAAGACAATCTGCATTATTTTCTAAAACGTGAATCGCAATGGTACCTGGATGCGCACCAATGGTGGAGTGAAAGGGAAACGCCGCTGGTACGGGCTAAGATGCGCGAAACTTGGGATGGTAAAGCCAGCGTAATATTGTATGCCTTACAGGATTTAATTGGCGAAGACAGTATGAATGCAGCTTTGCGGGAATTCTATGATGAATTTAAATTCAGGAACAAACCTCCCTATGCAGGCAGTACCGACCTGTTGCGTACGCTCGCGAAGCATGTTCCTGATTCCCTGAAATATTACCTGGCAGATTCGTGGAATAAAATTACACTCTATGATAACAAAGCAGTGAAAATTACGACAGCCCCTACAGGTGAACCGGACGAATATAAGGTTCACCTTGAATTAAGCGCAGGCAAATGGTATGTTGAAAATGGAAAAGAAGTTGCGGCGCCAATGAATGATTATATTGACATCGGCATTTTTGGTAAGCCGATTACAGACAGTGAAGGTTTCACCCAAACAAAACGACTTTACCTGAAGAAATATAAACTTCAGGCAGGTAATCAATCATTTGATATTATAGTAACAGGCAAGCCGGTTACAGCTGGCATTGACCCATATAATAAACTAATTGATAAAAACCTCTCCGATAATGAAATGAAATTCTGAGCAAAGAGGCTGTGCAAAACTCCATTTATTTGCAGAAAGTATATACGCACCCTGGTTCCACTATACCAAATGCGGAGTAGCTAATATTGAACGCAAGGTGACCTTTATTTTCTGAATGGTTGGACAGGCTACTGGTCTGTTGTCTTTTTAATCGCGCATAACGATGATAGTTATTAACCACCTGCACACCGCGTGCAAATCCCAACAACGCACCAGCCACCACATCGGTTGTCCAATGGCGGTTTTCAGTGATTCGGCTAAAGCCTATCAACGTAGCAATACCGTAGGAGACAATTTTCACATTACCGGCATTTAAGCTGTAAACAAATCTCAGGGTCAATTTTGAGTAAATGCTGAACTTGTTTAAGTACAGGTTCTACTCAGAATCGCCGTCTATTATTGCCTGAATAATTGAATGCGATGATAAAAATTGCTATGTACATCACTGGCTTACTATTGTTAGCAGCTCAGTTGAAAGCACAAACACCTGTTACGGCGGTCGGCTCAGCAAGAATTGCAGGAAAGATTACGGATTCGTCGTCCGGTCATGCACTGGAATACGCGACTATTACTTTGCTGGATAAAAAAACCGGTAAAATCATCAACGGGACCAGCTCCGGCAGTGCGGGCTTATTCACACTCGATAACCTGGCCATGGGCGAGTACCAGTTAATTGTCGAATTCATTGGATACAGGCGCTATACCAGGAATAACCTCAGCATTGCAAAAAAAGCTGAGATTATTGATGTAAAAAATATTCAATTGGCCAAGGATGTTAAACTATTGTCGGGCGTGACCGTTACTGCGCAGGGGAAACTAATTGAAAATAAAATTGATAAACTGGTATTCAACGCTGAAAAAGATTTGACCTCACAGGGAGGCGTGGCGACGGATATTTTAAAAAAAGTACCACAGGTTTCAGTCGATATGGATGGTAATGTCGAATTATCGGGCAGCAGCAGTATCCGTTTCCTGATTAATGGCAAGCCATCAACGGCTTTTGGAAGCAGTATTGCTGATGTACTCCAATCCATCCCTGCCAGCCAGATAAAAAGCATCGAAGTGATAACCAATCCTGGTGCAAAATATGATGCGCAGGGGCTCGGTGGTATTATCAATATTATTCTGAAGCAAAATACCGCCAGGGGCATCAATGGTAATCTTTCAATGACACTGGGTACAAGAATGGAAAATGGCTCTTTCAACTTCAATGCCCGCAAAGATAATTTTGGATTTAATGCATTTATCAGTGGAAATACGCGGCTTGCTGTTACTACACCATCCACTTCATTGCGCAGATCTGCTGACACTTCAACTGGCAATAATGCATTGCTGGGCCAGGATGGCAACAATCGCTTTACCCGTCATGGTATTGAATCAGGCATTGGCTTTGACTGGACGCTCAAAAAGAAAAACAATTTTACGGGGTCTTTTAATTACAATGAATTTGGCAACAGCGGAACAGGGTTTATCAACCAGTCACAATCGGTGCAGGACAATGCAGGCAACCCGCTTTCAAATATACTATCCTACAACCGGACAGGCAGCTCTTCCATGTTTCACAATGCTGATGTATCGCTGAACTATAAGCGCAGTTTTACACAAGAAGACCAGGAGCTGATCATAGGTGTTAATTCCAGTTTTGGTAACAGTATCCTTGTTGCAGACAATAACCAGTACATGCTTCCCGCAGATTCGTTGTACTACGGCATCATGGCCCGGAACCCGGGTCATGAAAATGAAACCCAGGTTCAGGTTGATTATGCGCAACCACTTGCAAAAGATGTCTTACTGGGATTTGGCGCGAAGACAACCTTCCTTGATATCAGCAGCAATTCAGCGGTGAATAGTTACAGCACGGGTGACAAGCAGTACCTGCCGGATACATCCCTATCGAATTCACTTTCCTATCAACAGAAAGTATATGCTGCCTATGCAGAGATATCTTTTCCCGTTGCAAGGCTGTTTGATGTAAAGTTGGGCAGCCGCTACGAACGAACCCAAACCAATTCCTTTTATTCCCACGCACAGTCACAGGTTCAGTCGCCCGGTTATAATACAGTCGTACCCTCCATCTTTTTTTCAAAAAAATTGGCGCATGACCAGGTTATCAAACTCAGCTATTCCAAAAGGATTGAACGGCCTGATTACGGGGATTTGAACCCTTTTATTAACACAAGCGATCCGAAAAACATCGTGGCGGGTAACCCTTACCTGCAACCGGAAATTGGCCAGCGGTACGAGCTAAGCTATAGCAGGGACTTTCCGGCCATCGGTTCATTTATGATCACTGCCTTTTTCAGGAACAATGGCCACGATATACAACCTTATGTAAAGTATTATCCTGAATTGCAGATTGGCGATTCACTCTACCACAATGTTTCGGTGAGCACCAGGGAAAACATTGGCACTGAAAAAAATACCGGCCTCAATCTTTTCGCTAACCTGCATGTAACACCAAAACTCAGTATACGCGGAAATGCATTTTTATTTCACCGCTATATTATCAACGAGCTGGACAAGGGATTAAACCGGCGCAGTTTTAACTACCGTTTTAATATGAATGCAACCTATCAGTTCTCCGCATTGCTGGCAGCAGAGTTTTTTGGTAATTTTAATTCTGCCCACAATGAAGTACAGGGAAAATATCCCTCTTTTACTACTTATAGTATTGCAGTCAGGAAATTATCGCGCAATAAAAAAATGAGTCTTGCCCTGACCGCGACCAACCCACTGAACAAATATGTGAACCAGCAACTGGAGTTATTCGGCGCTAATTTTACGCAAACAAGCCTTAGGAAAATTCCCTTCCGTTCCATTGGCATCAATTTTACCTGGAAATTCGGAAAACTGGAGTTCAAAAAAGAAACTGAAGAACCGGGTAATGATTTAAGTGCGCCGCAATAACCTGGGCCCGGTTCTATATGTCAGACTGTATCACAAACGGATGCTTATATGTAATGAAAACGGACAGTTTTTCCTTGAATAATGCAGCAATGCACTGACAATCACCTTACTTTACAAATGGCATATTTTTTTCTCCAATACAGACCAAACTTTGGCCATATATGATTAAAAGTTATCTCAAGGTTGCACTCAGAACCTTACAAAAAAACAAACTGGTTTCTTTTATTAATATTTTTGGTCTTGGCCTGAGCATGTCTCTTGGACTGATATTGATGATCCGGCTGCAGGACGCCCTTAGCTACGACAAGTTTCATCCCAATGCAGACAGGATTTTGCGGGTTACCAGCATTTATCATAAAAAGACCGGGGAACAATGGAAAATGGCCAGCACTCCCCTTCCCATCTATAAAAAATTACAGACCAATTTCAGCAGCGTTGATAAAGTGGTTACAGTATATCCTTCGTTTAACGGTAAAGCAATCGCTGATGGAAAGGAAATCTATCTCAATGGTGCATTTACTGAATCTTCATTTTTGCAGGTTTTCGGTTTTAGCCTGGCAGCAGGCGATCCCTCCACCGCTTTGCAAAAACCCAATACGATTGTCATCAGTAAAAATACCGCCGACAAATTTTTTGGTAAACAGAACCCCATTGGCAAGCTGTTTACCATGGAGGGTGGCGAAAATTTTATAGTAACTGGTGTAATGAACCCATTACCCGGAAAATCACACCTGAACTATGATGTATATGCCTCTTATTCCAGTGTAAGGGGAATGGAAAAAAATAAAAAATTACCGTTGCGGGCGGATGACTGGTTTGCTTTCAATGCATCTTATACCTATGTACTGCTAAAAACAGGCTTTACCGCGGCCACGCTCGACAATGAATTGAAAACAGTGAGTGCAGAACTGAACCGGATAAACCATGATGGTGTCTCAGGGTTTAAAACGCAATCCCTGGCAAAAATCACACCCGGCGATGAAAGTCTTTATAATGATAACAGCCGGAGCTCCTGGACAAAATTTTATTTTGAAATTGGTATTGCCTTTATCATATTACTGGCTGCTTGTTTTAATTACACCAACCTTACCACGGCCAGGGCACTTACAAGGGCAAAAGAGGTGGGTATCCGCAAAGTAACCGGCGCCAAACGCAGCCAGATATTTGTGCAATATGTGATTGAATCTGTTTTGCTTGCTTTCCTTGCACTTGGTTTCGCCTGGGTATTATTGGCATTTATCATTCAGTACGCACCATTTAATGATGGGTATGAATTTGTTCCTTCTTCTTTCCACTACAACACCAGCATTGCAGCATGGTCTGTTGCCTTTGCTTTGTTCACCGGGTTATTGGCAGGCACAGCTCCCGCGTGGATACTTTCATCCTTTCAGCCGGTACGGGTTTTAAAAAACCTGTCCACAGCAAGAATATTTGGAAAAGTGAGTATTCAAAAAGCGCTTATTGTGTTTCAGTACAGTCTTTCCCTTGTCATTATTATTTTCCTGTTTGCTTTTTACCAGCAATTTGCGCACCTGGCTGCGGCAGATCCTGGTTTCAAAAAAGAGAATGTACTTGTATTGCCGCTCAATGGCGCAGATGAAAAGATAGTTGCGCAGCAAGTAGCTTCCGTGAGTGGCGTAAAATCAGTAAGTGCGATGTCTGCTTCATTTGGAAGTCATTTCAACGGCATGAACATGCCTGTATGGACGGCCGCTAAAAACGATGCCATCAGCATTAATTATTTATATGCCAATGCCGCTTTTATAAAAGATATGCAGCTGGGGTTGCTGGCAGGGAATAACTTTACCAGCGATGAACCAGCCAAAGAAAAATATATCCTGCTCAATGAACAGGCGGCATTCGGCCTGGGCTTTAAAGACTTTAGCAAAGCCATCGGCCAGCCCATATGGATAAATGATTCTGTAAAACTGGAAATTGCAGGCATCATAAAAAATTTCAACTACGAGAATGCTGGCATGCCGGTAAGGGCGCTTGCAATCAGGAATAAAAAAGATGCAACAGCCTATTTATACATCACTGCAAACGGCAGGGATAAACCTGCACAGCAGGCGCGCATCCTGCAATCATTGAAAGAAATCGCACCAAAACAGGTTTTTACTTTATCATGGCTGGATGAAGATTGGGAAAATAGCAATTCCCAAACCGCCACTATATCACTGTTGGGTTATATCGCCTTTATGGTGGTAGCCATTGCAACGCTTGGTTTAACGGGTCTCGTTATTTATACAGTGGAAGTGAAACGAAAGGAAATCAGTGTACGCAAAATTTTAGGAGCTGAAAAAAAACAAATTGTACGTATACTGTCAACTGGTTTCATAAAATTATTATTTATTGCAGGTTGTATTGCAGTGCCGCTTGGCTACACGGCAGGCTACCTGTTCCTGCAGAATTTTGCCAACCGTTCCGGTTTTGGAGTAGTAACGGCTTTGCTTTGCTTTGTATTTTTACTTATCATTGGGCTGCTCACCATTATCTCACAGACCTGGCGTGCAGCCAGTGCAAATCCCGTAAAGGACATGAGAATGGAATAAGCCGGATGTGAATGGTGTGGCGCTGCCTTTTTTATTGCTGGCAACCTTGTGATGATTTTATGACCTGTTTTTACATTCAATAGAAAACGCCCGGAATTGCCGGGCGTTTTCTATTGGTTTTTTGCATTTTTATATAGCTGGCCGCAGTTTACAATGGTGAGAAAAACAAAATATTTAATTATCTTAATTTTTGCAACATTTCTAACCAATGCCTGTCTGACAATCGAGTGAACGATCAAAACCATCATAACCTGCCGGACCGCGACCTTATTGAAAAGGTATTGGCAGGAGATGCAGGTGCGTTCGGACTGATTATTAAAAATACAGAGGCTTTGGTGGCCCAGGTTATTTATAAAATGATTAGCAATAAAGAAGACAGGAAGGACATTGCACAGGAAGTATACATGAAAGCCTATAAGAATTTGCCCGGTTTCCGGTTCGAATCTAAATTATCCACCTGGATAGCCCGTATAGCATACAACACCTGCCTTAATCAGCTTGAAAAAAAGAAATTATTGCTGCTGGATGATATTGAGTTGCCGGAAAAGCTGGTAAACCATACAGCTGCATTGGAATTGGATATGAAAGAACGATCAATAATCATCAGCGCAGCCATTGAAAAACTGCCACCCATTTTAAAAACACTCATTACATTATACCATAATGAAAATTTAAGTTATGCGGAAATACAACAAATAACTGAACTGCCGGAAGGAACGATTAAAAGCTATTTATTCAGGGGAAGAAAGGTTTTGAAGAAAAATCTATTGCAGCATTATAAAAAAGATGAAATATGATGACCAGGCATCTTTCAGACGAAGAACTACAAATTTTTGCCAGTGACGGGCAAGTTCCGGAAACCGGGATGATGCAGCATATTGAAAACTGTACATCCTGCCGGGAACAAATGGCTGTTTATAAACTTGTTTTCGCCAGTATAAAAGAGCAGCCTGCAGTTGCATTTGATTTTGACCTGGCAGCTGCGGTATTGCAACAGCTGCAGCCTGCAGCAACAAAAAAGACAACCAGTACCTTTTGGCCAGTTATCATCGTCATTTTTGTAGCAATTGCTTTATACCTTTTTCGCAAAAATTTTTTACACCTTGTCACAGGAATTTCTGCCGTTTTTTTGCTGATAAGCATCATAGCCTGTATCAGTATCATTGTATTTAAGGCAGTTAAAATGTACCATGCCTACGAACACCAGGTAGAAAAACTGAACTTTTCTGAATAATTGCAACCTTATTGAATCATTCCTGTCAAATCAATAACAAACGTAAAAATGAAAAAACTATTTGTAACAATACCAGCCATTACTGCGGCACTGGCTGCCAGTGCACAGGATAATAACTTTGATCCTTTTAAGGACCGGCAATTTATTTTTGATTCATTTAATATCTGTGCAGTGCTGCTGGTCATCTACCTGCTTTCTAATTTTATTTTAAGAATTATCAAACAATCGCTTGAATTCAAACTAAAAAACAAAATTATTGATAAAGGAACGGGTGAGCCGGTAGTTGCACAACTCCTGCAACCGGAAACCAGTAAAGAGAAACGAAATTACCTGTTGCAATGGTTCTTCATACTGGCAGCCATTGGACTCGGTTTCGGTATTATGAGTTTGTCAAGACCCTTTGGATTGCATTCCCTTGCTATTATGGCATTCTGTATTGCTGCGGGTTTTGGTGGTTATTACTTTTTTACCCGCGAAACCGGAAAATAAAACAGCTATGAAACTTTTGTTTTTTTTGGTCGCCCTGGGCCTTGTATTGCTGAGTGCTTATTTTTCTTTCACCGGGCATGGCCGGCACAATGACAACAATAACGGCACACTGACTGTCAGTACCGGGGATTACTATGAACAGGTTAAATGGTCCGGCAAGATTGTATTGAGTGAGGATGAAAATTCCATTGCCAGTATTCCGCCCGGGGGTTACCTGAAATTCAGGGAAAATGATGCAAAGCTGGTCGCTGAAAGCAACCTGCAGGGCGAGATTGGTTATACATTGTACGATGGCAATCAAACCTTGCCGTTGAATGACAGTGGCAAACATTTTATCAGTGCCTGCTTAAAAAAAATGATAGCATGGGGGTTTTATGCAGGTGGAAGGGCGGAAAGAATCAACAAAAAAGCCGGTTACCGTGGACTCATCGCGGAATTACCCAACCTGAAAATGCAAAATATAAAGGGGGCTTATCTTGACCTGCTGTTTAGCAATGACAGCCTTGACAACGCTGAACTAAGTACTGTCATCAGGCAGACAGCCAGTTCGGTAACGGACGCTGACAAAGAAAATTTCTTAAAAAGAATTACACCCCTGCAGCGAAAAGATTCAATGATAAGTACAGTATGGCTGGATATTGTAGCGGGTATGAACGCAGATATGCAAAAACTGAACCTGCTTTCCCATTTAATTGAACAGGATTCGCTGACAAATGCGGTATTTGATCGCATCATGGATATCAGCCGTCATTTCAACGCAGACATGGATAAACAGCGTGTTTACAATCAGCTGGCAGACAGGAAAGATCTGACCGAAGAACAATTCGTGCATATCATTGACGCCGCCGCAGGGCAGCATGCTGATATGGACAAGAGCAATTTGCTTGTGCATATTGCACAAAAAATGCCCCGCACGGAAAAAACCAGGGCCGCTTATTTATCAGCGGCTAAAAAAATAAATGATGATGCGGCCTATGGAAGGACGGTAAAAATAATCGAGTAAAAAAAATCCCCATGTTAAAAAGCTACCTGAAACTGGCCTGGCGCAACCTTATCAAAAACAAAGTTTCGTCTGTTATTAATATTGGAGGCCTTATTGTTGGATTATCAACCAGCATTCTTATTATGCTGATGATAGTGGATGAATTCAGTTATGATTCATTTCATGAAAATCTTTCAAACATCTACCTGCTGGAAAAAAACCAGCAAAATACGGATGGTGTCAACACTGGCAGTTCTACTGCCGGCCCCATGGCTGCG
>Ga0193753_10002058_pt1 | contig 16399 bp, 13 predicted proteins | sample H1c2metaG_FD_144925 | JGI IMG/M metagenome (GOLD analysis project Ga0193753, IMG submission 144925) | Soil microbial communities from a riparian zone of the East river system, Colorado, United States - H1c2 | ecosystem: Environmental > Terrestrial > Soil > Riparian zone | place: USA: East... | reverse complement strand
GGGCGTCTTCCCGCGGCCCGCCGCCGCGGATGCGGTCGAGTTGAGTCACTCCGCGCTTTCGCGGATGATGCGCGCACCATGCGGATCCTCATCACCGGGGCCGGCGGCCAGATCGGCGGCGATCTGGTCCATGCGCTCGCGCGCCGAGAGCACGAGATCATCGCCACCGACGTGGCGGTGAAGCCGGACCGGGTCGAGCCGGCCCAGAACGTGACCTGGCACCACCTCGACGTCACCGACTCGAGCGCGGTGATGGCGCTGTTCCACCAGGTCCGGCCCGAGCGCGTGTTCCACCTGGCCGCCATCCTGAGCGCGCGCGGCGAGGAGATCCCGCAGACCACCTACCGGGTGAACGAGCTCGGCACCTTCCACGTGCTCGAGGCGTGCCGCGCGACCGGGGTCGGCCAGCTCATCTTCACCTCCAGCATCGCAGTCTTCGGGCCGGACACCCACACCGAGACGCCGACACCGGACGAGGCGCCGCGCCACCCGACCACCATGTACGGCGTCAACAAGGCGTCGGGCGAGCTGCTCGGCTCCTACTATCACAAGCGCTACGGGTTCGATTTCCGCTCGGTCCGCTTTCCCGGCCTCATCAGCGCGGCGATGCCGGGCGGCGGGACCAGCGACTACGCCCTCTTCATGTACGTCGACGCGGTCCGCATCGGCGCCTACGAGGCGTTCTGCCGGCCCGACACGGTCATCCCGCTCATGTACATGCCGGACGCGCTGCGCGCGCTCATCGAGCTGTCCGAGGCGCCGGAGTCGCGCCTCGCCCGCCGGGTCTACAACATCGCCGCGTTCAGCCCGCGCGCCGAGGAGATCGCCTCCAGCGTGGGCCGGCGGGTGCCCGGCGCCAAGATCACCTTCCGCCCCGATCCCCGCCGCCAGGCGATCCTCGACTCGTGGCCGCGCATCCTCGACGACTCGAACGCGCGCCGCGAGTGGGGCTGGAAGCCGGAGTTCGACCTGGAGGAGATGTCCGACGACCTGGTGCCGCGCATCCGCGACCTCCTGGGTGCCACCAGCAAGTAGCCGCCGGCGAGCAGCCCGCCACACGCCGGCCGACGGAGACAGCATGTTCGAGCAAGCCCGAGCCCACTACACCAGCATCCTCGACGACATCCGCCAGAGCGGCCTGTGGAAGGAGGAGCGGATCATCGAGTCGCCGCAGGCGGCCGAGATCCGGGTCGGCGGCCGCACCGTCGTCAACTTCTGCGCCAACAACTATCTGGGGCTTTCCAGCCACCCGGCGGTGATCGCGGCGGCGCGCGTCTCGCTCGACGAGCGCGGCTACGGCCTGTCCAGCGTGCGCTTCATCTGCGGCACCCAGGACCGCCACAAGCAGCTGGAGGCGTCGCTCAGCCGGTTCGTCGGCGCCGAGGACACCATCCTCTACACGTCGTGCTTCGACGCCAACGGCGGCCTGTTCGAGACCCTGCTGGGCGAGGAGGACGCGGTCATCTCCGACTCGCTCAACCACGCCTCGGTCATCGACGGCATCCGCCTGTGCAAGGCGTCCCGCCACCGCTACGAGCACGACGACCTGGGCGAGCTGGAGGACCACCTGAGGTCGACCCAGAAGTCGCGCGTGCGCCTCATCGCCACCGACGGCGTCTTCAGCATGGACGGCGACGTGGCCCGGCTGGGCGAGATCTGCGACCTGGCCGAGCGATACGGCGCGATGGTGATGGTCGACGACAGCCACGCGACCGGGTTCATGGGCAAGACCGGGCGCGGCACCCACGAGCACCGCGGCGTCATGGGCCGGATCGACATCATCACGTCCACCCTCGGCAAGGCGCTGGGCGGCGCCTCCGGCGGCTTCACCAGCGCGCGAAAGGAGATCGTCGATCTCCTGCGCAACCGCAGCCGGCCCTACCTCTTCTCCAACACCCTGGCCCCGCCGATCGTGGCGGGCAGCCTGGCGGTGCTCGAGCTCCTGGCCGCATCGACCGAGCTGCGCGACCGGCTCGAGGCCAACACCCAGCGCTTCCGCGCCGCGATGACCGCGGCCGGCTTCGACATCCGCCCCGGCGTCCACCCGATCGTCCCGATCATGCTGGGCGACGCCAAGCTGGCGGTCGACTTCGCCCGCGCCCTCCTCGACCTCGGCATCTACGTCATCGGCTTCGCCTACCCGGTCGTCCCCAAGGGCAAGGCCCGCATCCGGGTCCAGCTCTCCGCCGCCCACACCGACGCGGAGATCGATCAGGCGGTCGCGGCCTTCGTCGAGGTGAAGGCGCGGCTACTGCCGGGCTCGACCGGAAGGTGACCGGACATCGAGCGCGTTCCACACCTCCCATGGCAAGGAAAACCAAGTCGCCGAAGCGAGTCGGTCCACCGCGCATCGAGTCCTTGCGTGTGGAAAACTATCGAGCTCTTCGGTCCGTCGAGCTTCGAGATCTGACTCCGCTGATGGCCTTGCTCGGTCCAAACGGCAGCGGCAAGTCCACCGTCTTCGACGTTTTCAATTTTCTCGCCGAAAGCTTCACGATCGGCCTGCGCAGCGCGTGGGACAAGCGAGGGAGGTTCCGTGAGCTTCGGACGCGGGGCAGCCGCGGCCCGATTGTGTTCGAGCTGGGCTACCGGGAGACGCCCGAGTCGCAGCTGGCGACATACCACCTCGAGATCGACGAGACCGCACGTGGTCCCGTGGTTGTGGACGAGAGCCTCAAGTGGCGACGTGTCGCCGCCGGGCCCGGAGCGCCATACAGGATCCTGAGCTTCAAGAGCGGCACGGGCTGGGTGCTATCGGGCGACCAGCCGGAAGCCAGCGATACAAAGGTCCGTGAGAAGCTCGATGAGCCGGAGATGCTGGCCGTCAGCACGCTGGGTCGGCTAGCCAAGAATCCGCGGGTGGCCGCCCTGCGGCGCTTCATCACCGACTGGTACGTGTCCTATCTGTCCATCGATGATGCTCGCAGCCAGCCGGAGGCGGGGCCGCAAGAGCGGCTCAGCAAGACGGGCGACAATCTCGCCAATGTCATCCAGTACCTGAAGGAACAGCACCCCGACCGGCTGGAACAGATCTTCGAGGTCCTCCACCGCCGGATCCCACGGCTGGAGAAGGTCCTCTCGGACCTTATGCCGGACGGACGGCTCCTCTTGCGCATCAAGGATGCTCCGTTTGCCGAGCCGGTCCTGGCTCGCTTCGCGTCGGACGGCACCCTGAAGATGCTCGCGTACCTCGTGGTCTTGCTCGACCCCAAGCCTCCGCCCTTCATCGGCATCGAGGAACCAGAGAATTTCCTGCACCCGCGCCTCTTGCCCGAGCTCGCGGAAGAGTGTCGCGCTGCCACGGGGCGATCGCAGCTCCTCGTGACGACTCACTCGCCCTTCTTCCTCAACGGACTCCGTCCGGACGAAGTGCGAGTCCTCTATCGAGATGAGCGAGGCTACACGCGTGCCGTCCGCGCCGCTGATGTGCGCGGGATCCCCGAGTTCATCGACGAAGGCGCATCCCTCGGCCATCTGTGGTCGGAAGGGCATCTCGGCGTCGGTGATCCGCTCGCCGACGCAGGAGGTCCGACGCAACCACCGTCCAGGGGTCAATGAAGATCGAGCATGTCGAGGTGCTCGTCGAGGAGCGGTCGATGGAAGTATTGCTGGCGCAGCTCCTCCCCCGTCTCCTCCCCGGCACGTCGTTCCAGATCCATCCGCACCAGGGCAAGCCCGACCTCCTGGCCAAGCTACCCGGCAAGCTGCTCGCCTACGCCAGATGGATACCGCCGACCTGGAGGATCCTCGTCGTCACGGACCGTGATGACGAGGACTGCATGAGGCTGAAGGCGCAGCTGGACGATGTGTCCCGGGACCTTCGCACCTCTCCTGGAGCGGATCGCGTGGTCTTGAACCGACTCGCCATCGAGGAGTTGGAGGCCTGGTACTTCGGGGACTGGAGAGCCGTGCGAAAGGCGTACCCGAAGGCGCCGGCGGGCATTCCGGCGCAGGCGAAATATCGATCCCCCGATGAGATCCGCGGCGGCACCTGGGAAGCGTTCGAGCGTGTGCTCCAGGAGGCCGGCTACTTCGTGGGGGGCCTCCGAAAGATCGAGGCGGCCAGAGCCATCTCCTCGCACATGGAGCCCGCCCGCAACACATCACCGAGCTTCCGCGCGCTCCGTGATGCGCTCGCGCGATGGGTGGAGTGAACGCCGCCTACCAGGACCGAGAGGCCGCCAGCGGCTCCGGCCCGGGGTGGTAGGCCCAGAAGAGGATCTCGCTGGCCGCGACGATCTCGACCGCGCCGTCGGCGGCGGGCACCGACTCGGCCCGGTAGCGAGTGAGGCTGGACGGGCTCCAGGCGCAGGCGCCGACGCAGGCGACCTCGCGGTCGAGGTCGGGCAGGACCATCCTGGGGAGGCGGGACAGGAGCAGGCCCGGCACGACGAGCAGGCCGGTGTCGGGGACGTCGCAGACCAGCTTGTGCCAGGGGGGAGCCCCGTGCCCGGTCTCGCCGGTGCGCAGGGTCAGGCGAACACGAGTGACGGCCGCGTCGTCGGGCGCCGCCTCGGGCGCGTCCCACCTGACGACGAAGTCCTGGATGCCGGGGACCATGACGATGCCGCCCGGTTCGATGTCGGCGTCGAGCGGCTCGACGCCGGCGACGGTGCCGGTGAACCCCGGAAACTCGGCCCCCGCCGCGCTGACGTGGATCGACGCGTCGGGGCCGAACAGATCGTCGCCGCCCGGGCTCTCGTAGACCGGGCCGGTGCCGTAGAAGAGGTAGTTCGGCGATGGCGCCAGCTCGTACGCGTCCTGTCCCTCGACGGTGAGGCGGCCGGCGTCCACGAACGGGGGAGGCTCGCGGCACTCGCCATCCACGCAGGTGCTGCCTTCCTCGCATGCGGGGTCGCAGAAGAAGGGACCGCGCTGGTCGTACAGGCGACAGCCCCGATCTTCGTCCACCTGGGCGTAGAGGGTCGCCTCACCGGCGGGCGCGAACAGCCCGAGCACGACCGGGATGGGCGCCGGGAGGGTGCCGCGCTGCTCGGACACGAGGACGGTGCCGACCTGGCTGTCCGCCTCCCAGACCTGGAAGGGAGGATCGTCCACGACCGGGAACCGGATCGGCTCGACGGGGGTGGAGCAGCCGACCAGGAGAGCGACCGGGAGCCATCGCATGGCGGTCGATACGAGCAACGGACGTGCCACGCGGCAAGTGTCGTGAGGAGGGGAATGACGCCCGTGCCGCACGGATTTTCGGGGAGTCCCGCGCTGCGCCCGTGATCTTTGCGGCTTCGCCAGGTCTCCCTGGATTGTCCGATTTTTCATCGTACAATCAGCGGACGCAGGCGTTGCACGCTGTTCTTATTGGGGATAATACTCTACCCGTTCATGGGAGATTGTTGATGGACCGGCTCCAGGAGCTCGAAGCGCAGAGTGTCTACATCCTGCGCGAGGCGTACAAGCACTTCCGCAGCCTCTGCATGCTGTGGTCGATCGGCAAGGACTCGACCGTGATGCTGTGGCTGACGCGCAAGGCGTTCTTCGGCCACGTCCCGTTCCCGCTGGTCCACATCGACACCGCCTACAAGATCCCGGCGATGATCGCGTACCGCGACCAGCTGGCCCGCCGGTGGAACCTGCAGATGGTGGTCGGGCAGAACCGCGACGCGCTGGCCGACGGGATGAACCACACCCGCGGGCGGCTGATCTGCTGCGGCGCGCTCAAGACCGAGGCGCTCAAGCATACGCTCGATGGGTCGTGGCCGCGCATGCGGCTCGGCGCCGACGGCGAGTACCACGAGGAGCGGAACGGCGAGCCGTTCACCGGCGTCATCGTGGGGGCGCGGGCCGACGAGGAGGGCAGCCGCTCCAAGGAGCGCTACTTCTCGCCGCGCGACCACAACAGCGACTGGGCGATCGCCGACCAGCCGCCCGAGCTGTGGAACCAGTTCAAGACCGACTTCGCGCCCGGCACTCACGTGCGCGTCCACCCGCTGCTCGACTGGACCGAGATCAACATCTGGGAGTACATCGAGCGCGAGCAGATCCCGATCATCGACCTCTACTTCGACAAGGGGTCGGGCTCGCGCTACCGATCGATCGGGTGCGAGCCGTGCACGGCGTCGATCCGGTCGACCGCGTGCACGCCGGTCGAGATCATCACCGAGCTGCGCCGCACCACCGTGCCCGAGCGGGCTGGACGGGCGCAGGACCAAGAGGACACGTACGCGATGGAGAAGCTCCGCCGCGAGGGGTACATGTGACATGGCCAGCGCGCGACCGGAGATGAAGAAGCAGACGATGGCGGCCGAGGCGGTCGAGCCCGCCGCCGACCAGGGCCGCGACACCATGAACGTGGTGATCGTCGGCCACGTCGATCACGGGAAGTCCACGCTGGTCGGCCGGCTCCTGGCCGACACCGGCACCCTGGGCGACGGCAAGCTGGAGAAGGTGCAGGAGACCTGCCGGCGCCAGGGCAAGGCCTTCGAGTACGCCTTTCTGCTCGACGCGCTGGAGGAGGAGCAGGGCCAGGGCATCACCATCGACGCGGCGCGGGTCTTCTTCCGCACCGCCCGGCGCGACTACATCATCATCGACGCGCCCGGCCACATCGAGTTCCTGAAGAACATGGTGACCGGCGCGGCCCGGGCCGAGGCCGCCGTCCTGCTCATCGACGCCCACGAGGGCGTGCGCGAGAACAGCCGCCGGCACGGCTACCTCCTGTCGATGCTCGGCATCCGCCAGGTGATCGTGGCGGTCAACAAGATCGACCTGGTCGACTGGGACCGCGCCGTGTTCGAGCGCATCGAGGCCGAGTACCGCGGCTTCCTCGGCGAGATCGGGGTCACCCCGGGCCAGTTCATCCCGATCTCGGCGCGCGAGGGGGCCGGGGTGGCCGAGCGGAGCGCCCGGCTGTCGTGGTACCGCGGGCCGACCGTGCTGGAGGCGCTCGACGGGCTGACCAAGCAGGCGCCCAGCCGCGAGCTGCCGCTGCGCATGCCGGTCCAGGACGTCTACAAGTTCAACGAGCGCGGCGACGACCGCCGCATCATCGCCGGGCGGATCGAGGCGGGCGGGCTCGCGGTCGGCGAGCGGGTGGTGTTCCTGCCGTCGGGCAAGCAGGCCACGGTCGCCAGCATCGAGGCGTTCAGCGCGCCGGAGCGGCGCGAGGCGTTCGCCGGCGAGTCGGTCGGCATCACCCTCGATCAGCAGATCTACGTCTCGCGCGGCGAGATCGTGTCGCGGCCGGCCTCGCCGCCGTCGGTGTCGACCAAGATCCGGGTGAACCTGTTCTGGCTCGGCCGCGCGCCGATGGTCCCCGGCCGGCGCTACCGGCTGAAGCTCGGCACCGCCGCGACCGAGGTCACCATCGACGAGATCCACCGGGTGCTGGACGCCAGCAACCTGGACACCACCCACGCCAAGCAGGAGGTCGGCCGCCACGACGTGGCCGATCTGGTCCTGCGCACCCGCCAGCCGATCGCGTTCGACCCGGCCGCCGACCTCGAGCAGACCGGCCGCTTCGTCATCGTGGACGGCTACGACATCGCGGGCGGCGGGATCATCCGCCAGCTGGTGGTCGACGACCTGCAGCAGCGGCGGCTGGAGAGCCGGCTGCGCGACCGCGATTGGGTGCGCGGCGACATCGGGCCGGACCGGCGCGCCGAGCTGGCCGGCCACGCGGCCAGCATGGTGATGGTGACCGGCGCGCCCGGCAGCGGAAAGATGGCCATCGCGCGCGCGCTCGAGCGCCGGCTGGTCGAGTCCGGCCACCGGGCCTACCTGCTCAACGGCAAGAACCTGGTCCTCGGCGTGGACGCCGACATCGCGTTCGACGACGTCGGCGAGCTGGTCCGCCGCTTCGGCGAGGTGGCGCACCTCCTGCTCGACGCCGGCCTGCTGGTCATCTCGACCACCAACTTCATCGGCGTGCGCGATCACAAGGCGATCACCACCCAGGTGGAGCCGTTCCCGACCACCGTGGTTCACCTCGGGCCCGAGGCGGAGGGGCTGCCCGAGGCGACCGACCTCCGCTTCGACCCGCAGCCGGAGACGGAGTCGGCGGTCGAGCAGATCGTGCGCGAGCTGTCGTCTCGCCGCCGGCTGCGCCTGGCCGGCGCCGGCGTCCTCCTCGACGACGACCCGACCGGCTGACCGCCATGAAGCACCGCCTCGACGCCGCGCGAGCCGAGTCGCTCGCCCACATCATCGCGGGCTCGCTGCGGCGCGAGTATCCGACCCAGATCGCGCACCTCCTGCGAGGAGCGGACGACCTGCGCGCGCCGCGCGAGCTGACGCCGATGTTCTACGGCTGCTTCGACTGGCACTCGGCGGTGCACTGCCACTGGGCGCTGCTGCGCATGCTGCGCGCCTTTCCCGACGCGGCCTGGGCGGCCCACGTGCGGGCGGCGCTGGCCGACAGCTTCACCGCCGAGCGAGTCGGCGGCGAGCTGGCCTACCTGGTCGACCGGCCCGGGTTCGAGCTGCCGTACGGCAACGCGTGGCTGCTCCAGCTCGACGCCGAGCTGGCCGAGGCGGCGCTCGGCGACCCCGAGGTGGCCGGGTGGCGCGCGCACCTGGCGCCGCTCGGCGCCGCGGCGGGCCGGCGCATGCTGGCGTGGCTGCAGCGGCTCGGCCACCCGATCCGGGCGGGCGAGCACAGCCAGAGCGCGTTCGCGATGGGGCTCGCGCTCGACTGGGCGCGGGCGAGCGGCAGCGCGAAGCTGGCCGATTGCATCTGCGAGCAGGCCCGCCGCTTCTACCAGGACGACCGCGACGCGCCGCTCGCGTACGAGCCGTCGGCGTTCGACTTCCTGTCGCCGGCGCTGGGCGAGGCCGACCTCATGCGCCGGGTGCTCGGCCCCGGCGAGCTGGTGCTGTGGCTGGCCGCGTTCCTGCCGCGCGGGGTCGACCTCCGCCCGGTCACCCCGGTCGACCGCAGCGACGGCAAGCTCGTCCACTTCGACGGGCTCAACCTCAGCCGCGCGTGGATGATGCGCGGGGTCGCCCTGTCCCTGCCCGAGCGTCACGCGCAGCGGGCCGAGCTCCTCGCCGCGGCGGCCGACCACGAGCGCGCCGCGATGGATGGCCTGGGCGGAAGGCACTACGCCGGCAGCCACTGGCTGGGCAGCTTCGCGGTCTATCTGCTGACCGATCGCGGGCTGGGCGGCGCGGCGCGCTGAGCTTGTCCACCGACCGTGGCGCAGCCATACTCGCGCGATGAACAAGCGCGTCCTCGGCGTGAGCGCAGGGCTCGCCGGAATCGCCGCGCTCCTCCTCGGGCTGCAATCGGTGCAGTGGGTGGTGGGGACCGACTTCGGCATCGAGACTCACGTCGGGCTGCGGGTGATGGAGCTGTGCCAGGTCGTCCAGCCGGACGCGGACAGGCCGGGCGAGGAGGCGTGCAGCCGGGTGAGCCACGCCGACATCGCGCGGAGCCCGTCGAAGCTGGACGGGTTCGACACCTTCAGCATGGTCTCGCACATCACGTTCGGCGCCGGGCTGGTCGCGGTCGGCCTGCTGCTGATCGTGATCCTGCTCGCGCTGGTCCGCCGCTACCCGAGCGGCAGCATCTGGACGACCCTGGCCATCGTGGCCAGCTTCGTCACGCTGGTGTCGATCGCGCTCACCCTGGGGGTCCATCCGTGGAAGGAGATCGGCTGGGGGACCGGCTACTCGATCTTCCTGGCCGGCGGCGGCGCCGCGGCGTGTCTGTTCTCGTCGATCCTGCTCGGCCAGCTGCGCCCCCCGGTCCAGGACAGCTGGTGACCCAGGCGGCGCGCTGCCCGACCTGCAGCGCCCAGCTGGCCGACCCGGACGAAGAGGTCGCCATCGACGGCGCACCCCGCCATCGCGTCACCAACCGAGCCGGCCTGACCTTCGCGATCGCCTGCCACGAGCGCGCCCCCGGCTGCGCCGCCAGCGGGCCCGCCACCGACGAGGACACCTGGTTCCCCGGCCACACCTGGCAGCGCGCCTACTGCCGCAACTGCGGAGCCCACGCCGGCTGGCTGTTCCGCGGCAAGGCGCGGGTCTTCTTCGCGCTCATCGAGTAGCCCCGCCCGGCTACGCGCGAGAGCGACGCCGCGCCACCAGGAACAGAAGCAGGACCAGCGCCGCGCCGTGATGGGCGCCGCGGCCGCCCACCGCGCAGCCCTCCTGCTCGTCGATCTGGTCGGGCTCGGTCGAGTTGGCCCCGAGCGGGTCGGCCGTGGTCCGGTCGAGATCCTCGCTCGGGCGTGTCGCGTCGGGCGCCGCGACGGCGAGGGGACCGCCCAGATCGACGGTGGGGAGGCCGTCGCCCATCTCGCCCGGCTGGTCGCCGCGGGGCTCGAGGTCTCCCTGGCCGAGCTGGCCCATCCAGTTGCCGCCCCAGCACTTGAGCGTGTCGTCGTCGAGCATCGTGCAGACGTGGTGGACGCCGACCGAGCCGGTCACCCAGGTGCGCCCGGTGCCGAGGTCGACCGCGGGGAGCGCGTCGCCCATCTCGCCCGGCTGGTCGCCCCGGTTGTCGTCGTTGGGGAGACCGAGGCCGAGCTGGCCGATCCAGTTGTAGCCCCAGCACTTGACGGAGTCATCGTCGAGCACGGCGCAGGTGTGGTTCTCGAAGCTGTCGATCGCCATGGCGGTGCGCCCGGTCCCCAGATTGACGGCGCCCAGATCGTCGCCCATCTGGCCGGGCTGGCCGCCGCGGTTCTGGGAGTGCCCGGCGCCGAGCTGGCCGGCCCAGTTGGTCCCCCAGCACTTGACCGAGGCGTCGTCCAGGAGCGCGCAGGTGTGGGCGTAGCCGCACGTGACGGCCACCGCGGAGCGGCCCGTGCCCAGATCGATCGCCGGGAGCGCGTCGCCCATCTCGCCCGGCTGGTCGCCGCGGTCCTGCTGGTCGCCGAGGCCGAGCTGGCCTTGATCGTTCCGACCCCAGCACTTGAGGCTCCCGTCGTCGAGCACGGCGCAGGTGTGATTCGCGCCCGCCGCGATGGCGGTGGCGGTGCGGCCGGTGCCGAGCGCGATCGCAGGGAGGGCGTCGCCCATGTCCGCCGGGAAGTATCCGCGGACTGCCGTGTCGCCGAGGCCGAGCTCACCGGAGATGTTCCATCCCCAGCACTTCACGGAGCCGTCGTAGAGCAGGACGCAGCTGGTCGTGCCGCCGACGGCGAGCGCCACCGCCGCGTGACCGGTGCCGAGATTGACCGTCGGCAGGGCATCGCCCATCTCGCCCGGCTGGTCCCCGTGGACCTTCAGCGAGCCGCCCAGCACCCCGTACAGCCCCGACCCCCAGCACTTGACGGTGCCGTTGTCGAGGATCACGCAGGTGTGAAAGTAGCCCTTGCCGAGGGCGACCGGCCGGCGACCGGTGCCGAGCTGCACGGCGGGCAGGTTTGCTCCCATCTCACCGGGCTCGTCGCCGCGGGTCAGCTGGTCGCCGAGGCCCGCCTGCCCCTGCCAGCTGGTCCCCCAGCACTTGAGCCGATCGTCGGCGAGGATCGCGCAGGTGCTCTCGTAGCCGGCCGCGATCCGGTCGCCGCTGGTGAAGTCCGGGGTGTCCTCGCAGTCGGGGAACTTGTCCTCCGGGTTGAGGTGGTAGGAGTCCTCGCCGGGGCCGCACCGGACGTTCTCCACCGCTCCGTCGAGGCTGGGGCCGATCGAGTCGTCGCCCTCTCCCGCGTCCATGGTGTCCCTGGCAGGGCCGCCCAGGAGCGAATCGGCTCCGGCGTCTCCCGTCATGATGTCAGCGCCGCCGTTGCCGATCAGGGTGTCGGCCCCGTCGCGACCGTAGAGCCGGTCGGGGCCGCTGCCGCCGATCAGGACGTCGTCGCCGGTGCCTCCGTCGATGGTGAGCCCGATCGTCCAGGATCCGAAGTCGAGCGAATCGCTCGCCTTGCCGCCGGGGACGACCTCGACGTCGGGCGTCAGGGTGTCCTCGCCGACGCCGGCGACCATGACGACGGCGGCCGTGCGGCGGGAATAGTCCACGGTGTCGCGGCCGTCCCCGCCGGTGATGGCGTCCGCTCCGCTGGCGGCCGGGCCCTCGTCGAAGGTGTCGTTGCCGGGTCCGCCGGAGAGGTCGTCGTCCCCCTCCCCTCCGGTGATCCGGTCATTCCCGGCTCCACCCTCGAGCGTATCGTTGCCCGCGCCGCCAGTCAGGCTGTCGTTGGAGGAGCCGGCGATCAAGGTGTCATTGCCGGCGCCGGTCCCGCCGTTCAGCGTGATCCGGCCGGGATAGGCCGCGCAATCGACCACGTCGTCTCCGGCCCCGCCGTCGATGGTCAGCGCCAGAGGCAGGCCGGAGGGAAAGGCGATGTCCTCGTCGGCGTCCCCGTCGCGATCGATCCCCGAGGCGCTGCATCGGATGGAGTCGTTGCCGGTGGTGCCGTCCACCCTGACGGTGTTGGTGCCGGCGCCCAGGTTCATCGAGACCGGGACCGAGGCGGGAACGGTCCGCGCGACGGTGACGCTGTCATTCCCCGCCACACCGACGACCTCGATGGTCGCGGCGGCGAAGCCGCAGCTCGCGCCGTTCACCTTGAGAATCCCGCTGGCCGCCACCGCGAGCGTGACCGACACGCCGCCGGTCGTCACCTCCGCCGCGCCGGCTCCTCGATCGAGGCACGTCTGTGCGACGGCGCTGCCGCTGCTCGCGATCGCCAGGCTTGCAACGACGACCCCGATGCCGATGACCTTCACGCTGGCCCTCTTCTCCGACGTGCGAGCAGCGCGGCGGGCACCGGCATCGAACACATCGTTCGTCACTATAGGGCCGGTCGCGCGAGCGAGTCCATCGCGTTCGCGCGAGCCGTACGGTCACGACCCGGAGGCGTCACAGCTCGAGGCGGTGCCGCCGCCGATCAGCGCGCACGTGACGCAGCCGCCGATCGGCTGATCGCACGACACGGCGGGTGGGAAGCGGCACAGGACGGACGCCGAGAGGTCCTGGCGGGTGCAGGTCGTGCAGTCGACCCCGTGGCCGTGCCGCGCGGTCACGCAGCGGCCGGGCGCCGGCAGGTCCTCCGGCCGCCCCTCCCACAGGTCGTCCTCGAGGTCTCCGTCGTACGGGCAGCGTCCGCTGGCGGATCCGTCGGCGAATCGACAGTCGAGGCAGCCGCTCGCCGAGCAGGTCGACGTGCCGGCGTAGTGGACCGCCGAACCGGCACCGCCGGATTCGCCCCACCAGGCGCTCGTGAACCGGAGCACGTCGCCGCCGCTCCAGCCGGCCACGGCGGTCCCGTCGCTCGCCAGGGACGTCGCGCAGTCGCGGGCCACGCGCCCCCGACCGTCGGTGCACTCGAGGCACCCATCCACCGGCTGGCACGCGGCCACGAGGCACTCGGGCGCCGCCGCGCTGCCGGCCGGACAGCTCGAGCAGACCACTCCGTACTCGCCGACCTCGGAGTCGCAGTCGGCGGACTGGCTTTCGTCGCACTCGCTCCGGATCACGCCACCGGCGTCGGTGCAGGTGGTGCAGACCTGGCCATCCACGCCGGTCGTCGTCTCGCAGTCGACCGGCGCGCACGCGGTGCTCGTCCGCCCCTCCGCGTCGGTGCACCGGGCGCAGCTCTTGCCGTCGTCGCGCTCCTCCCTCGTGCACGATGGCTCGGGCCCGGCCACGCCGCCGCGGAGGCGGTCATCCGCCGGCTCGACCTCGTGGTCCGGCGCGAGCGCGCAGCCCAGGACCGCGGCGAGGGACTGGTTGGCGAGCGCCGCCGCGTCGAGGAAGGACAGCCGCAGCGGGCGCTCCACGGGCACCTCACCCCGCCGGGCCCGACCGAGCGCGCCGAGGCTGCGATCGAGGACGAGGCAGATCGCGCCGCCACGGCGGCGGGCGTCGACGCTCGTCCGCGTGCAGCGCAGGACGCCGCGCTCGATGCGGCAGTCGTACAGCGCGCGCTCGTACGCCTCGCGCAGCGCGGTCAGCGACGGGCCGTCGAGGGCGGTCGCGTCGGCGGGTCCGTCGCCGGCGATCTGGTTCGCGGCCGGCTGGTCGACGGCGGGGCCGCCACCAGCGGTCGACACGAAGCCTCCCTGAGGGTCCGTGCCGATGCGGACGAGATCGACGCCGACCCGTCGATCGAAGAGCAGACCGCCGGACCCGAGCGCGGTCGCGCGAACGCGCCCCGTCGCCCCGCTGGATCGATCGGCGTCGCGGCCGGATATCGCGATGGCGACGATCACGCCGACCAGAGCGAGGCCGAGCCAGACCGTCCGGGGCAGCCCGGCCAGCCGCCGAGCGACGGCGATCGCGCGCTCCAGCCCCAGGGCTGGCAGCCAGAGGAGCCGGCGACCGGGAGGCCCCGCTGGCCGCTCCAGGTCGGCGCGGAGCAGCTCGAGCGCGCGCGACTGTCGCCACCTGACCGTCCCCGCCGGGACCCCTTCGGCCCGCGCGATCTCCGCGCACGACAGGCCGTCGACGAAGCGGTGGAGCACGGTCGAGCGGAACGGCTCCGGCAGGCGCTCCACGCAGCTCCCGAGGCGAGCGCGGTCGACCCCGTAGGCCAGCAGCGGATCCGGCTCGGCTGCCGGGGGCTCGCCGCGCTGGTAGCGATCCTCGCGCTGGAACCGGCGGACCCCGCCGCGCACCTCGCCCCAGGCCAGGTTGCGCATGATGGCGCGCAGCCACGGCCGCATCTCCCCGTCGGGAGCCGGCTTGCCGAGCGCGGTGACGCAGGTGTCCTGCGCCAGGTCGTCCGCGGACCCAGATGACCGGGCCAACCGCCGGGCCAGCCGGCGGAGCCACCGGTGATCGGACGCGAGGATCTCGGCTGGTCGCGGCATCCGCCCGTCCAGCGTAGTGCCGCCGCCGGGCATTGTGTTGGCGACAATCGCGGGCACCGCGTCGCGGCGGGCCCCGAGCCGATCGCGACCTCGGCCGATCAGTCGACCGGCGGGTCGCAGACCAGCGCCTCGCCCCCGCTCACCAGGTCGCAGCCGATGCAGAGCCCGTGCTCGCAATCGGTGTAGTCGCAGGTGGACTCCGCGAAACGACAGGAGATCGTGGCGCTCAGGTCCTCGCGCGTGCAGGTCGAGCATTCGACGAGGCCGTCCTGCACGGTCTCGGTCACGCACTGGCCCGGCTCCGGCAGGCCGTCCGGGCGCCCCGCGAGGATGTCGAGCTCCGGCAGATCGTCGCTGCACACCCCGGAGCTGGATCCGTCCTGGTATGTGCACGTGATGCAGCCGTCCTCCGTCACGCAGGTGTCGTAGCCCGGGTAGTGACAGGCGCTGGTCGTCCCCGCCTCGTAGCCGTAGCCGACCCCGCACGAGTGAAGGAAGTCGCCGCCGCCGAGCCCGATGCTCGCGGAGAAGGCCGACCACGCGGTGCTGCAGTCGGTCGCGATGCGCCCGCGCGGGTCCATGCACTGGAGGAGCGTGGCCTCCTCGCCCGCGTCGGTGGTGCAGGAGTCCATCGGCGCGCAGCTGGCCACCAGGCACTCGGGCTCCGCGTCGCCCGGACAGGTCGTGCACACCAGGCCGAACCCGGCGTAGACCGACACACACTCCTCCTCGTGCGAGTCGCCGTCGCCATCGAAGGGGGCCCCCTGCTCCAGCGCCTGCTCGCCCGCGCCGTCCGCAGCGCAGCCCGTCCCCGCGGTCGCCAGCGCCAGCCCGCCGAGGAGGATCAGGAGGTCGCGCCCCGCCGCGCGCCGCCCGGTCGGGAAGAACGTCTCGTTCATGGTTCGCTCCAGGTGCAGGGCCGCGAGGAAGGTCGCCGCGCGAAGGGGCCCGGCCCGCGCTCGGCTCTCTTCCCTCTGCCGCGACGCGCCGGATCGTTGGCGAGAGCTCGGCGCTGATTCAGCCGGACAGCTCGGCCAGGAGCGAGAGCAGGCGATCGACCTCGTCGGCGGTGTTGTAGTGGAGGAGGCCGGCTCGGACCATCCCGTCGGGCTCACGGCCGAGGGCGAGGGATACGTCGATCGCGTAGTAGTGGCCGTTCCAGACGAAGACGCCGCGGTCGCCGAGGTGCGCGGCGACCTCGGCGGGGGAGCGGCTCGCGTGGGTGAAGGAGACCGTCGGGGCGCGCTCGGACGCGCGATCGGGATCGGCGATGCCCCACACGCGGAGGGCGGGTAGCCGGGCGAGGCCATCGAGGAGGCGGCGGCAGAGGGCCTGCTCGTGGCGCTGGATCCGCTGGTAGGCGGCGAGCAGCGCGGCGCGGCGATCGAGGGCTCGGTCGGGGGCGGCGCCTGCGCCGGCGGCTCGGCCGAGGTCGGCCAGGTAGTCGACTGCCTCGGTGGTCCCCGCGATGCCCTCGTGGTTGAGGGTGCCGATCATCCATCGATACGGCAGCTCGTCGCCAGCCGCTCGCACCTGGTAGACCGGCAGGCGCCGGAGCGACTCGGGGCGGGCCCACAGCACGCCGACGTGCGGGCCGAAGAACTTGTAGGCCGAGCAGACGGTGTAGTCGCAGCCCCACGCGGCCACGTCGATCGGGCGGTGCGGCGCGCAGTGAACC
>Ga0193753_10002057_pt1 | contig 16404 bp, 16 predicted proteins | sample H1c2metaG_FD_144925 | JGI IMG/M metagenome (GOLD analysis project Ga0193753, IMG submission 144925) | Soil microbial communities from a riparian zone of the East river system, Colorado, United States - H1c2 | ecosystem: Environmental > Terrestrial > Soil > Riparian zone | place: USA: East... | reverse complement strand
TCGTTTGTCAATATGTATTTATTGAAAAACGAGGGATCCTTGAGATTGTCATGGCAGCTCGTCATGACGCCTTACTTATCAATACCGATATGTCGGCCTACCTTCACCAATCAGCCAAGCGCCTAGAGAGTTCTGGATTTCTTCGTCAAGACGTTGCGACTGGACTCATCAGAGGAGAGCGAGCACCTCTATCTGTTTTGATTCTCGGAAGTAATCCGTTCGAAGGTTGGAGGCAGGAGGTCTACGAGTTTCGTAACAGCCTCGTTCCCCCTTCCTGCACTTTTCCCCTTTACTGCCTGCGGCGCTCATCGATGACGAAATGCGCGTTTGTCGGTACTGATCTAGTTGTCGGGTCACGTGCCCCCTGCTTCAGATGCGTTTAGCAATAACGATGGGTTGGTAGAAGTGGCTCTCGTGAGGCATTAGCCACTCGACCTGACCAGCCACTCGACCTGACCAAAGCCCGCGCTTGTTAGAGCTACCGTGAGTTCGTCCCGCAAGAGGCATCTGTGTTCGGAGGCGAAATGCAGGCAATCCCAGCGACCGTTTGAGTAAACCGTGATGTATTGGTGAACGGTGTATGTGTCGTCGAGATCCAATCCCAGACTTGATGAACGATACGGCGCTCACCGTCGAATGCGTAGAAAGATGGAGGCTGCACCGTCGGTCGCTCAACAACGAGTCGGTCATAGTCTCTAATACTGGTGATGACCCATTCCGCCGATCGCAGCTTGCTATGTATTGTCCGAGCCGCAAGCCTCAACTGCTTGGCCGTGAGATGGGGAAGCACATTGTCGAGGGCCGCCACGATATCGAATCCCTCATGGCATACCTGCTTCAGAGAAGTTATGTCGGAGACATGGAACTCGATCGAGAGATGTCTTTTCTCTGCCTCGCGTTCCGCACGAGCTATCGCCTTGATGCTTAGGTCCGACGCGACAACCTGATGGCCGAGAAAAGCAAAGCCAATCGCTTGTGTCCCGATTCCACACGCGCAGTCAAGAATCCACACACGGTCTTGTGTAAGCATTCGCCTCAGGAGCGGATCGAGTACGGCGGCTTGCCGCTCGATCGCTCTGCCCAGTCCTCGTAGATGAGGTGGTAAACATCCGCCAAATCTTCATAGAACGAATACACATCGCTCGAAATGATCCGAATACCCCCGATGCATTTACTCAGACCGTGTCGCCACGTCGCATAGCCTGCAGTATCACACGGTCATTCTTGAACTGGCGAGGCGTTCAGATTCTCTTGTGTAAATTAGTCTTCGACGTCTCCGCAGACGCTCGCGGACCAGAACAATTTTTGACCACAGGGTCAAGACGGAAGTACTCCCTCGCCCAGCAATCGGTGAGGACACCCGCGCCATGCTGTGCACCGGGCTGCTGCTCATAGTGGAGACGTCATGTTCAATGTGATCTTTGCCTGTGTACATAACGCCGGGCGGTCTCAGATGGCCGCCGCGTTCTTCAACCATCTCTCAGACCCACAGAAGGCAAAAGCCATGTCTGCGGGCACTGAACCGGGCGAGCGCGTCCATCCCGAAGTACAGTCCGTCATGCAGGAGGTCGGAATCGACCTCAGTGGCGCCAAGCCTCAGAAGCTCACCGAGGAGTTGGCGAAGAGTGCCCAGTTCCTCATCACAATGGGGTGCGGGGACAAATGCCCTTACGTGCCCGGTCTGCGCCGTGACGACTGGCCCCTCCGTGATCCGAAGGGGCTATCCGCAGAGGAAGTCCGGGCAATACGTGATGAGGTGAAGCAGCTCGTTCAAGAACTGATCAAACAGGAAAATCTCGGTTGGTCCTGAGCAACGCCGTTCTCGTCATTTGGGATTATTGACGAGAATCGACTTGCAGGGACCGAAGCGTGAGCGGGGCGGTCCGCAGAAACGCGTTTGCCGGTTTTAGAAATCCTCCAGGATCAGGGGACCGTTCAAGAGCAAAAGCCATCCTAATATGTCAGGAGGGTTTTCGGAGATGAACAAGGCGGATGATCCTAAGGTGGCGGCGGCGATTGCGGAAGCGAGGCGAAAGAACGAAGAGGCTGTTGAACATCATCTTGTTGTATCGCAGGATGAATGGGTTCAGCGGCGCCTGGCGTTGATGGAGAAGGAGAAAGAGTATGTGCGAGCGGGGGATGCGTTGGCAGGCGAGGTGCGAGCGCTTCCCTGGGTAAGGGTAGAGAAGAATTATCTGTTCACGTCTCCAGAGGGAGATCTGACGCTCGCTGACCTGTTCAAGGGGCACCGTCAGTTGATGGTCAAACACTTCATGATGGAGCCGGGACAGGAGTGGCAGTGTGAGGGGTGCTCGTTAGAGTTGGACCATATCAATGGGCTCCTACCGCACTTCGAACATCACGACTTTTCGTATGTCGCCGTTTCGCGAGCGCCTATCGATGAAATCGAAGTGGTGCGGAATCGAATGGGATGGAAGTTTTGCTGGGTATCGTCCTACAAGTCCGACTTTAACTATGACTTCCAGGTCTCCTTCAAACCAGACGAAGTGAAGGCTGGGAAGACGATTTATAACTTCCGCGAGAAGGAAATTGGACCCGAAACTTATACCCTCTCGGGACATAGTGTCTTCTACAAAAACGCAAAGGGCGAGATCTTTCGCGCTTATGGCACATTCGGCCGAGGCAGTGAACAGTTCATGGGAGTCTACGGTTCCTTCGACGTATTGCCGAAGGGCCGCGAAGAATATGGGCCGACCCATGCCCTTCCGGATTGGGCAAAAGTCCACGACCGGTATGAGAGCGACGGCACGGGCGGCTGCGGGTGTGCCGGTCACTAACGGAGCGGCCTTGATCGTTTCTGATTGCTCACCTTTATGTAACCTTGCCTCAAGCTGTTCTGACCTTTGGAGTGGAGGTTTGTTGCATGGCAAAACTCGTCTATGGATGAATCAGGGACCGCACCCTACACGACGTTTCGCAAACGTTTTCCCCTATTGGACCTTTTCAGGACCTTTGTTGAACGCCGAAGACGATCCATGACAAACGAGTTTGCCTATGCCGTTCGCCCTTAGTTTCTGCACGGCGAAGTGAGCATTTTGAACCGGTCACCTCTCCCTCGTGAGGACAAAATTGAACGCGCAATCGAGCTAGACAGAGCGACGTCTCAATCTGGCATCGTCGAACCGCCCTCGGTAGATCCAACTACAGTGGGCCACATCGAATCGCTAGGTCGGGGCAAGCCTGCCTCGGAAACAAAGTGGCCTTGGTTCTGCTTGATGATGGTTCACAGTAGCGAGACTTTATAACTTCCGGTCAATTGCCTGCCGCTAGACGTTGTTGGCACTGTCACCGCCCGTTACATCGTAGGTTGCGCCTGAAACCATTCGCGCCGCGTCAGAGGCTAGAAACACGACAACAGGTGTCATCTCGGCCGGATCGATCCACGGCACACCCAGTATTGATTTGCTCTGCAGCGCCTTACGAGCCGCTTCTTCGTCCAGGACTTTGTCGCCCGTGGGCGTGCGTCCCGCCACCTGTAGAGCCTGCTCATAACGTTCCTCATGGCGCGTGAGCGGTGTATCGATGAGTCCTGGCACGAGGCAGTTCACGGTGACGCCATGAGGACCCAGTTCCATCGCCGCAGACTTCATCAAGCCAATGATGCCCCACTTCGATGCCGAATAAGCCGAACCGTTCAATGTGCCGTGCCGCCCCTGAGTGGATGTCGTCATAATGATCCGACCGTACTCCCGCTGCACCATATAAGGCGCAAAGGCGCGGAGCGCGTTGGCTGTACCCGTCAGATTGACGTCGATCTGGATGTGCCAATCGGGATCTTCCATCTGCAGCAACGGACGGAACGCCTGGATACCGGCGTTGGCAAACAAGATGTCGATGTGGCCAAACTCAGCGTCGATCTTCTCCGCGGCTATGCGCATTGCGGGAAGATCGCGTTGGTCCAGCACAAAGCTCTTCCACTGGACGCCTGCGCTCTTGACCATCTCACCGGTCTGGTCGAGCTCGGCACGGCTGGCAGGTTCTACTCCGGAACGCGGATCGACGACGGCGCAGATGTCGATTCCAATCACGTGCGCTCCGCTATGCGCCAAGGCCACCGCTGCTGCGCGCCCAATTCCGCGTGCCGCTCCCGTTACTACGGCCACTCTGCCATTGAGAATGCGACCCCAAGGTTCTGTCTTCGCCTGTGCCATCTGTCCCTCCATACTTCCTGTTAGTGAAACCGCGCTTAGCGCTGCTGATCCGGCTGCCAGAAAAAACCTGCGTGATACATTCGCCTTCGCTGATTCGCACTCTCCATTTGATGCATAAGTGCCTCCACGGCCTTTCCTTAGTCGTTCGGTTGAGCAGACATGATTCAGTATTCAGACTTCTCGCCTGCTGCGGGGACTGAGGTCGGAACGCCTGGGGTGCCAGCATAGGTAATGAGTAGCACCGTGGGTTCGTCTCCCGACTCTCCCCGATGCACGTCGTCTACCGACTCCCCTACCGCTTGTCCCTGATGGACGACCTGAGTCTTTCCGCTGGCCTTGTCATGCAGTGTGAGAGAGCCTGAAAGCACATAGACGACATTCGGGAACGGATGCGTGTGCCATGGCAGGGCGGTGTGTGGTGCGATGGTCAGCTTGATCGTAGTGAGTTGCGGCTGGCCGGTGGGGTAATGAGTGTACGGCTTCCCATTCCACGATTGGGTAGTCTCCAGCAGGATTTGGCGGTGACCGCTTGCAACGTTATTCGCGCGGGATTGAGCGAGTGCGGCCATCAGAGAAGCTCCGGTGACGATGGCTGTAATTCCAATGGTGCGATATTTAGAAATCATGTCATTCATCTCCCTGTGGGTTCGCTGTCTGATCGAAACTCAGCATGATCTCGCTATTTTCCGGTGTAGGATACGCGCCAAACGCTGCGAGAGCCGTCATCTGTAACGTAGAGCGCGCCATCGTGACCTATGGTTACTCCTACCGGGCGGCCCCAGACCTGTCCATCTGCGGTGACGAATCCGGTAAGAAAGTCCTCGTATTCGCCGGTGGCTTTGCCGTCCTTCATGGGAATCCGGATAACCTCGTAGCCGCCACGATTCGCGCGGTTCCAGGACCCGTGTTCGGCTGCGAATCCATTGCCGTCGTACTGGGACGGGAACGTGGATTTACTGGTGGGGTAGAAGGTCATTCCGAGCGAGGCCATGTGGGGTTGAACCAGAACGTCAGGCGTAATGACCTTGGACTTGAGCTCAGGATGGGTACCCATCAGTCGCGGGTCCTGATGACCACCCATATAGAACCAGGGCCAACCATAGAAGCCACCTTCTTTCACTGACGTCACATAGTCTGGGACGAGATTGTTCCCCAGTGCGTCGCGCTCGTTGGTTGAGCACCAGAGTTGACCGGTAACGGAGTTAATAGCCTCGCCGACGCAGTTGCGAATGCCGTAAGCGTATACCTCGACGAACTTACCCGCGGGGGTGTACTCCAACACATCCGCCCGATGGAACTCATTGGGATGGGTGTCAGGATCGTCGGCATTCGATCCACTTCCAACGGACACGAGCATATGCTTGCCGTCGGCAGAGAAGACGACATCCCGGGTCCAGTGGCCACCACCACGGAGTTGAGCATAGCCAGGAAGATTGGGCACGATCGTCTCAGGCGTCTTAGCAGCCTTCACATCTCCGGACTTGTAGGCGAATCGAACGACGGTCGTGGCGTTTCCCACGTAGATCCATTGAGGATTCGCTCCAGAGGGATAAAACGCAATGCCAAAGGGATGATCGAGGCCAGTAGCGTAGGTGCTGACGGTAGCTGCCTTCCCGGCGGCTGTGACACCGCGTAACACCAGAATGGAGCCAGCCTGCGAGTCAGCTACGAAGAGATCGCCATTGGGTGCAGCATGGATGATGCGGGGCATCACGAAGGTTCCAGAGGTGGGCGCGTGCGTCTCTTTCTTATTTTCGGATCGCTGCATAGGAGTGGCTGCGTCACCGCCCGCATAGAGTTGGACCTTAAAGCCGGAGTTGGACCTTAAAGCCGGCTGGAGCAATAGGCCAGACTCCCGCCGGCCTTTGGACAAGAGAGGGCCCGTTGTCTACAGATTCGGACGGCTTTGGCTCTGGCAGATCTGCCACGGTGATCTTTCGCCGGACACCTGGCTTCTGCTGCGTGTAGTTGGCGAAGGCGGCCTGACCGGTGATCGTCTGCAGGGCATGGAGCGCAGAGGGAAGAAGCGCGGTGAAGGCAAGAGAGGCTAATGCGTGGAACTTTGCGAAGCGTAAACGTCTCATCATCGTTATCTCCAGATCTGCATTTTTCGACAGTCGATCGTGCAATGGCTTACCTTTGCAGCCTTCAACCACGTAGGCTTGCGGGAGGATGACTCACAGCGGCCAGTTTGTCGTACGCTGCCTGAGGGAGTTCAAGACCGGCAGCAGCGATATTCTCTTCCAGGTGCTGGATAGAGGATGTTCCGGGGATAGGCAGGATCACTTTGGAACGCTTGAGCAGCCAGGCCAATGCGATCTGCAAAGGAGTTGCATCAAGATCGTTCGCAACTTCTTTTATCGCGTCATGTGCCTCTTTCGCTTGACCGAGCGGAGCCCACGGGAGGAAAGCGATGTTGTTCTGTTCGCAGTAATCGACGATGAAGTCCGATTCCCGGTCAGCAAAGCTGTAGCGGTTCTGCACAGAGACAATCGGCACAATCCTGCGGGCTCTCTCCACATGTTCGCGAGTCACATTCGAGAGTGCGACATGGTGAATCTTGCCCTGCTCGCGCAGTCTGGCCAGTGCTTCTACAGACGCCTCGAAGGACACAGCATTGTCGGGAGCGTGCAGTTGATAGACGTCGATACGATCCAGACGCAGGCGCTGCAGACTTCCCTCGAGTGCTTCGGTGAGATGTACCGGACTGGCATTGTGCGTCCATTGGCCGGGGCCCGGTCGCTCCCATCCGCCCTTGGTCGCGATCACCAAACCAGCTGGATATGGGTAGAGTGCTTCTGCGATCAACTCTTCGGAGGTGCCAGGGCCGTAGGAATCGGCCGTGTCGATCAGGTTCACCCCGAGTTCAGTCGCCCGCCGGAGGGTCGCAAGGGAAGCAGCTTTGTCTGTGGGAGGTCCCCAAATGCCCGGTCCTGTGATCCTCATCGCTCCATAGCCCATTCGGTTGACCGTAAGATCGCCACCTAAGGTAAATGTGTCAGCAGCTGCGGCTGAAAGAATCTGTTCCTTATTCATAAAATTGCTCCTTTTTCGTGTTGAGAATTGGAATGGATGAAAAGCCCGTCGCCTGTACTCAGGCGGGCACTGGCGCATTTTGCTCGATCAGATTGTGAGCCTTGAGTTCTGCCCAGAATTCGACAGGAATCTTAGTTTGCATGGAGGTGTAATCGGCCAGGATCTGCTGCTCATTGCTGGCGCCTACAACAAGGGCCGCTGCGATGTCAGGCGCTGCTGAGAATTGAAGAGCCGCAGTCCGGAGCTCGACTCCATGGTTACTCGCAACTTCGCGAAGCCTCTTGAGCTTTTCAAGAAACGCAGGCGGGATCTTGTAGGACTCTTTCCCGTAGTTGTAACGCGGACTTCCCGAGATAAACCCGGCATTGAGTGATGATCCGATCACGAAAGACACATTCTTCGCCTTCGCCGCCGGAAACACCTGATCGAGTGCATTCTTGTGGTCGATCAAAGAATACTGCGAGGCAAGAAGGCATATATCTGGATCAGCGACTTCAAGCAGTCGCATAATTGGTTCTGGCGTATTGACGCCAATTCCCCAGCCTTTGATCAATCCTTCTTCCCGCATGCGGGTGAGTTCAGGAAATGCACCCTTTCGCGCGATTTCGAATTGCTCCTGCCAGGATGTCGGAAGATATTTGTTATCCGGTGAGATGTCATGCACGAAGGCGATGTCCAGGCTGTCGATACCGAGTCTTTGCAGACTGTCTTCAATGGAACGTCGCACGCCGGATGCGGTGTAGTCGTAGACCACATCGTTCGGTGAAGGAGAAAACGGGAAATACTCCTTATTCTTCGCGGTCTTTGATGCCTTAAGGAGCTTGCCGACCTTCGAGGAGAGGACAAACTCGCTTCGATTCTTGTTGTGCAGAAAGTTTCCGTATCGGCGCTCTGCCAAACCTAGTCCGTACCACGGAGCCATGTCGTAGTAGCGAATCCCGGCATTCCATGCGGCTTCGATGGTGGCATACGCATCTTTGTCGGTGATGATGGCAAACTCATTCCCGAGTGGAACCCCTCCCATGCCGAACCTGGAGTCTGGCTTGTAGTGCCCATTATTTCCGTTGTTGACAGCCTGTTCCATGCTGTTACCCCCTTTCATGTTTGATGCCCTTGCCGCAGTGGCCACTCTGGGCAGAAGTGCTGTTGCCAACGCCATGGCCGCTCCTTTGGCAGTAGTGCTCAAGAAGTCTCTTCTCGTATTCATCGGAATATCCTCTCTATCGGTTTTGGGCAGCGTGCGTCCAGAAATCGTCAGGCAAATTGACAACGATCGGCTCTGGCGTACTTCGCACAACCACCCAACGAAATGGATTCTACTTCGAAGGGTTGAGTTCCTGATGGGGCAACCAACTTGGCACATGTAGAAAATCGCCAGCACCAACAGTGACGGAATGTTTCCCAAAGTTGCCCCAGCGCACACAGCCCTCTCCCTCAAGCACGTAAACGACAGTGTCCTGTTCGCCGTGGTGGTGGATGCCGGTCTTTCCAGAAGGCTCGACCACAAATATGCCTGCCCATAGCGAGGAGGCGATACCATTCATTGGTGCGATAGCGGACATCCTTAGCGATCCCGACGTTTGCTGGGTTTCACTGCTGAGTCCAGTGGGATGCACAACACTGATCGTTGAATTCGAGTCCGGTTGAGATCCTATCCGAATAGCGACTTCCCCTTGCGTAGCAAACGGAAAACGGATAAGCTATCGGATGAGGGAGCGAATCAGTGAGTTTGCTTGCCATGTGATCTCCAGATCACTCGTGATAGCCGAGCGATAAAATGTACTGTACAGTACATTACAATCAGATGCGGCTGACCACGAATTCGACGCACCATTAATTCAAGGCGTCCGAAGAAAAGGTCGCATAAAATCCATCTCCACGGTGGAACCGGTGAGTTGAAAGATGTCCTCATGTATTGTCTTGCTGGGGATCGTGCCGGTATGAACTCTCACGCAGATATATTCAATGCACGAAGAGCCCTCGCTATTTAGCGAGGGCTCTTAGCCGTTTACTGGAATCGCACTAAACTTGCGAACAGGCCAGGGGACGAAGCACGAGGCTCGTCACATTGGATACCGTCGGTGGGTTTAAATTAAACCTCGAATCGGCAGAGAGCTTCTTCCAATCGGGATCGGCGGAAAACTTCTCCCAATCTGCCTCAAGCGATGTCATATCAGGAAAGCTGAGCATATAGGTAAGATTCGGCAAATTCGGTCCGACCAGTGTATCGGCGTAGAAAACTCCCGTGGCGCCGGCTTTAGCGAAAATGCCGAACTCGCCGTTATGAAACATCTCCACCTTTCGGACATGATCCATGTTCGTCGGCGACTGATACTGGCGAAGGTGATAGATGCGTTTTCCCTTGGTTGCGGCGGAGGCTGGCGGAGTGACCTTGGGATATCCCGGGAACGCCCGCAATAGGGAACTCTCTATGCGAATGTAGGGCGGCGTGGCTGCGGGAGCATCCCAGAACGGCGCAGCCGCCTTCATAAATAGGTCGTCCTTCGCCAACTCAAGGTCAGCTGTCACTAAGGTCTCCAACTTCGAATTTGGCATCAGCAGGTAATAGGACGGGCTATCTGGTCCGAAATAAACAGAAAATGCACCGACTGGCCCAATGCCGAGCCGGTTCAGTGCCGGAATTAAAGCATCGGCAAAAAAATTATTGGTGAGTTTTACGCCCGGTCCACCTGCCAGATGGTATCGGCGCAGATCCATATATTCCGGTGCAGATTTGTCCGCAGCAGAGCCCGCTTGAGCAAGTAGATCACCAGCAGTAGCAAGCGAGAGGGCTGAAGCAGCGAGAGAGCTAGAAAGAAAATTGCGACGATCCATGAAGGCTCCTTTGAGATTAGATAACGCTAGTCCAAACAATTTCGTGGTGACCACGTACAACGTTCTTCGCCCGAATTTGAGCAAGGATGCTCGTCAGGTGAACTTCGACGACGATGGCTGTAATACATGCTTCGAATGCTCCAGGTGTGCATCTAATGATGCATATGTACTGTACGGTACAGTATAAAAGCTCTCCATGACAACCGGAGATTGCATAAGATATTTTTGGAAATGCATTCTGGACTTGAGATGGATGCCGAACAGGCGGTCGCGAGGAGAGGTTCGAAACAGCAAGCTCCAAAAAGTCGCAGCAGACTTGTTTCTAAAGCGCGGCTATGAGGGTGTCACCATCGACAAGATCGTTGAGCTGGCTGGCGGATCGAAGAGTACGGTTTACAGCGAATTCGGTCGGAAGTGTGGGCTGTTCATCAGCAGTATCGAGAACCTGTGCCGTGACCCTTTGCATAGTCCTGATCTACGCCAATAAGCTGTTCTGCAAGAGGGTTCAGGTGCGATGCGCGATCGAACTGGATGGTTTATGTGCATCCTGAACAGGCGAAACAACGCGAAGAATTATTGAATCTGCTGGCTGAGCACAAGGCCATCGTGCTGAGCGGCCATCTTCACAAGACAAGCCATCTTCACAAGACAAGTGTGTTGGTGCGCAATACTCCAGCCGGAAATTTTATACAGGTGGGCCTTGGCAGTGTCGTCCCGGGACTGGATGCTCCAGTGAAGGATCACCTAAGTGGGCTGGATGTATACAACGCTGAACTCGTGAAACTTGAACCGAATTTCACCCCCGCTTCTCTGCCATTGCGCCGGAAGATTCTCGAAAACGAGAAGCCATTCATTCGCTATTACGAATATGCGAATTTCTGTGGGTATTCGTCGATCTCAGTTAATCGGCAGAACGAGGTTGAGATCACTTATTTCGCTAATGCTGATCGGACTCCGTGGAAGAAGTTCAATTTAACTCGCCTGTTTGAAAGCTGAAGGCATGTCCGAAATTGTTTACCAGTTCCGGGAAGCCGCACGCGTTACAGGTAAAACGTTGGCGAAGACGATGGAACTGCGCCAATCGTCAGAAAGAGTATCTCAGTGCGAACTGCATCGACCGCGGACTGTTCGACTGCGACGTTGCCGTACCCAGCGTCGGAGAGGTAACGCTGTCGCCCCCGGTGCTGAAGAGCGGATGGTTGAAGAGGTTGAATGCTTCCGCACGGAACTGGAGCTGATGCTCTCCAATGATCTGGAAGTTCTTGATCGCGGAGAGGTTCGTCTGGAAGATCATGGGTTGCGAGCCCACGGAACGTGTCGTGCCATACTGGCCTGCCTTAGGCTGCGCGAAACACGCCGGATTGAAGACATTGAAGCGTGTGCGATGGAAGCCCTGCATGGGATTGCAGGTGAGCAATGCGTATGTTGGGTGGTTTGAACTTGTGTCCGCGTTGTTGTTCGCCGACACGCTGAACGATTGACCAGACGCGAAATACTGGAGACCGGCAAGTTCCCATCCGCCGATGATCTCGCGGTTGAAGATATTTTTAGAGTTCAGCTTCAACCGCTTGCCCGGTCCGAATGGCAGGTAGTAGATCGGGCTGATGTTTAGATCGTGCTTGCGGTTGAAGCTCGCCGGACCGTATGTCATCCTCGGGTTATAGAGCGACTGGATATTCTGGTTGTCGCCGTCGATGGTGTTCAGCGCCTTTTGCCAGGTGTACGCAACGAGCACCTGGACATCGCGGGAGAGCCTCCGGTCCAGCTTCGCGCCGAGCGCGTTGTAGTTTGCGCTATACGCATTCAGCTGACCGTTGATTTGTCCCGCACTGGGGAACGGGCGAACATCCAGCTTGCCGGAAGTATTCCCGGCAGACAGACCGATGGGCTGATTCAGATCGGCACGCGCGGACTGGTGCCGCGTAACGTTGCCGAGGTACTGCACCGTCAACATCGTGCTGCTGCCGAGTGTGCGCTCGACGTTCAAGTTCCACTCCTGCGTCGACGTGTCCTTCAGCGTGGGATTGATTGAATAGCCACCCTGTCCTGGCACAGAAGGAGGATTCGCCAAAAACAGGTTCTGGATGTTTTGCGGATTTTGGATGTTCAACGTGTAGTTCTGTGTCACCACGTTCGGCGAGTACAGCAGCATGAATTGCAGGTTGTTGTAGAGGATCGGCGCGTAGTAGATGCCGTAGCCGCCGCGGATGGCGGTGCTGCCAGACGCCTTGTAGGAGAACCCGACGCGAGGACCCCAATCGTTGTAGTTCGCATCCCACGCACCCGTCCGATTTGAGTTGCTCGCCAGCAGGTAAAGCGCGCCACGGCCGTTCTTGTCCGTGGGAGGGTTTACGTAGTCATACCGCAGGCCAAAGTTCAGCGTCAGGTTAGGCGTCGCTCTCCAGTCATCCTGAAAAAAGCCTGAGACATCGAATTCACGGAATGACCCGGCCGACGTACCCGTCAAACTGATGCCATTCACAGGAAAGCCAAGCTCAAGGTCCGCAAGAGCATTGCCCTGGTTTGCAGAGCTACGCTTTCCGGCTACATATTGCGAAGTCGACGATCCGTCGAAGTTGTAATTGCCGTTATTCGTCACCACCCAGCTGCCGTTGAACTGTACGCGGATGAACTCTCCGCCAAAGCTCACGGTGTGGTTCCCCCGCGTCCAGGTGACCTGGTCCGCAAACTGGTAGCGATTCTGGATGGCTCCATCTGGCGAATAGGGATCGCCTAGCGACGTGTAGTTCGACACAGAGATCGCTGGTGGTGTCGACTGGGCCAGCAGTGGATTGAGGTTCTTCAAGCCGTAGAAGTTCGCATAGTTCTTCGCACCAGTTCCCTGCTGCGTGCGGAACAGGTTACTGCGGTTGTAGCCGATCTTCAACGCATTCACAATGCGGTCATTCACGATCTGCGTGTCCGTGATGGACGCATTCGTGCCCTTCAGCGGAATGCTGATACCGAACAGCCCGGGCGTGATGGTGTTGCCACCACCTGAGCTGCTGTAGCGGGCGACCGTGCCAAAGAGCTGATTATTGTTGCCACCACCTGAGCTGCTGTAGCGGGCGACCGTGCCAAAGAGCTGATTATTTTGCGAGATGTTCCAGTCGCCACGTGCAAGATACTCATCGTAGTTGCTGCTGGAGGACAGGTTCGCCTGGTAGTTCACGTTGTTCGCATTCACCGCCATCGTCGGCAGCGGATAGTTCTGCAACCAAAGCTGCGCAAAGGCGCTGATCGTGGGAATCTTATTGTTGAGGAACGGTACGGAAGTGCCGGTCGCAGCATTGTAGGTCGAGGGGTTGTAGATGATCGGGTCAGCGGAGAAATCGCCCACGCGCTCGGCAGCCGTTGGAACGCGATTCTGCGTCAGGCCGGACGAGTGGCTGCGCAAGCCCGAGTAATCGAAAAAGCCAAAGATCTTGTTCTTGAAGATCGGCCCGCCCAGGTTCCCACCGAAGATGTTGTAGCGGACCGGCGGTTTCGTCGTGGCGTACCAGTTCTTCGCGTTGGCGGCATCGTTCTGCAGGAAGTCATACACGGTCCCGTGGAACTGGTTGGAGCCGCTCTTGGTAATGACGTTCACGATCGCGGGCTGCCGGAAGATGGCTGGAGCGCTGCTGTAGGTGGTATTGACTTCTTTCGCTGCCTCAACCGACGCCAGGATGTTGGCCGTCTGCGTCAGCAGGTTCGTGTTGTCGATCCCGTCCTGCAGAAATTGCGTCTGGTTTGGTCCAAGGCCTGACAGGATGACCGCGTTACTCGTCTGGCCAAAGAAACTCTGGTCGCCCGCCGAAGTGGAGGCGTCTGTGCCGGACTGCGCGGCCGGTCCCAGCGTGGCAATGCTGAGGATGCTGCGGCCGCCGTTCGGCAGCGTCGTCAGCTGCACACTATCCACCGACGTGGATAGGTCGTGGGTGTCCGTCTGTAGGGCCACCGATCCGGACGAGCCGTTGACCGTAATCTCTTCAGAAACATTGCCGACCTTCATCTGTACGTCTTGGCTGAGTCCTCCCAGGGTCAGCGACACCGGCAGCACGGTCTTGGAGAACCCAGGCGCTGTCACCGTAATCCGGTACGAACCGACCGTCAGCGAAGGGGCCGTGTAGGAGCCATTGGCATCCGTGGTCACCACGCGCACCGCCGTGGTGTCGGTGTTCTGGATGCTGACGTTGACATTCGGCAGCGCGCCGCCGGCAGCGTCGGTCACGGTGCCGGTAATGGTGGCCAGGTTCGTCTGCGCAAAGGCCTGCTGCTGGGGAACCAACGTTAAGACCATTGCCGCAAGCAGGGCTGGAAGAACGAAACCGGCGAGTGCCGCCTTCCTGTGGCCTGCACCCCGTGTCTGTGACGCTGGATTCTCCCTGTCCGCAATCGGACGCAGGACTTCTTTGAACAACTTTGATCGCATATCGACCTCTCCCAAAGACCGCAATTGTGAAACGTAATGTTTACGGACCTCACAACAGCTATGGCTTGCCTCGAGAGACTGTCAATCACGCGTAGGTATGGTGTAGGTACAGTGCTGTACGTACACCGGTTGCAAAAGTCTAACTAATTGTTTATGAATGGTTTAGACCACACTTCACACTCGCCGTACGCACGGTGTGGCTCCTAAGCACGACACGACGGCTGACGCACTTCGCCATGGAGGAATGGTCGCTTGCGTACAGGATGCGTGGATTGGAAGAAAAGGGGTCGCGCTACCAGACCTTGCTGGCAATCACCTCTACCGAGGTTGGAGCGCAGTTCACGAGCGACGTGTGCAGCACCAGCTCAATGTCCTTGTTCCTCAGAGCCGCTTGCGAAATACCGGACAGCGCTTTCATCTGCGCAGGATCGGTGACGAAATCCGCGGCCGCATGCGTCCCGCAGGTCGAAAGACCGGCAATCGCCAGCACGGGCGCACCAGCCTTTGAGTCCATCACCCGAAAGATAAGGGCGTAATCTTCCATCATCCGCGGCGTCATCTCGGCCTTCAGGGGATTCTGCCACCGCCGCTGCTTACCGTCGCGTTCGCGAATGCCGTAGCCGCGATCAAAGTAAAACGGCAGGCTCTCGTTCATCACCCTCGTCCAGTAATTATCGAAGGAGCCGACCAGGATGAGCGGCGATCCCTTTAGGTCCATATAAGGCAGATTCGGGCCGGTCCGCAGAACCGGCGTCCGGTTGTACTTGTTCAGGAAAGCCGACACGCGGATGTCGGCATACACTGACCCGGTAAGCATGCCCTCACCATACAAGGAGACGTGATTTGCCGTTTGTGGCAAATACACGGATGGCGGCTCTGGTAAACGAATCGGCCAGGACAAATCTTCCGCCGATGTTGCTTCGTCGGTCGGTGATTCTTTCTCGAACACCCGCATGCTGCCCGTATAGACATAGATCGGTTGTTTGCCCTTTACGATAGGAGCCCACAGCGCATCGAGTTCGCCCTGAGAGGTGCGCCGCAAGGACCACCACGCCCCAAGCAGAACAATAGCAACCACCGCTGCGGCGGCCAACGCCTTGAAAACCCCCTTCGCCCGGGGCGCCCCGGGAACCACGGTCGAGGAATCAGCGATGGGTGCCGGAACATGAGGGGTAGCCGCTGCACCCGCAGCCGCAGGAATAGACAGCGTCGACGCCTTCGTCTCGACAAGTGCAGCCTTCGTCCGCATTCCCCGTCCGCATTCCCTTGGTCAGGGGCCGAAACACGAAACCCGGACGATACGTCCCGTTCGGTATCACGATCTGGACGGACGCGTGCTCTCCATCTTCACCCTCGTAATACTCCGCGAGGCGTTTTCGGAGCAGCCCCATCCGCGATCGGACAATCGGATCGTTGGTCGTGTCGTAATCAGGACGCCGCCCAAAGACGTAGATCCCGATCATCCGCTCTTTCAGGCCGTCTTCGTTCCCCTTTACGGCCTCATCGACGACATACCGCAGCAGGCTCTGCAGTTGCTGGCTGTCTTTGAAGCGGGGACCACGGAGAATATGGTCTAGCGCTTCCGTGATCCGTTCCTGGTGCTCCTGCGACTGTTTGCCATTAGTCTCAACTTCGTTTGTGGCAAGCATCGCTGCACCTCAAATCTTGTCTTCTATCACGACGCATAACGGTGACAAAAAGACGCTGAACCCTTCTTAGAGCAACAATCATACCGCACTGCACCTGCACCGTTCCCACAGGACGTTGACGCACGAAGGGTCAGCACCTGAGGATGGGGATGCATCTACCGCAACTCCACGCAAAGTCGCCTCCAACCTCCCGGCAAAATCTGCGGTCGGATGTAGTTAGTTTTGCGGAACAAGGGCGGCACTGCACTCGGGCCACATGCGCTCCGAGAACGGTACAACCAGAAGCGCGAACAAACAG
>Ga0193753_10002056_pt1 | contig 16405 bp, 12 predicted proteins | sample H1c2metaG_FD_144925 | JGI IMG/M metagenome (GOLD analysis project Ga0193753, IMG submission 144925) | Soil microbial communities from a riparian zone of the East river system, Colorado, United States - H1c2 | ecosystem: Environmental > Terrestrial > Soil > Riparian zone | place: USA: East... | reverse complement strand
TAACGGGTGACTAGCCTGTTTGATTCATCATAAGAAATTGTCTGGACCGGGAATTCTGAAATGATATCTGCATTCAGTTTGGCAGTTGAGCCGAGATTAATATTTGAGGACTGATCGCTCAACCAGCAAGTAGAATAATCATGTGCATTAAGTCTTGGAATCACATGGGTCGAGTCAGCCGCCGGATCTTTTGGACTATAGATATAGTTGGAAATATAAGGCGGACTATATTGCCATGTCTCTTCAAAACTCCACTGATAATAAATACTCTTTTTCTGGTCATCGTGTGTAGATACATAGATCGTCACCATGGTGGGCCCGGCTTTCCAATTCACACTATCAATTCGATGGTGTTATTTGACTTCCTCTACATCCGACAAATATTCTTTGCCGTTGGAAGTATTGATATGCACTCTGTATCTCTGCGCCGGATCAAGTGTGAGCGGTCCAACAGCATATTTTCCACCCGATTGCTCTGTAAGTGGAAAGCTGGCTCCCTGCTCTGATTGAACCTCTACCTGCGCGGACGATTCTGGAAAAAACTGCATGCTGTCCAAACCTGAGCTGCGGCTCAGATAAATAAATGTGGAATCATTGCCCGGGTTGATATTTCCTTCAACGACCAGAAATCCGGTTGCCGGTTGATTAATATGAGGCATGTATTTATCCTTACAGGCTCCCATTATCATCATTAAAAAAATCCAGGTCCTTAATTTCATCGGCACTTAAAATCTGATATTATAATTTACAAATGGTATGGCTGATCCGAAAATGGACAGTTTATATCCGTTGACTGCACCATTTTCAGAAATAAAATAAACCGAATAGGGGTTATGTGTTCCAAATAAATTGTAGACTCCGATCGTCCAGGAATTGTGAAATTTCTGGTGCACTTTATGGTTTCCATCAATATTCATGGAAAGATCCGCTCTGATATAATCCGGTATCCGGTAGGCATTGCGATCAGAATATAATGTTCTGAAAGAATTATCATAATGGAATACGCCGATCGGAAGAGTGATTGGGCGACCCGTATTATAGGCAAAATTCAGGGAGACACTGAAGCGGTGATTGACACGATAATTCGCAACCAGTGTGGCTGAATTTGGCTGGTCATAATCTGTCGGATACCAGCTCCCCTTATTCACCAATTCACCCTGTGTTGTATCGTCGGTCTTTATTAATGTTCTGGAAAAAGTATAGCTGACCCAGCCATTTAATTTACCTGTTGCTTTCCTGATCATCAGTTCCACACCATATGCCTTACCCTTTGTGTTCAGAACATCGGTTTCAATATGATGGTTCAACACGAGTACGGCACCACTTTTATAGTCCAGATAGTTCTGAATATTTTTATAATATACTTCTACTGATGTTTCAATTGTATTGTTCTTTAAATTCTTATAAGCACCCAATGAAAATTGACTCCCCAGCTGTGGCAGAATATTAGGATCACTGAGCTTCCAGATATCGGTTGGCGCAATGGCCGTTGTATTGGACAACATGTGTATGTACTGGCGCTCGGTATTGTAACTCGCTTTCATCGAAAAATTTTCTGAAAAGGCATATCTCATGGAAACGCGATATTCGGGGCCTCCATAGGTTTTTATAACCTGGCCGGCTGAATAGGATGTAACGGCTATGACGTTGTCCTCGTTTTTAGGAAGGCCTGGCGCGTATTCATTTACATTCTGCTGGCCGAGATAATTATATACAGAATACCGCAGGCCGGCTTCCAATACGAGCTGCGGAGTAATCGTAACTTTATCACTTAGATAGACCGCAGATTCCAGTGCCTGTTCCTGATGTACGGTATCAGGTATGATCAGGGATGTTTTAGCAAAAGGCACAAAGGTTCCCGGATCCAGTTTATAATAAAGCGTATTGAAACCAAATTCCAGGGCATGTTTTGAATTCAGGAAATAATTGAATTGCGCTTTGAAGTATGACTGGTTGATATCGAAAGCCAGCTTATATGCATTTACCGGATTACTTTTACTGGATATAAAATAATTATACCGGTCATAACCCGTTGTGAAAATACCATACAGCTTATCATTGAATGAATGTTTCCATTTCAGAGAAAAATTCAGATTGCCATATCCGTATAATGTGTCACTATTCAGGTTGAAATTGTCTTTGCTGGCATAAGCCGTCAGATATAGATTGTTATTCTTGTTTATCTGGTGACTGATATTCAGGTTCAGATCATAAAAAGAGGCGCGGCTCAGTTTATATTGCTGGGGCAGCAGGTCCAATAACCAGTTCGCGTAGGTCGTTCTTCCGGCCAGAATAAAAGATGTTTTATCTTTTATCAATGGACCTTCCATTTCAAGACGGCTCGTAACCAGCCCAATGCCTGCCGATCCGGCCAATTCCTTTTTATTTCCCTCCCTGCTCTCAATATCTATGACTGAAGATAGCCGCCCACCGTATCTGGCCGGAATGCTGCTCTTATATAGCTCCACCGTTTTAACAACGTCGGGATTGAAGGCAGAGAAGAGCCCGAAGAAATGAGACGCGTTGTAGATCGTTGCATCATTGAATAATATCAGGTTCTGGTCGGCTGATCCGCCACGCACATTTAAACCGGTACTGGCTTCACCGACGGATTTCACACCCGGTAAGGTGAGCAGTACGCGCAGCAAATCAGTTTCACCAAAAACGACAGGCACCTGTTTGAGTGTTTTTATATCCAGCTTCTGAACGCCCATTTGTACCCCCCGTATGTTGCTGATCTTTTCCGCGGATATCGTTACATTCTTCAGCATCATCACCAGACTCTGCATATCAATATTTAGTTTTCCGTCGCCCGATAACTGTATCTGGCGCCTGGTGTCTTTCATACCGATACTTTGAATATTGAGTACGAGCCGTCCTTTTGGAAGGGAAATCGTATAATAGCCGTATGGATCGGTGGCCACTCCAATCTTTGGCTTATCGATATATATGGACGCTCCGGAAACCGCTTCTCCTGTTTTGGCATCCCGCACATACCCGCTGACCAATGCATTGAGTTGCCCGTTATTTGCTGCATTCGTCCCTATCAGGTAAAGTTTGTTTTCAAGTTTTGCATTCTGAATGGAAGCATCCTGATCTTTTGTTTCATTTACTTCCACATATACAGGTCGCTTCTTTTTTGTTGAATCGACAGTCGCGGGCATTAGATTTGTCTGGACAAAAGTTCCTCTTGTCAGAAATACTTCATTGTGCCGGCCAGCCGACCATGTAAAATCTGTTTTGGAAAAAGCCCTCTCCATTACAATGCTCAGCGGTTCAAGGTCCGCGCTGAGCGTAAATCGCACGCTGTCAAAGAGACTGACATCATAATAAAAAAAATAGGCTGTCTGCTGTTCCAGCTGTTTTGTAAATTCCTGAATGGTCAGCTCTTTAAAATCACCGCTGATCAGGTTCTGTTGATTTTTTTGAGCATGCAGCGAAGGAAGACATATAGCCAACGAAAACAGACCGGCCAGAAAATATTTTGGTGAATGCATCCTATTTCGTGATTTGATCATAATAACCGGCTGTCAGGATCAATAGATTTTCCCTGTTCTTACGAAAATTCAGTTTGATTTTTTTTATATACTTCTGAATTTCTTTTTGATGATCATGCATCAGCGTCAGTAATTCTGATTTCGATTTCACGCGATGATAGGAACCGCCTGTTCTGATAAAATAATTTTCCGTTTCTTCGATATGCCTGATGATCATATTTTCATAAACGGATGGCTCTTCAATAATGGTTTTAAATGTTTTTTTCAAGAGCTGTGAACGGCCGGCATAGAGTATTTCGTAATATCCGGTTTTGGGAATGCCCGGATGCAAACTGTCTGCGGTCAACCGGATAAATGGATATCCTGAAATGATAAAGGAACTCACCCGTTGATTGATCAGTTGAAGCGGGTAATTTTTATTATTCCGGGAAACCAGTAATTCCCTCATGTCCTCATACAACAGATATACACTGTCAAATAAAATATCGTCATACACGACAGAACCCAGATTGAAACTATCCGAAATAAAATACGGGCTCCCGGTGCGGAATATAAATCCCATAGGTGAATAGCGGCTCCCGTTAAGAAACGGTGACTGATCTCCCAATTGCTTTTTATAAATTGAAAGTGTATTCGTGAGCGCTGTTTGGTAAAATATGCTATCCTCCTGTGTAGTCTGGGCATTCGCAGAATGGACGACGATCAAAACGATAAGGGAGAAAACAGCAGTCAATCCTGATTTCATTTCATTTTTATTGGCTCTGCACACAGCTGCTCAAGAGGGGTCGAAATAGTAAGAACGGTCAAATCAAATTTCCCGTATTTCCCCCTCAATTCCAATAATAATGACTCCTAAAAACCAGATTGGAAGGGGGATTTCACATCCCCCATTTTTTTATTGAAAACCCGCCATATGAAGTAATTCTGCGGGTCTGTATTCTATGCCATTTTTGAAACGATACTTATTTTCTCATATCCTATTTAACAGGCGCGCATCCGATCATATTAAAATTTCCGGTAGCAGGTTTGAATGAGAATGTTTTCAGGTTCATTTTTTCAAACTGGCTGTTGCCCTCCTGTATTTTAATAAACTGATCCGGCGCCAGGTTTTTAAATACCTGCACGATACCGGAGGTTGGCCATTTGATGATCAATTCGTCGATGATCTCCGCCTTGCCGAGCCCAATTTCTTTACGCAGAGGGTTGGCACCAAAACTTCCACCGGAATTCACATCCATATAAACTGTTCTTTTTTTACCTACTTCCGTGAAGCTTACGGTAATATGTGCACCGATAGCCGATCGGTTGCTTTTAACACCTTCCAATAATACGCCAATCCATTTATTCTGGTTCTGTCCGGGATTTACGTAAAATGAATTGAAATATCCGTCGCCAGGATAGGCCCCGCCGACTTTAATAAAAATATCCTGGTTCCCGTCATTATTTATATCTGCAAATGAAACACCGTGTCCCTTCTGCAAATTTCCAACCCTTGCTGACCTGGTCACATCAGCAAACTGACGACCAGATATATTTTTAAACATCCTGTTCGGGATCAGTGATTTGAAATCGGGGTTACCGGTTCCCAGGTACATATCAAGCCAGCCGTCATTATCTACATCTCCGAAATTAGAACCCATCGCAAATACAGACCTGTCCAAACCCGTCGTTTTCGCAACGTTTGTAAACGTTCCATCGTGATTGTTCCTGTATAGATACATCGTACTGTGATTTTGCATGGGCCGGCCCAACGCTTCGGATGCGGCCGTAACTGCCAGCGAATGCTGATTATCAAAACCGCACACGAAAATGTCGGGCCATCCATCATTATCATAGTCCCAAAACCAGGTCGGAAAAGTAGGTGTCCAATCCTGATCAAGTCCAGCCTCGTGTGTCACATCTGTAAACTGCGGAATTTTGGATTTTGCTCCATTATTTTTCAGAAGAATTCTTCTGCCGTCAAAATCAGAAACGAATATATCCGGCCATCCATCGTTGTTGTAATCTGAGGCAACCACACCTTTTGTAAAATTTGTGATTGTTCCGAAAGATTGCCGTGCAACATCAGTAAATGTTCCGTCCTGATTATTAATATATAACTGAGCAAAATGCGGATACCGCGTTGATTGGGTCTCATTTCCTATGAACAAATCCAGCCATCCATCGTTATTGAAATCAGCCCATGTGGCGGCCTCTGTGGGATGAAAAGAAAGCAGGCCACTTTCGATGGTCACATCTGTGAATGTGCCATCGCCATTATTTTTCAATAAGGTATTTGGCTGTTTTCCCCGTTCACCAAGCCAGGCCCCCCGCAATACCAGGATATCAGCAAATCCATCATTGTTATAATCTGCCTGGATCATATTTAATCCTCCTTTAATTTCGCTGAGGCCCGCTTCTTTCGCAACGTCTGTGAATGTTCCATCCGCATTGTTTTTATAATAATGCATGGGATCATCCAGGCACCAGGTGGAGGTTATAATATCCAGGTATCCATCATTATTGAAATCATCTACTATGCTGCCTCCGGCCATGTTACCCGGCCCGTTTATTTGAAGTTCGCCGGCCATTTCCGGGAATGCTTTTAATTTATAAGAAGACGTATCAGCATCCAGCCCGGGTATCAGCCATTGCGTGGGCACTTTCGCTGGATACTCTCCGGTTGTCATATACGCGATATTCAGCAGCCACCGGGAAGTCAGATCGGATGAGTCCTTTTGAAGAATACTTTGATACATCCGGATACTTTTTTGGGAAGCATAGGGATCGATATATATCCCTTTTCCCTGAATTGGGAAAATACAGGATCCGGAGCAATGATTGCTGACACAATTATTCCTTTCTCCCATTCTCAGGTAGGCCAAAGCAAGATCTTCTTTTATCTTGTCATGAAATTTTTCGTTATTCGGCTGACTGCTTTCCGTTTGCAGAAGTGGCTCCAGTATATTGACTGCATCTTTTTCCCTTCCCATTTTTAAAAAGGTGGTTGATTTAAATAACAGGGCGCCGAACAAAACATTCTGGGAGGTTGTCGTATTCAAAATGGAATCATAAAAATCCAATTCAGCCTGCGGCGTAAACTGATTATTTTTATCATTTTGATTTACCAAAGCTTTCTTATAAATCCGGTATGTATCAAGATTTGCACAATAATTTCTGATACAGGTATACGTAACGGAAGTCAGGAGTAATAAAATGGGTATAGCAATTGCTGCTATGAATATTTTTCTTCTCATGATGAAGCATAATTATGAATTCAATAAAACCACCTCATGCCGGTGTACGGGTTAACAGGTGTGATCTGACATGATCAGCATGTTATTTTCTCATGAACTTCCAGATGGGTTCATGCGGACAGAAAGAAGTCAGATCCTGGGAGAAGTCAGATGATCAGGAGAGGTCAGGTGGTTGTTCTGCTACGATATGCCATCGGGAAGATATGGCGGTATGGAAATGAGGATGGGTGGCCGCCACCACGATGCCCGGTTCAATCAAATAGAAAGGAGAACCGAGTGTATAATAATCCAGGGAGAAAGATTTGGATGAACCACGATGTGAATTATTCGATTTTCCGGATTCATTAGGATAGAGGTCGTTTACAAATCTAAAAATTTCGATACTGGCTGCCTTCAGTTTCATGAGGGCAGGGTTTGGAATACAGAGCAATTCAAGCGAGTCGTTCTGAATTCTGCGCTTGATATATCTGTATTCCGAACCCTGTATTTCTACTTTTCCCTCAACCTTTTCAAATGTTTTCGGAATACTGTAACAGAGCAGATAGGAAACCGGAATTTTTATGGAGATCAACTGGGATTCATCGTATTCATTGTTCTGCAAAGCCATTGCAAGCTGGCTATCGGCATTGTCTTCCAGGATAGAAGTCAGGACACGGTAGCCAAACCAGTTAAATAGCAGTAAAGCCAGCAACAATATCGGATAGATCCTCTTCAGCTGAAATGATTATGAATGAAAAAAATGTTTCTTTTGACTCATGACTTGCTCGGCGAGTTTAGTACCATCTACACGCGCTTTGATCTTTGCAAAAGCGATTTCCCTGGAAGTTGAATCGTCGTCTGCAAAAGGAGAAAACCCGCAGTCATCCGTTGAGCCCAGTTGCTCCGCGGGAATGATTTCTGCCGCTTCGAGTATCGTATCACGAATTTCTTCCGGTGTTTCGATCCGGGGATTTAATACATTGGTGACCCCGAGGAAAATGACCTGACCCGGCTTCATCGATTGCTTGATGGTATTCAAAACCTGTCGTTTATTTTTTTCTCCTGCATACTCGAGATAAAAATTCCCTGCATTTAATTGAAATAATAATGGCAGCAGTCCCGAATAGCTGATATCTGCGCTATGCGTTGAATCATGATCACCGCCAGGGCATGAATGAACACCGATTTTTTTCCTTTCTTCTTTGGTGAACCGGCCAAGGACCAGGTTATTCAGATCAATGAAGGATCGCAACAAACCGCCACTCGGATCCAGTTTCAGGGAAAGTCTCGCTTCTGTAAAATCGATCTGCACGTTATGGGCACCGCTGTCCAGGCTTCTTCTGATATCATTCGCAGCTTCATTCACGAGATCATCTATGAACTGGTCACGGGAATACCCGTCGATTCCCGCACCCGGATATAAAAGGCTGATAGCAGATGCAGCAATAACAGCCTGTTTGACGGGATGTGATGTGAGTTGCTTTGCTTTTTTTACATAAGTATCAGCATATACCTGGTAACGGAAAGGCCCGGACGTGATCGTGGGCAATTGTCTTGTATGCCCATCCGCAAAAGGAATGACCACACCATCCGGAGAAAGATTTTTCATGCCCTGGATGGGATAAGTAGCAAAACTCGGCTTTGTTTGTTCGCCATCTGTAATTACGGTGGAGCCCGTCGACTCAAATTTTTTAATGGTCTCAGAAAGAGCATGATCAAATAAATGCTGAAGGTCCCTGTCATTGAGTTGGCCTGCGGCATGTGCTTTGATAGCTAAAATCAATTCAACCGGACGCGGGATGCTTCCGATTGGTTCGGTTTGAATACGCATGTTGATAGGTATTAAAATGATAAATGCCCTCCCGATGAGGTAATAATTTTATGGCGAACAAATGTCAGGCCGTCCGTTCCGGAGGACGTTCGTCTATGAAAGCAGAATTTTCGGGCAGTGCCGCTGTATAAGAGGATTTGATCGATTTCAGGCTTGAATATAAATTTTCAATTTGAAACAGATCATTTATGGTACAATAAACGCTGGTAAATCTTTTAAAAGAATGCGAGCCCGCTTTCTTTCCGCCCGGCCGCTGCAGGTCGTACACCAGCTTAAAATAATCGTAATTAGCTCTTTTATAATGCATGGCTTCTGCATTCGGAATACAGAGCACTTCAATTGAATCGTTGAAGAGACGGCGTTTGACAAAACTATACTGAAAACCTCCAATTTCTATTTGACCCTGAACCGGTTCAAACTTTTCCGAATTATTATAGTAAGAAAGATAAGTAGCGGGAACCTTTATCGAGATCAGCTTCGTTTGGTCATACTGATTATCATCCAACTGCAGCTGCAATTTATCGGTGGCGCGATTCTCCAGCCATGCGTTTAACGCTTGGTAGCCGCACCAGTTAAAAAGAAGTAATCCAAGAAATGCTATGGTTAATATGCGGTTCAACAGGTACTAAGTTAACAAGTTTTGTATTATCCGCGGGTTGTTCATATATTTTTAGTTTGCAGAACAATGTTTACCCATTCTATATTTACATTATAGTTTACCAGATGCAAAAAAATGTAAACCACATTATTATACGTTTTCTAACAATGTGGTATATCTGCATTTTTATTTTAATAATATGCCCGGGCCGTTCGCTTGCTCAAAATAATTATGAAATACAGGTCTATGCCTCCCAGACGCAGACCAAAGGTTCTACCATGTTTGAACTACATAGCAATTATACGTTTAAGGGCAGCACACAAATTGTGAATGGCGTTCTTCCTTCCAATCATTCCCTGCATGAAACGGTGGAAATCACGACCGGAATTACAGCTGTTTTTGAAACAGGCGTCTATCTTTTTACAAATTACACACCCGGCTACGGATACCAGATTGTTGGCATGCACCTGCGTCCCCGTGTGATGGTGCCCGCCGATTGGGAAATTCCGGTCGGACTGAGTCTGTCCATGGAAATCGGATACCAGAAACCAGCCTACGCCGATAATGAATGGAGTCTTGAAATCAGGCCCATCATTGATAAACAATGGGACAGATTTTACGCTTCGCTGAATCCGACATTCGGGATTGCGCTGCAGAGTAATTATAATAATTCGGTACCGACATTCGCACCCAATGTAAAATTATCTTATGCCGTGTGGAAGAATACAGGACTGGGTATAGAATATTATGGCGACCTGGGACCGGTAACAAATTTTGACCAGGGCACACAACAAAATCATGCTTTGTTTATTGCATATGATCTGCTGAACAATGCCCGATGGGAACTCAATATCGGCGCGGGGTTTGGACTAACCCCGGCAACCGATCCTTTTGTATTCAAGTTAATTATGGGAAGAAAGATAAAATGGAATAAATCCAAAAATTAATGCCGGTTATAATCAATAATCATCCTGTGCCCAGCGTGAGCGGGCAACGCCACTGATAATATAAGTATTTCCGGGATCGTCTCCGAAAGAAGCCTCCATATATATGCTATCCACGATACTTCCGGTTGTTTTACCCTTACCGCCATTGGCAATGATTTTACCGTTTGCAATATGTACTCTTATATCGTAGGACTCATTCTGAGCAGAATCAACAGAAAATGTCTCGTTTTTCGGATCCGCCAGCACTTTCACTTTAAATTGATATCCGTTGTTCAGATCATCCAGCCAAAGGGAATCAGAAACATTTTCTGATGTATTGTACGTCGTAAAAAGAACAGGGGAGCCGATTAAATCATCTCCATTCAATGTAAGGGTTACCCACCACTCATTCGTCATGGCAACGGTATTGGTGGCTCCCGGTGCTATTGTTTTTTTAGTACAGGAAATCGAAAACAGCAAAATAATGATTCCGGATATTTTGAAAATTCTGTTCATATTGTGCGTATTAATACTGATTAGTGTTTCTGCCAGCTCTTGGTTCTTAATAATGGTGGATTTTCATGGAGGGTCAGGTCCCAGACTATTAAACCGGTATTACTGATGGTTCCTGTGCCGTCCACCACTTCCCCCACCGAAGCCTGCGTGGGCACCGTAATATTTACACCATCAGTACTAAAGAAATACATGGGTAAAACAAAGGCACTGGAACCACCCCATGCGTTGGTAGTATAGAAAACACCAGCAGCGGCTTTTGTAATATCAGCGGTCAACGCCAGTGTTCCCACATTTGTATAAGTGCCGGATAAGTCAACACCGGTCTGCGCCGCTTCGCCAAGTACGGCAACATATCTGGTAATAGATGATGAATATCCATCTTTGTTGACTGCGGCATAGGTAATCGGATAAAATCCAACCGTATTGATATCTACAGTTCCGTCTGTAGTATATTGAACAGGCTGTCCATTTTCTTCCGCTTTAGCCCCTGGGTCAGTATACGGCGTGCCGACAACAATCGATTGAACTTCGGGGCCATTTAAAGTAAACACGACATAGAAAGTAACTGAGGAAATTCCAACCTGTGTCGGCGTATCAACAACCGTAAACTTATTACAGGAAAATAAAAAAAACAGTATCCAGAGAAATCCGCCCTTTATTATATACTTCATAATGTCCTTGTTTTAATATGAATTTATTGACCCCACCAAACGGGTGTTGTAATGGGAACCTGATCTGGTGTATTTTTATTTCTTGACCTTTCGGCATCCGGAAAAACTATTCGTTTCGGATAAGCGTTCCCAATAACCGATGCGGCGGAAACCACAAACTCACCGGGAACATAAGCAGGGTCCGTAGAATATACCGGGCTTGATTTTGGAAATCCGGTTCTGTTTCTTTCAAACCAGCCTTCGAGTGCATGAGAGCCCGGCAGTGAAGCCCATTTTTGTGTAATGATCGCATCGATCTTGGCGTCCAGCGAACCCGCAACCGGATACTCGTACCTCCCGCCTGGCGCTATAAATGTACTGGCATCAAAATCGTACATATTAAAGGCGGCTGTCACCCCTTCGTTATATAATGTTTGCGCCTGGTCTCCTCCGTAATATCTTTCCCTCGCTTCCGCCTGCATGAAAAATGATTCGGGCCCGGAAATAAATTGTACCGGATCAGTAGCCGCTTGTACATACGTCGTAGCCGTTTTATAGGCGGGATCTGTGCTCAGATAACTTCCCTGGTCGATACCCACGGGCGCTGTTGTACCGAAATAAGTCACAATGCGCGGATCGAGGTTTCCCCTGAGCCAGCTGATAAAAGTGATGCTCGCTTTGAGATTTGAAGGTGTATTCAGTGCATAAATATTCTGGGCAAAAAATGGATTCTGTTTATTCGGTGTCACGGTCCATTGAGTAATGGAGGCATCTTCTGACAAAAATTCAACGTTGGCATCATATAACGCTTTAATGCCGGCTTCCGCATCAGCGGGTTTTGAATTTACCATGCGCAGGAACATTTTTAATTTTAGCGTATTGGCAAATGCCATCCATTTAGACATGTCTCCGCCAAAAAAATAATCTGCTGCACCAGGGTCTGTCACGGTGCTTACAGTAAAATCCTGGTTCATGGCTGAATCCAGTTTCGCCAGTAATGAAACATAGATATCCTGACCATTATCGAATTTTGGCTGAAGATCTGCAGCGCCCTGCAGTGCATCCGTATAAGGCACCTGGTCATACAGATCCACCAGTACCTGGTAGCTGTATACTTTTAATACAGTTGCCATCAGGTAAAAATTCCAGTCACCCGATTCTTTTGCCTTTTGCAGAATCAGTTCCAGATCATTCAAAGCACCTGTGTATAGCTGGTTATAATTTGTAAGCAGGTCCGTACTGGCTACATTGTATGAGTCGAAGTTTCTGTACTGAGAGGAAGAAACATCTTCGGTCGTATATTCTGACCACAACATGCCGATGATGGCAAGCTCGCCACCGATGGCAGAAGCGGCCGAAATTTCGGCGGCCGGAAATAATAATTGTGGCGTTGCCTGATCAGTGGACGGATTGTTCGGATCATGATTGATATCCAGTACTTTTTTACATCCCGTAACAATAAAGATTGCCGCGATAGAAAGTACCAGTATGATTTTATTCCATTTCATTGAATACCGGTTGAATGATTAAAATATTTTTTCCGATTAAAAATTTGCTTTTAATGAAAACCCAAATTGCATGGTGGTAGGCCCTGTCGGAGAATATTCTCCAAATTCACTCTGTAAATCATTACCCAGGTTGGAAACCTCCGGATCGATATATGCATTGCCCTTCGGCAGCCACAGAATAATATTCCTGCCATAAATTGAAACCAATAAATTATTTGCATGGATGGGTGTTGCCCATTTTGCTGGTAAAGTATAAGAGATGGTGATATCTCTCATTTTCAGGAAGGACCGGTCGATCAACCGCATCGGGTAAGCCAGGGCCTTGTTATTATTGGTATAAAAATAACTGTCGTACACACTTTCTGCGATCACGGTTTTGTTTTCTATATATACCGGTTTGCCATCCGTTCCCGTAACCTGGTTCACCGAGTTCGGAACCACGAAAGGTTTGCGGTCATTATACGTAGTTGCTACCGCATTACCTGAAAACATAAATATGTCAGCAGTGGAGCTATAGAAACTGCCACCCTTCCGGTAATCAAGTGAGAAACTCAATTGCCAGTTTTTATAGGTAAATGAGTTGATCAAACCCATGGAGAAATCGCGCTGTGAGGTTCCGATATCCTGTTTATCCGGATTCACGACCGGGAACCCGGTATTTGCATCTACCACGATTTTTCCATCGGGTGAATAAACCGGAGCCGGACTATAAAATACACCTACCGGTTTGCCCGGGAATAAATCATATTCCATTCCACCTGTCAGCCCGTCTGTCTGAAGCTGGATCTTATCCAGTCCGTTCGAAAGACTAACCACATCACTTAAATTCTTGGAAAAGGTGAAATTCAGGTTCCATGTGAAATCCCGGGCCTGAACAGGCACACCATTTAATGTCAACTCAATTCCTTTGTTACGTACCACGCCCACATTTTCAATCAGGCCGCTGTATCCGGTGGATGGCGAAATGGGCACATTGAATATTTGTCCGTCTGTTTCCTTATCATATACAGTCGCGTCAATACCAATGCGGTTTCCGAAGAACTTAGCTTCCAGGCCCAGTTCCACTTCCTTGGTGATAATGGGTTTTAAATTTGCGTTTCCGATATTGGGCGTTGTAGTGAATCCATTGATTCCGTTGATCGGGAATGTAATCTGACCGTATGGGATTCCGGTAGTAGGCGGAATATTACCCTGCTGAATGGTATTATAAACCTGGTAAGGCTGCGCATCCGCGCCCGTTTGACCATAGGCTGCCCTGAATTTCAGCAGGGAAATTTTACTTTCTTTCAGGTCAAATGTCTGGGAAGCAAGCCAGGATAAACTTGCACCCGGATAGAAGAAGCTGTTATTATCCAAAGGCAATGTGCTTGACCAGTCATTACGGGCATTCACCGTTAAGTAAACCTGTTCTTTATAGCCTACTGTTGCTGTCGCATACACGCCAATCAGCCTTTTTTCAAACAAACTATTTGCTCCTGTGGCAGGACTATTAGAATTTGATAAATTATAGAAGAATGGGATGGTCAGACCCTGAATCGCTGTTATCTGATCGGTACTTTTTAACTGGTAAAAACTGGTTCCCACCAACGCGTCCAGGGAGAAATCTGAATTCAGCTGCCGGACATATTTCACTATAAAATCTGCATTGATCAGACCGTTATAATCCGACTGTTGCTGATAAGATCCCAAATCAGCCTGTCTGGCAGCACCGGAAGGATTATTTCCGGCATTCCAGCTGCCGGGGGCCGGTGCATTTACCGCGTTCCATAAAGACGTATTGATATTTGTAAAGTCGCCACCGATTCTGAATTCAGCAGAGATATCGGGTGTAAACTTATAACCCAAGTCGACCTTTCCGAAGATCCGGTCAGAATTTGATTCACTTCCGTTTTGCGTCAGATCATAATAAGGATTTTCAGCAAAAGGTGTAAAATAACTATCAGTGTTAAAGAACTGATTATTATACAGACTTAAATCACGGATTTTGATATCGACCGGGATCTGCAGAATATTATTAAATAAATCATTGCCCAGGCCACCCAAAGAAAATTTAGCCGGTGTGGTCAGATGCCGGTTAATATAATTCACCGAAAAATTGATGCTGAAATTTTCAAACGTGCTGTTCACGCGAAAATTGAAATTATTTCTCTGCAGTTTATCGAAGTCGCCCGGCAGGATTCCATTACTGGAAATATTTCCATAGGAGAAATAATAATTTGTTTTCTCATTACCGCCCGATACGGCCAGTGTATTATTTGCTTCCGTACCAACGTCATAAAAATCCCGGATATTGTTATTCTGGAATGAGAACGGTTTTACCAACTGGGAATTATTTACTGTTGCGCCCCAGGGAGTCATCTTACCGTCAAGTGCCGGCCCCCAGCTTCCGTTTTGCGTAATGTCTGATACGCCCCCCCAACCCTGCCCGAATTCTTTCTGTTCATCGGGCAATTTGCCAACTACCGACCAGTTAAACGAACTGTTGAAACTGATCTGTATTTTACCGGCCTTACCTTTTTTCGTTGTGATCAGGATGGCCCCGTTCTTTGCTACGGATCCATACAGAGAAGAAGCTGAAGTTCCTTTCAGAACAGTGATACTCTCGATGTCATTTGGATTTATATCCGTCATGCCATTTCCAAAATCCTGCAAGCCGGGTCCGTTTCCTCCCGCCGCTCCCGTATTGATACTGAAATCACTTAAGGGAACTCCGTCGATTACATAGAGTGGTTGGTTATTACCGCCTCCAATTACTCCGAATCCACGAAGTACTACTTTGGTTGATCCACCCGGCGTTCCGCTCACGCTTGAAATATCCGCACCCGCCACTTTGCCCTGCAACCCGTCCAGCATGCTCACCGGTGAAACCCGGTTGATGATTTCCGAATTAAACGTTTGTGTTGCATAACCTACCCTGGCTTTGCTTTTACTCTGTCCCAGGGCCACAACAACCACTTCATTTAATGATGACTGACCAGGCTGCAGTATCAGATCGTTTCCGGTAAGCGTATTCAGATAAAATTCCTTTGAAGTATATGAAGCCGCTGAGACCACCAGCGTTTTTCCCGCTGAAGCCCTTATCTTGAAAGAACCGTCCGCGTCTGCAACAGCCGTGATCTTTGTTCCCTTCACCGTAATGGTTGCAAAGGATACCGCTTCCCCCCGTGGGTTTGTGATTTTGCCCGTTGCCATTTCATCTTGCGCAATAGCAGAAAATGCAACGAAACTTAACATTGCTACCAGTAAATTTCTCATAAGCAGTCTTTTACATTTTAACCTTTAATAGATCTTTGGTAGATCGCAAAAAATCAATAAATCAAAAACGGATTCAGAAAGCCACCATCTGTTAAGACAGTCACATCAGACGAATTGCTGTATTCCCCGGGAGGTGATATTCTTCATCCATTTATTTTTCATGCTAAACCAATATTTTTTGACACTGAACTATATTTTTTTATGTTGAATCATTTCAATCATGCTAAACATTCGCGCTTCATTTGTTAATTTTTCAGAACGATGGCATCAACCATTAAATAATTTATTTATGATGAACCTGGCATTGATTCATCCCGGACATACTGCAACCAGACCCCATTACTCGGGAAGGACTGCATTTTCCATTTCAATCCACTCTTTGAAATGATAAATCCTTAGCTTGCTTATG
>Ga0193753_10002054_pt1 | contig 16407 bp, 11 predicted proteins | sample H1c2metaG_FD_144925 | JGI IMG/M metagenome (GOLD analysis project Ga0193753, IMG submission 144925) | Soil microbial communities from a riparian zone of the East river system, Colorado, United States - H1c2 | ecosystem: Environmental > Terrestrial > Soil > Riparian zone | place: USA: East... | reverse complement strand
CATGCTGCTTTCCACCGGCACCATCATCGGCTGCCTATGCATGCCTTTGTTTGCGGGCCGGATCGGCCGACGCGGGACGCTCGCGGTCTATTTCGCGCTGATGACGATCTCGATCTCATTCGGCTTCGGTTACGCGTTCTACCTGCCCCAGCACGCGCTGGAGGCCTTTCTGCCGTGCCTGTTTCTAGTGGGGTTGGGGGGCGCGAGTTTCAGCTTGTACTGGGTCTGGATGCCCGAGCAGTATCACACGGAGTGCCGAGGCAGCGCGTTGGCGTTCGCTACCTGCATCGGGCGGTTCGTCGCCGCGGGAGCCACGTTCCTTGTGGGTATCGGTATTTCGCACTTCGGCAGCATCGGGGTCCCTGTCGCGCTGACCTCAGTCGCGTTCGCGCTGGGACTGCTGGTGATTCCTTTCACGCTCGAAACTATGGGACAGCCCCTTCCCGATTGATCCGTTATAATGGCCGGATGAATCGGCAGGTCAGTGGCAATTCTGGCACATGGCAACCATCAAGGAAATAGCCGAGCGAGCCAATGTCTCAATTGCTACGGTCTCTAATACGGTCTCGGGTAAACGGCCAGTCAGCACGCCGCTCAAAGACCGGATACTTGCCGCGATTAGAGAACTCGACTACCACCCCAATCATGTCGCGCGCAGCCTGAAAGTAAAGCAGACTAACATGCTGGGGATGGTGATCCCGGATATCACCAACCCCTTCTATCCAGAAGTTATGAGGGGCGCGGAAGATGCGTCGCGTGAGCGTAAATATCTGCTGGTCACCGCGAATACCGATGAACGAATGGAGCGCGAGCAAAATGTGGTGTCGGTACTCCGTTCTCATCGCGTGGATGGTCTTCTAATTGCCGCGGCTCCCGGCCGAGGCACGATGGACCACCTGCAGAATGCCGCGAAAACAGGAACACCGGTAGTCTTCCTTGATCGGGCAACCCCGGGTATCGGCCTGGATTCCGTGACCATCGACAATGTCAAAGGCGCGCAGGATTGTGTGCGGCATCTGATCCGTTTTGGCCACAAAGACATTGCGATCATTACAGGTTCTTTGAAATTGGAAATTGGCCGTGAGCGGCTGAAAGGCTATCAAGTGGCTTTGAAAGAAGCAGGCCTGAAAGTCCGCCGGTCGTTGATTCTGGAAGGTGATTTTCGCGAAGAGTCAGGTTATCGTCTTGCGAAGGAGATCCTACTCAGGCAACACCGGCCCACCGCACTGTTTGTCTGCAACGGAGTAATGACTCTCGGCGCCTTGCAAGCGCTGGATGAGATAGGCGTGCGCTGTCCGCAGGATGTCGCGCTCGCGACGTTCGACGATCTTCCCTACGGCCGCGCCTTTCATCCCCGGTTAACCTGTGTTGCGCAACCAACTTACGAACTAGGCTACAAAGGCGCAACGCTCCTAATCGACCGGATTGAAGGAAAATTATCCGGAGGCCCAGTAGAATTGCAACTAACCTCCGAGATGAGAATACGCGAGTCCACGACCGGACGCGACGGGGACCGGCATCATTTTTACGGCGATAAAAGCGCCCGCAAGAATGACGGTGGGGTAAAAAAGAGCTCGCGAAACTAATCTGAACACCAGGATCAACCCGGCCGGATTTTTCGCAATGGTGCGCGTGTTTGCGTGTTGAAAAAAACGTTTCACAGCCTGACTTGATTTATGATAAACCGGATTCGAATACGGCCACGCCGCTATGGCTCCAGCTCCCGCTGCCCCAACCATGCTGGTCGCTTCGAGCGAAAACGCAAATTGTCCAAAAAAACGTTTTACAGCCTGGTACATTTTGTGATAAATCAGATGCAATGCGACCATGACCGTCGAGCCCGTGTTCTTCACGGTCCGGCTGGTTAAAACCGCTTGAGTCAAAAGTGAGGATGTATGGCCAAAAGATTCCGAGTAGAAATCCGTTGCATGCACAACAGCTTGGCGCGCTTTGCCGCGACAGCAGTTCTGATCGAGATGCTAGTTCTATGTCCCTTGTTCGCCCAGGTAACGGCGCAGATCACGGGCTCCATTCATGATTCATCCGGGGCGCTCGTCCCGTCAGCAAAAATCACCGTCGTGAACGAGCAGACGAGTATCTCCGTTGAGGCGCTTAGCAATCAGTCGGGTTCCTACCTCGTTCCATTGTTGCCACCTGGGACGTACCGGATTACCGTAGAAACACCAGGTTTCAAGACGGTAGAGCGCGCCGGAGTCCAACTCGCGGTAGCAGGATCGGCACAGCTCGATTTCTCGCTGGAGGTTGGCGGATCGACTCAGTCAGTCACGGTAACTGATACAACTCCGCTGCTTGATACCAGCAGCAACGCGATCGGCGGCGTTGTTACTCCTGAAAAAGTGGAGGACTTGCCAATGCTGGGCCGCAACTCAAACGCTCTTATGACGCTGGTGCCCGGAGTCCGGGCAACGAGGGCAACGACGGCTAACCCGGTTTTGGAGAGCCACTATCAGTTCTTCTCCATCAACGGATCAAGGCCCAATCAAAGCCAATTCATGTTCGATGGCGGAAACAATACCAACCTGACGTTCAATGGGCCTGAATATAGTCCGCAAGTAGAAGAGGTACAAGAGTTCCGAATTCAGACGAGCAACTTCAGCGCTGAATATTCGAGTTCGGGCGGAGGGGTGATTAACGTGGCGTCGAAGAGCGGAGGCAACGCCGTCCACGGCAGCCTGTTTGAATACTTCCGCAACGATATTCTGAGCGCCAATGACTTCTTCTCGAACAGCGCCGGCAAGGCAAGACCGATGCTACGTTACAACCAATTCGGTGGAACGGTAGGCGGACCGATTGTCAAGAACAGAACATTTTTCTTCTTTGCTTACGAAGGGCTGAGGGAAGAAGTCCCTACGGTCGTCACCACAAGCGTCCCCACGGCGCTTCAAAAGGCTGGCGACTTCTCTCAGACCCTCTCGAGCACAGGGCAAATGGTTCAAATTTTCGATCCTACAACCACAAGAGTGAATTCGGCCGTGCCCGGATCTTACATCCGCAGCCAATTCCCAGGTAATAGGATTCCCACCTCACAGATTGATCCAGTGGCGGCGAAGATCGTATCGTACTACCCCGGCGCAACTTCTGCTGGCAATCTATATACGGGTCTGAATAACTATCTGTCGTGGCCAGCCCTGGTTATGTGACGAAACCGCAGCACCATCCTTATGCGTTAGGGAAGGTAACAAAGACTTTTTCTCCCACCTTGTTCGGTGAAGCGCTCTTTTCCTGGGCGCGATGGTACTACGTCAGCTTCGGCCTTTCCAACGGGTTCGATCCGACAACGCTTGGCTTTCCTTCCTATCTGGCGAAGAACAGCTTGACGCTGGGTTTCCCGTCAATCGGTCCCGGCGAGATGTCCGGTCTCGGAAATTACTACAACGAGCACGACGTGTCCGATCGTTACGAAGGCAAAGTGAATATCACGAAATTGCTCGGCAAGCATACGCTGAAGTTTGGCGGCATGTATGGCATGGGAAGATACAGCACCAAGGTGACGGACAACAGCACCGGCGCCTACAGCTCGACTACCGCATTCACGCAAGGGCCAAATCCGCTAGCGAGCAGCACAACCGCAGGTTTTGGCTTCGCATCGTTTCTTTTAGGAACAATGTCGAGCGGCACGCAAAACGTGACTGAGATCAACGGTCAATACACCGCCCCTTACTATGGCGCTTACATCCAGGATGATTACAAAATCACGCCGCGCCTGACGGTCAATCTCGGTCTGCGTTGGGAATTTGAGTCTCCGCGGGTGGAAGCGCAAAACCGAGTTTCGAACTTTGACTATGCCGACACAGCGAAGCTATCGAATGGCACAACAGTGAAGGGAGGTCTTCTATTCCCCGGAGTGAATGGCGTATCTCGCGATAACTGGAGCCCGAACTGGAAAAACTTCGCACCTCGCGTCGGTTTCGCATACTCTCTGGGTCACTCTACCGTTGTGCGGAGCGGTTATGGAATCTTCTACAGCAACAGTTGGGGCAATGGACGCAATAACAATGCCATGCCCCAGATGGGTTTTGTTTGTTCGACCTCGGCGGTCACGAGTCTTGATAATGGATTGACACCTTCCGCCCGACTATCAAATCCGTTTCCAAATGGCTTTTGCAGCGCTACGGGGAACTCGGCTGGCCTGTCCACAAATCTAGGACAAGCTAGGACAAGCGCTCTACATACTCGATCGGAACGCACGTCAGCCCTACATCCAAAGCTGGAACTTTGATATTCAGCGCAGCCTGCCTGGCGATGCCATTGTCGAAGTGGCGTATTCGGGTTCGCACGGCGTGCATTTGATGGGAATTCTCGAACGGAATCAACTATCGCCCCAATATTTTCAACTGGGAAACCAGCTCAATAGCCAGGTTGCCAATCCTTTCTATGGCGCAATCACACAGGGTCAATTGGCGACGCCCACAATCACGCTTGGCCAATCTCTGCTTCCCTACCCGCAATTCCTTGGAGTATCCGGCCGGAATACAAACTACGGCGACTCATCGTACAACGCTCTGCTGGTGAGAGCAGAGCGACGTCTTTCAAGAGGATTTAGCCTGGCCGTTGCCTATACTTTCTCGAAAGAGATCGACGATCTGGTTCCCTCGAAAGAGATCGACGATCTGGTTCCAAGCGTAAACGGCTTTCCAGGAGAATCGTTTTCCGGCGCCGGACTACAAAATTACTACGACCTCCATCAAGAACGCGCCTTAGCATCGTGGGATACGCCACAAACGTTGGTGATCAGTTACGTTTACGAGTTGCCGTTTGGCCACGGGAAGCCGTTCCTAAATCGCGGAGGAGCCGTGGATAAAGTGTTCGGCGGCTGGCAGATCAACGGCAACACGACGTTTCAAAGCGGGCCGCCGCTACAAATTACAGGCGGCAATGGGAGCGGCAGCTTTGCCGGAACACAAAGACCGAACTGGAACGGGCAAAATCCAACCCTTAGCGGTTCGGTCACCGGCCGTCTGTTGCGGTATTTTAATACGTCCGACTTTTCCTTCAATGCTCCTTTCACGTTCGGGAACGCCCCGCGTATCATGCCCAACCTGCGCGGGCCGGGAACGGATAACTTCGATATTTCTCTGTTCAAGAACATTCGTATTCTAGAGCGTTATCAACTACAATTTCGCGCGGAAGCCTTCAACGCTCTCAATCGCGTCCAATTCGGCAATCCAAACACAAGTATCAATTCCAGCGCATTTGGGGTGATCAGCAGCCAGCAGAACTCCCCGCGCAATATTCAAGTGGCATTGAGGCTTTTGTTTTGAGGAAGGCGCTCATAGATTTTCTACTTCTAGCGGGCCTGGCTCCTAGCCTCCTGGCCGCAGCGGCGCCGGTCACGCTGACAGGCAACGGCATTCGAGTGGACGTCAGCACCCTGCCAAGCGGAATCGCGGAGCAGTTCTGGGTGAAACGAGGTTCAGCTTGGGTGATGATCGCGAAGAGTGATGGCAAGACGGCTGGACCTTTATCAGTAGGCGAGTTCACCGGCATTCAAAAGAGCGAAATGCAAACGGTAGAAAAGGAAGACGGCGCTATCGTCGAGACGTTTCAAGGCGATGGATGGAGCGTCAAGCGGACCATCCGCACGGAAGGAAGTTCCGGATGGCTTCGAGTTACTAGCGTGCTAAACCCCGTGCATCCACTTACGATGCACGCCTTCGCCGATACATTTCAGGCCGTTTTCAAACCGACGTGGTCCTACTCTCCTTCCATCGGCGGCTACAATCCCGACGCAAAATACAAAGCTCCGCTTATTCTGGTACAATCCGGTTCCATTGCATTCGGCATTGTTCCGGATCTGCTTTCACTCAATCGCGAAGTTCTCCAACGATGCAATCATGCGATTGATCTCAATGTGCCGGGAAAGACCGCGCTGACGGTTGGATTTATTCCGGCCCGCCAAGCATTCCACACAGTGTTCAAGGAAGATTTGGACCGTTCCTGGACGGCTGGCGAGGCAGTGGAGAATAGCTACTATATCTATCTGACAGGCAACGCGCCGGCAAACCAAGCCTACCGCGAGGCAGTCCGGTTTCATTGGGAAAAATTCGGCCGTGTGGAAATGGCAAAAGCCGCGGATGAACAGTCCGGTACAGATCCCAGATATCAGCATTGCGGTCTTTGGGATGACTGGAGAAAGGCCGTTTGGGATGTAGAGTCTCCCGAAGAGTGGCTAACGGTTCAAATGCCAGACGGTTCCACGGGAGGCGCTGTGTCCATGCTGCGCGCGGGAAAACCCCGGCGGTCGGTATACCTGGGAGCGTGGTTCAATTCGCTGCGGACCTCCTATGGCATGGCGCTGTATGCTCGGCGCACCGGCGACGACAAGTTGCTTGCGTTGGCGCAGCAAACCCTGAACTTAGCGCTAAAAGCGCCCGGTCCGGAAGGCGCTTTCAAATGCTTTGCGGTTCCGAGCGAAACACCGGGCAAAGTGTTTTGGGGTGCGGGCGATGGTGCCGTGGCGAGTGTAAGCTCCGGTTATTTGGGATTCGACATGAGTTGGACCGGATACTGGATGCTGAAGTGGCGCGAGGCCGGTCTTCCGGGTGGCGATGCGATACTTGCACGCTGCACTCGTCTGGCTGACTTCCTCACATCACGTCAACGAGCGGATGGCTGGCTGCCGACAAGATTCGACGAAAGTGGAGCCGTGGATGAGAATTCGGCAACCTATGTCCCAGCAGAAACCGCGCCGGTTGTTCGGTTTCTGTTTGAACTCTACAAGGTGAGTGGAGATCGCCGCTATAGCCAGGCCGCGCTGAAGGCACTCGCCTATATGGACCGTGAGATTGTCCCTGAGCGGAAATGGTACGACTTCGAAACTTTTTGGAGTTGCAGCCCACGGGTGACTACCTTCGACGAGCGAACCCAGCAATGGCCGGCAAATAATCTTGCTCTCATTCACGCTCCGGAAGTCTATCTGCAGGCGTATCAAATAACTCACCAGCCTCAATATCTGTCGAAAGGCCAATCCGTTCTAGACTACCTGCTGCTTTATCAGCAGAGTTGGACGAATCCGGTACTCGAAAATCTCACTAGCAAAGCCGAGTTGTTTGGCGGATTTGCAACCCAGAACTCAGATGCGGAATGGTCTGACGCGCGGCAGAGTCTGGCGGGTGAAGTATTGATCGACTATTACCGGGAGACGGGCAATCCCGAATATCTGGAGCGCGGCATCGGCGCGCTCCGAGCGCAGTTTCCCATCTCGCCATCGGAAAATTGGGCGCATACGGGATACGGCAAGAAGGCCGGCGTAAGCAGCTTCCATTGGGGAGCCGGCAGCGGTATGGCAGGCATTGAAATGGAAGAAGATCTTCTGCATGATGTCATCTGTGATGTCACTGCCGGACGTTGCGCTGGCGTAAATGGCCTCAATGTTCTGGATGCGAGCATCAAGAATAAAAAGATAGCCCTCAGAGTAGAAAGTCCATACGCCTGGCATCGCAAGCCCGTCTTCGCCTTTCGAGGTGCGATGCCGGCGGAAATCTATTCGGTATCGATCAATGGAAGCGAGGCGCGGTCCTATCCGGGAAAACAATTGGCTTCTGGCGTGCCTCTCGACATGATCTTAGAATCACAATGAACACGGATCAGAAAACAACCCGCAACGCAAGTTGAATCAACCTCGGCTGATTGATCTGTGCCGTGATGAACCCGGTTGTGGGGTTCGCGGTGGTGGTTACCACAGTATTTGGCTGGCCGAATTGCACGCGATTGAAAAGGTTGAAGATCTCCGCGCGGAATTCCACCTTGAACCGCTCCGTTATGGGTGTCTTCTTGAGCAGCGCAAAATTGTAATTGGCGATACCTGGTCCCCGGAGAACCGGATCGGTCTGACTTTCGTTACCCAGCGTGTAGGCTGACGGAACGGTAAAGCACGAAACATTGAACCATCCATTGAGGCGCGACTGGGACGAACCGCTTAACACAGGATTACAGCCCGGCACAACATTTGGACGCAAGCCTAAGTTGAAGCCTGTGACGTTCGGCGTTGCCGTCAAGGCCAGTGGGAAGCCGTCCTGGAATGTGCTGCTGCCGCTGACGGACCACCCGGAGGAAAGTTTCTGCACAGCGGAATTGCCGCCGTGGAGAAACTTTTGGTTGGCGCCGATCGGAAGATCTATTGCGTAGCTCAAGGTCAGGCGCTGCCGGGAGTCGAAACCGGCCAGGGCTTTTTCAGCCCGAAGATTATTCGGGTTCTGCGGTGTGTTGCTTGCCGCGCCCACACCGCTGTCGAGCCAGGTTGTCAGGCTACCGGCATCGCCAATAAGCTTAGAGAACGTATAAGCGGCCAACACCGACCCGCCCTCGCCGAAGCGTTTCTCGACTTTGATCTGAAGTGCGTGATAAGTAGAGTTGCCAAGATATCCGCCGCTCTCCGAAACGCCGGTGTACTGCGGGAAAGGTAAGAGGAGTTGTCCCTGCTTGACGGTTGGCTGCGAAAGTGTTCCGGTACTTACCAGGCCGAAAAACGGATTAGGTACGAGCGTGTTCAGCGCCGAACCCATGGACAGATACTGTGTTGGTAATGCATCGGCCTGCCAGCTGCCGCGTGGTAGGTGAACTCCGTGAGAGCCGGCGTAGGCAGCCTCGGTTGCGACGCCTCCCCAGAACTGGTGCTGTACGGTGAAGTTCCACTGCTCATTATACGGATACGGCGTAGTAGCCAACTGAGCGGCAGGCGCATTGCCGATGATCAGAAGTTGGGCCTGATCGTGCGGAAGGTTACCGAGCGAAGGCACAAAGCCATTGGGAAAAGGATTGCTGATCGGGTTGAACGGCGTGACCTCACCGTTCAGCGATGCGAGCCATTGGTTGGTGTACTGATTCAAGGCATTGCCGTAAGGCCCTTCGTTGAATTGAAGATTCGCCGGCAAATAATAAATTCCCGCACCGGCGCGAACCACGGTCTTGTCTGTCAGCCGGTAAGCCACGCCTAGCCGGGGCGCGAGCAGATTGAAGTGTTCGGTTTTCAGGCCTTGCTGCGGATGTTGTGGAGTGTTTACGAAGTCCATCGCTCCGAGCACCGGTTGGCCATTCAAAGTAATTCCAGCCGCTTTCAATGCGGAGTTGACTTCATAGGGATTGAAGGAGGCGGCGCGGTTATACCGCTCTTTATACACGCCAGGGATTTCCCAGCGCACCCCGTAGGTCAAAGTCAGTTTGTTGGTCACCTGCCACGTGTCTTGTGCGAAATACCCCTGGTAGTTCAGAGATTGCCAGGGAAGCGCGAATGAAAATTCAGTACCGCTGGCACCGTAGCCGAGGAGCATTGATGCGAGGCCGTTGCCGCTGGCGCCCGAGTTGAGAGCGTTCTGCGACGTGGCCAGATTATCGAACGTAAAGGCGCCGCCGCCGGAAGCCTGATAGTAGTTGTTCTGCATATCGCGAAAGTCGGCGCCGAACTTATAGGTGTGACGCCCCTTCACCCAGCTAAAGGTCGGTGTCAAAACGTAATCGTTGTCGATGGAGAAAATGAGCGAGTTGTTGTACCCAGGTTGGCCTGGCAGCGCCGTGTAATTGCCTATCGTGTAACTTGGAACCGAAGTTCCCGGACCGCCGTGAATGATCGGAAGCTGCTGATCCATGTAGGCAGGGAGACCGAAGGCATTTGTCATGCTAATTCCGGTGAACGGCTGAGTCCGCAAATAGTTCCAGCGCCCATAGGACGCCCGGACGTCGAGAACCATCGAAGGAGTAATCAAGTAGGTCGCCCCCATAACACCTTCGGTGGTTACATAGGTTTCCGGAGAGTAGGGATCGCCGCCATATATACCGTTGTCGAAAGGAATGAACGGCGTATTGCTGGAAGCCCAACGCGTGTACCGCGCGAAAATGCGTAACTTTTCCGTGGCCGTATAGTCGAAACGACCGTTGACCTGATTGTTGTTGCCGCCCGACGCGGCATTCTTGCCATAATTCTGAACAGCCGTGAAAGGAGCGCCCGGCAGGTTTGGCGCGGCGAAGATTGGGAATGCTACCATTTTCGCTGCCACCGGATCGATCCGGCTGGCGGGAATTTTGTTGCCCGCGAAAACCTGGCGCTGAATCGTACTGCTTCCGCATGCGGCGTTGCTGTATTGGCCGCACTGCGTGAGCGGATCGTAAATGGGAATGACCGCGCCCGATGAATTTCGGAACCCCGAGAAATCACCGCCGTACATGGCAGGAAGCGGCACGGTCGCAAGGAAGTTGGCCCCCTGGCGCGAGTCGTAAGCTTCCCAGGCGGCAAAGAAAAATAACTTGTCTTTCTTAATCGGGCCTCCGCCGGTGACGCCGTATTGATTCTGTGTGAAAGCGGGCTTTCCGGTGCCATTCGCGTTTGCGAAGAAAGTATTAGCGTTCAATACCTTGTTACGGAAAAATTCATAGGCGCTGCCATGAAATTCGTTGCTGCCAGACCTTGAAGTTACGTTTATCACGCCTCCCGAGTAACGGCCGAATTCGGCGCTATTACTGTTGGTTTGTACCCGAAACTCCGAAATCGCGTCCGGGCTCGGCACCATGACGGTGAGGTTACCGACACCGGCATTGGCCGGTACGCCGTCGTAGTAAGTTGCGCTCTGGTTTGCGGTCCCGCCTCCGACCTGGTAATTGCCCGCCGCGAACACGTTCTTCCCGGTAAGAGCGTTGCCTTCGGTCGTGCCCTGTGGCACAACTCCCGGCACTAGAGCGGCGAGGTTCAAGATGTTGCGCCCATTTACCGGCAATTCCTCCACGGATCGATTGTTAACGACTTGGCTCAAATTGCCGCTTTCGGTTTGTAGTAAGGGGGCCGTGGCCTTAACTTCCACCGTCTGGTTAACGTCACCAATCTGCATGGCAATGTCGGCCCGAACCGCGCTGGCGACGCTCACTTCAATGCGTTCGCGCGTGGCGCGCTTGAACCCCTTCTCTTCCACATCCACTCTATAAAGAGCAGGCACCAGGTTGAGGAACTGGTAGCCGCCATCGGCTCCTGTCCGGTCCTGGCGGCGTTCCGAAGTTCCGGTATTGATCAATGTAACGACCGCATCGGTCAGCGCCGCCCCGGATTGATCGGTAACAGTTCCTACTACCGATCCGTAAAATGCCTGCCCAGACAACTGTCTGGTGATTGTGAGGGGACCTAGCGCTGAGATGCAAAGTAGCGCCAGGAGACGTTTCGTCATAGAAACCTCTTTAGGGGAATTATATTAGAAGAACGACAACTGAGAGCTATATCAAAGTAGAAGACCGAATGCAAGCGTCTTTTTTGTGTTCGGGTCGACAGAAACCGATCAACGCGCCGCGGAGGCGAGATTAGCCCTTACGAATTTTGCCTGCGCGCTATCGGGCCCCAGCGTCTTTTCGTAAATCGCGAGTGCTTGTCGTAACAACAAATCTCCTGGCCCCGTCTGTCCCGCTTCCTTCGTAAGCATCCCCAGGTTGGCAATATCAGCGGCAGTCTCGGGCTGTTCCGGGCCATATAGCGAAGCGTCGATCGCAATCGCACGCCGGAAAAGCTCCGCGGCTGCTCGAAGCTCCTTTTTATTCCAGAGAACATCGGCCAAGTAGGTGCAGGTCGTGGCGAGATCCGCGCTCTCGGGTCCGAACTTCTCCTCCGATAGGCGCAATGCGGCTCGTTCCAGCTTCTCCGCTTCTTCGAACTCATGCCGCCCTTCGAGCAGATTCCCAAGCGTGTTCAGAATTGCGGTTGTCAGATGGTAATCCGGCTCCGCCACCTTCTGCTGAATCGTCAGAGCGCGCCGCAACACCGGCTCCGCGGAAGCATCGTCATTGCGCGCGCGCAAAGCGAGGGCGTATTCATGCAACAGGACGGCCAAACGGCCCTCTCTGCCGGACGTGCTCTGCTCTTTGGCAATCGCGCTCCGATAATACGAATCCGCGTGTTCCGGGTCGAGCTTAGCGAGACTTGCGAATGAGCGAAGCGCAACGTTTGCGTCCTTCCCCGAAGCGGCTTCCTGGAGAAGCGCAAACGCTTCCTGGGGCTTGGCTCCCGCAGTAAGTGCAGCGGCGAGATTTTCGCGATCCGCATCCACAGCCCCATCCGAATTTTGGAGATCGATCTCGAGCGCGCGTCGAAGCGGCACCTCGGCGGCGGTTTTGTTTCCAAGCTGCATTAGAAATAGCCCAAGATTGGCGGAGGCGCGCGCCACCGCCGCGGAATTCGCCCCCGATGCTTTCTCGCGATACACCAGCGCTTGCTCATAGACGGGAATCAACGTCGATGCATCGGCCGGCACGACCAAGCTCGCGGCCTCTTCTCTAGCTCCGGCAACGGGCTGCAATACTTTCACTATCCGCCGGGCCGGCATGAGCTTCTTTCCTTGCGGATCGTAGATACCGATCCAGTGATTGGTGAATTGGAGTGTGGCGCTGGTCCGAACCTGCGGCATGTGGCAACTAATGCAACTCCGCGATGCGATCGCCGTTTTATGGATCACGCTCTTGTGACAGGCCGCGCAACGCGCATCATAGGAGGCTGCGGTCTTGTTCAGCGGTGCATGCGGATCGTGACAGGTCAGACAAGAAAGCCTGCCGTTGCTATTGCGGAAACACGCTGCGCGATGTAAGTAAGAAGGTTGATGACGAACGTTCCACGCATTCGTCCAATCGGTTTCATGGTCGAGATCGCTTGCCTGGCGATGACAGGCTCCGCAGAGACGATTGAGTTCGGTTGGCGTCAATCGCTTCGGATTCTGGATCGTGCCGGGCGCGCCTGGTTGTTTGATGTGCGCCGAGCCGGGCCCGTGGCATGACTCGCACCGAACGCCGAGTTCTGAGGGCGCGATCTTATAGTCGGCGGCGAGCGTCACTGGCCCGGTCGAATGACAACGGAAGCAGCGAAGCGCCGTCGCCATTGGGTCGAAAGTCCGGTAGACAATGTTGCTTGCATCAGCGTGGCCCGGCGTGATGCCCATGGACTTCGTTGCGGCATAGTAACTCAGTCCGCGCTCGGCAATAGTCTCTTCGCCGGTCTGGTCGACAAACGTGATTGCCTTGTCACCCGCGCCAAATGCCCACTGGGCTTTTTGGTCCGGCGCTAATGCGCGGGCATGCTCGCTTTTCGATTGCAGTTCAAACTTATCCGCATGGCATTTCTGGCACGCCTTGCTGCCCACGTACTGCGCCGAAAGGGATAACGCCGCAGTTGCGCAGAGCGTGACTGCCCGAAGCAACCAGTCGTGCCTAATGCTTGGCACTCCGCAGCCTTTGAAACTCTCTCATCTCAGCATTCGCCTTGGCCGCATCGCCCCGCTCGCGATAAAGACTTGCCAATCCAAAGTGCGCCTGCTGTGCCAATGCGCCGTTGTTATCGATTCCAATCACCTCCAGCCAAGCCTTCTCCGCAGCCCCTTTATCGCCGCTGAGCGAGGCCGCCTTGCCGAGTGCATACAGCGTGTCGGTGGTACCGGGCTGCAATTCGTTTGCTCGGGCCAACTCGAGCCGCGCTTCTTTTACCTTCCCCTGCTGCAGTAGCGAGTTTCCCAGCCGAAATGCGGACTCGGGATCGCCAGGCTGCAATTTGACTTCGGAGCGAAACTCCGTTTCCGCTCGGCCCCACTGCGACACCCCGGCATATAATTCGCCGAGTTCCAGGTGGACACCCCGCGTCTCCGGCCGCAACCTCAGCGCTTCGCGATACTCCTTCTCCGCGCCGTCTGTGTTGTGAAGAACGGCGTAAGTCTCGCCCATAATTTGGTGTGCACGCGCCGACTCCGGATCGGTGGCCCGCAATTTTTCAAAGGCCTGTTGGGATAACAGGCCGCTTGCCTTTCCGATGTAGTACATCAGATCGACATCGCCCGGCCGCCTGGCGAGTGCGGCCTGCAGGTTCATCGTCGCTTCTGCCAGTTTGCCGGCTTGGAGCTGTGCCACGCCCAAGGCATCGAGCGCCTGCACTTTTTCGAGATAGGGAATCGCCTCCTGCGCGTATCCCGCGGAGAGTAAGGCAAACCCCAGCAACTGTTGAGCGCCAGGTAGCTCGGAATTCAGGTTGAGCGCCCGTTTCAGTGGGCCAATTGCACTCTGATAGTCGCCCGTTTGCATGAGTGCTTGTCCGAGACCCACGAATCCCGCAGGTAAGTCCGGCGCCACTTCCGTCGCTTTGCGGAACTCGGCTGCGGCCACCGCCGCCTTGCCGTGCTGGAGCGCATCCTCGCCCATTTTCAAATGTTCCACGGCTTCCGGAGACGAGCCCTGCCACACAAGAAGCAGTAGGAAAAGGGGCGCAATCGTCACGGGCGCTCCGGTTCCACAATGCTCAAAAACTGATCCGCTGCGACGTCATCTATTTTTTGAACCGTACCCGAAGGCCACTTTATCTCAACGTTCGCGCTCGTCGCCGCGGCCAGTCCAAAATGGACACGTTTATCGCTCGCGGATGCGTAACTGCCCGCCGAGGTGGCATATTGCAATTGTCCGTTGATTCGCACGCGCGCGCCGAGCCCATCGCGGTTGCTGCGTGTGCCGCGCAATGAAAGGGTCAGCCAGTGTGCGGCGCCGGCACGGTTTCGGAATACCAAGGGCTTTCCTCCGAGCACCGTCATCACGATATCCGGCCAGCCGTCGTTGTTCAGATCGCCGAAAGCCGCCCCTCGTCCCGCCACCGCCGCAACCGGACCTAAACTCGCCCGCTCGAACCGCCCTTGCCGGTTCATCGCGAGCATCGGCGGCTCCAGAAAATGCAGTGTTGAGTCTATCTGGTCGACATTGTCCATGACATGCCCTTGCGCGACGAACAGATCCTTCCATCCATCGTTATCGAAGTCTTCGAGCCGCATTCCCCAGCCGGAACTCACGCCCGACAGAGCCGCTAGGCCTGTCTGGAGCGACCGGTAACTGAATAAGCCGTGGCCTTCGTTGCGGTACACCGCATAGTTCTGCCGCGCCAGGTCTGTTATCACGATATCCGGACGCCCGTCGTTGTCGTAGTCGCGAAAATCCGCCCCCATGCCGGAGATCGGTTTGCCATCATCGGTGAACGCGACACCGGCACTGAGGCCTTCTTCGGTGAATGTGCCATTGCCGTTGTTGTGAAACAGAAACTGTTCCATGCCGTCGTTGGCGACCAAGATATCAGCGAATCCATCGCCGTCGTTGGCGACCAAGATATCAGCGAATCCGTCATCGTCGTAATCGGCAAAGGCTACGCCCAGCGCTTTGCCTTTTTTCGCCGCAATTCCTGAGCCCAGGCTCACATCTTCAAATGTTCCATCGCCGCGATTCCGGTACAGCACGCTGCTTTCAGCCGGGAACTCGGAAGGCGAGCAATAGACTTTTGGCGCAATGCCGCAGCTCTTGCTGTGACTCAGGTCCCATTGCATGTAGCGGGTGACGAACAGGTCGAGCTTACCGTCGTTATCAAAGTCGAAAAACCCTGCCGACACCGACCAGCCACCGGCCACCACTCCGGCCTTTGCTGTTACATCCGTGAATGTGCCGTTTCCGTTGTTGTGGTACAGAATATTCTTCCCGTAGCTGGTCACATAAAGATCGGTGAAGCCATCGTTATCGTAATCGGCTGCGGCAACGCCCATGCCGTAGTTTCCATCTCCTGCCGAAGCAAGCCCAGCGGCTGAAGTCACATCGACAAAACTGCCGTCCTTCTTCTGTCGGTACAGCCGATTCCAATAACGGGGATTGGCGCGGCCAAAGGAATCCCCGTTGATCCTGCCGCTATTGACAAGAAATATATCGAGCAATCCGTCGTTGTTGTAGTCGAGCAGCGCGAATCGAGCAATCCGTCGTTGTTGTAGTCGAGCAGCGCGACGCCGCCCCCCATTGTCTCGATCAGGTGCTTGCGCGGTGTCGGCGAATTCTCGTGATGGAAGACCAGCCCCGCCGGGACATTCACGTCGAAAAGCCTCTCGGAGACGCTAAACGCGAATCCGAGAACGACGCAGCCTCGCAGGATAAGACCGGTCAACAGATGTGACTCTTTCGGAAGTTAGTGATTCAGTACAAATGCAAACAATTGATCGCCGCCGGTGGCCAGTATGTATTGTCGCCCGTCGAGCAAATACGTTTCCGGCGCATTCCCCGCGGTCCCGATACGACTGTGCCAAAGTGGCTTTCCGGTGGCCGGTTCATAAGCAACAAGATTCTGGCCGTCGCCGCTGAAAAGTAGGTTGCCCGCCGTGGCGAGCAGTCCTGTGGTGCCTGAAATCTCATGCCGCCAGGCAACCTTTCCTGTCTTGTAGTCGATTGCATCGATGTACGAGCCATACGAAAGAAACCCGCCACCGCTGACGCCGCCGAGCCCCATCGACCCACGCGGATCGGGATCCATCAGGTAAGTGATATGCAGTGAGTTATTTTCAGGGGCGTAAAACAGACCTGTGTCGGGCGAGAAGGCCGGCGCTGGAAAATTCGTGACGTCGGCGTTGACGATCGACTACAAGACAG
>Ga0193753_10002052_pt1 | contig 16410 bp, 14 predicted proteins | sample H1c2metaG_FD_144925 | JGI IMG/M metagenome (GOLD analysis project Ga0193753, IMG submission 144925) | Soil microbial communities from a riparian zone of the East river system, Colorado, United States - H1c2 | ecosystem: Environmental > Terrestrial > Soil > Riparian zone | place: USA: East... | reverse complement strand
GCTGCACTGGGCCACGGACTCCGCGTTGATCGGCGGCGCCGTGCTGCGCGCCGGCGATACGGTAATAGACGGTTCCCTGCTGAGTCGGCTCAAGCGCATCGCGTTTGAACTGACGGCTTAACGACCAGTATTTGCTAGAGGATTCAAGGTTATGTCCATCAAGGCATCGGAAATCAGCGACCTCTCGGTGGCGCGCATCGACAAGTTCAAGTCCGCCACCGAGGCCCGCAATGTCGGTACGGTGGTGAGCGTCACCGATGGCATCGTGCGCATTCACGGTCTCGCCGATGCGCGTTACGGCGAAATGCTGGAGTTTTCGGGCAACATTTTCGGACTCGCGCTGAATCTCGAACAGGATTCGGTGGGCGCCGTCGTACTCGGCGACTACAAGGGAATTTCCGAGGGGAGCGAGGTCAAGACCACGGGCCGCATTCTCGAAGTGCCGGTCGGCCCAGAGCTCCTCGGCCGCGTGGTTGACGCCCTGGGAACGCCCATCGACGGCAAGGGCCCCGTCAATGCGAAGCTGAAATCGCCGTTGGAGCGCGTGGCGCCGGGCGTTATTTTCCGCAAGAGCGTTTCTCAGCCCGTACAAACGGGCCTCAAGGCCATCGACTCCATGGTGCCGATCGGCCGCGGCCAACGCGAACTCATCATCGGCGACCGCCAAACCGGAAAGACAGCGGTCGCGATCGATACGATCATCAACCAGAAGGGCACAGGCGTTAAGTGCATCTACGTTGCCATCGGACAAAAGCAGAGTTCCATTGCCAATGTGGTGCGAAAGCTTGAAGAGCACGGTGCTCTCGCCCACACCATTGTGGTTGCCGCTTCCGCGTCGTTGCCGGCGGCGATGCAATACCTGGCGCCGTACGGCGGCTGTGCGATGGGCGAGTACTTCATGGACAACGGTGAAGACGCCCTGATCGTGTACGACGATCTGTCCAAGCAGGCCGTTGCCTACCGCCAGATTTCGCTCCTGCTGCGCCGTCCCCCGGGGCGCGAGGCATATCCCGGCGACGTGTTCTACCTGCACTCGCGCCTGCTCGAGCGTTCCGCGCGCGTAAACGAAGAGTACGTCGAAAAAATCACCAACGGCCGCGTGAAGGGAAAGACCGGCTCGCTGACCGGCCTGCCCATCATCGAGACCCAGGCGGGCGACGTCACCGCCTTCGTGCCGACCAACGTGATTTCCATCACCGACGGCCAGATCTTTCTGGAAACGGACCTGTTCAACGCCGGCATGCGTCCGGCCATCAACGCCGGTATTTCCGTATCGCGCGTCGGCGGTGCGGCACAGACCAACATCATCAAGAAGCTCGGCGGCGGCGTGCGATTGGCGCTCGCCCAGTACCGCGAACTTGCCGCCTTCTCGCAATTCGCGTCCGACTTGGACGAGGCGACCCGCAAGCAGCTGGAGCGCGGCCAGCGGGTCACCGAACTCATGAAGCAGAAGCAGTACTCGCCCATGTCGGTGGCGGAGATGGCGCTGTCGTTGTATGCGGCGAATAACGGCTATTTCGACAAGGTGCCGCGAATCAAGGTCACGGACACCGAAGCCGGGCTGCAGTCCTTTGCGCGCTCGAGCTACGCGGAAATGTTGAACGGCATCAATTCGAAACCGGATCTATCGAAGGAAGTCGAAGCGGCGCTGAAGAAGTGCTGCGATGAATTCTTTGCAACCGTGTAAGTCGAGATACTGAGAGAACGCAATGGCAGGCGCAAAAGAAGTCCGTGGCAAGATCGCGAGCATCAAAAACACTCGCAAGATCACCAAGGCCTTGGAAATGGTGGCGGCGAGCAAGATGCGCAAGGCGCAGGATCGCATGCGCGCGGCGCGGCCTTACGCGGAAAAGGTCCGCAAGATCATCGGCCACCTACGCCAGGTGAACCTCGACTACAAGCACCCTTTCACCCTGGAACGTCCGATAACCTCGGTGGGAATCGTGGTGATCAGCACCGACCGCGGCCTGTGCGGTTCACTCAATTTGAATCTGTTCAAAGCCACGCTGGTCGCGATCCGCGAAGCGCAGTCGCGCGGGTCAAAGGTTTATTTGTGCGTCATTGGCTCCAAGGCGCTGCAGTTCTTTCGCAGGCTGACAGGCGTCGAAATCGCCGCTTCCGTCACCCACCTGGGTGACCGCCCGCACATCAGCGATTTAATCGGTACGACCAAGGTCATGCTCGATTTCTACCGTGAGACCAAGGTCGATCAGCTGCTGCTCGCGCACAACGTCTTCGTCAACACCATGACGCAGAAAGGCATCGTCTCGCAGTTGCTGCCGATTCAAACGGTCGACAAGGACGAATTGCAGGAACGATGGGACTACATCTACGAACCCGATTCAGTGGCAATTCTCGACGGCATTCTGATGCGCTACATCGAAGCTCAGATATTTCAGGGCGCGGTTGAAAACGTCGCCTGCGAAATGGCCGCACGCATGGTGGCAATGAAGAGCGCGACGGACAATGCCGGCGATCTCATCGATGAGCTGCAGCTCATTTACAACAAGGCCCGTCAGGCCGCGATCACGAAGGAACTTTCGGAAATCGTCGGCGGCGCGGCAGCGGTTTAGCAAGAGGTTAAGTATCATGTCCAGCGGTAAAATCGTGCAAATCATCGGGGCGGTCATCGACGTGGAGTTTCCGCGCGATCAGATTCCCAAGGTCTACGACGCGCTCAAGCTCGACGACGTGGACCTCACCCTCGAGGTGCAGCAGCAGTTGGGCGACGGCGTGGTACGCGCCATCGCGATGGGTCCTTCCGAAGGCTTGCGCCGCGGACTGACGGTCAAAGGCACCGGCAAGGGAATCTCCGTTCCTGTCGGGGCTGGTACTCTTGGCCGTATCATGGATGTGCTCGGCAAACCGCAGGATGAGAAAGGCCCGATCAAGGCCACTGAATACCTGCCGATTCACCGTCCGGCTCCCGCATATGACGAACAGGCGGGCGGCCAGGATCTTCTGGTGACGGGCATCAAGGTGATCGACCTGTTGGTACCCTTCGCCAAGGGCGGCAAGGTGGGCCTGTTCGGCGGCGCCGGTGTGGGCAAGACGGTGAACATGCTCGAGCTCATCAATAACATCGCCAAGCAGTACAGCGGTTTGTCCGTATTTGCCGGCGTCGGTGAGCGCACCCGCGAAGGCAACGATTTCTATCACGAAATGATCGAGTCGGGCGTCATCGACAAAGATGACTTGTCCAAGTCCAAAGTAGCCATGGTGTATGGCCAGATGAACGAACCGCCGGGCAACCGCCTGCGCGTCGCTCTCACCGGCCTCACCATGGCCGAGTATTTCCGCGACGAGAAACAGGCTTCAGGCAAGGGCCGCGACGTGCTGTTCTTCGTCGACAACATCTATCGCTACACCCTGGCCGGCACGGAAGTATCCGCGTTGCTGGGCCGCATGCCCTCCGCAGTGGGTTATCAGCCGACGCTGGCCGAGGAAATGGGTGTGCTGCAGGAGCGCATCACCTCGACCAAGGCCGGTTCCATCACTTCGATTCAGGCCGTGTACGTGCCCGCGGACGATTTGACCGATCCTTCTCCGGCGACCACCTTCGCGCACTTGGACGCGACCGTGGTGCTGTCGCGCCAGATCGCTTCCCTCGGCATCTATCCCGCAGTCGATCCCCTCGATTCCACCAGCCGCCAGCTCGACCCCTTGGTCGTCGGCCAGGAACACTACGATACCGCGCGGGCCGTGCAGGCCGTGCTGCAGCGTGCGAAGGAGCTGCAGGACATTATCGCGATTCTGGGCATGGACGAGCTGTCCGAAGAAGACAAACTCGCCGTTTACCGTGCGCGAAAGGTTCAGCGGTTTTTCTCGCAGCCCTTCAACGTCGCGAAGGTGTTCACGGGTCAAGACGGCAAGATCGTGCCGCTCAAGGACACCATCCGCGGCTTCAAGGCGATCATTGCCGGCGAATACGACCACCTGCCCGAGCAGGCGTTCTATATGATCGGCGGTATCGAAGAAGCCGTCGAGAAAGCCAAGACGCTGCAATAACGAGACATCATGGCCAACACCATTCACGTCGACATCGTCAGCGCCGAGGGCCAGATTTTTTCTGGCGAGGCGACGAGGCTGTTCGTGCCGGGCTCACAGGGTGAACTGGGCATCTACCCGCGCCACGCGCCCCTGTTGACCACCTTGGCCGCCGGCGAAGTGCGTGTCGAGAGCGAAGGCCATGAGGAACAGGTTTTCTATGTCGGCGGCGGCGCACTCGAGATCCAGCCGCATCTGGTGACGGTGCTGGCGGACACCGCTGCGCGCGCCAAGGATCTGGATGAGGCTGCCGCGCTGGCTGCCAAGCAGCGGGCCGAGGATGCGGTGCGCAATCGCGGCGACAAGGTGGATATCGCCGAGGCGCAGGCGGAACTGGTGCGAGCCCTCGCGCAACTGCGCGCCATCGAACGCCTGCGCAAGAAACGCTAGGGTCCGCCGCAAACGGAGTCTGCATGCAGCTTTCCGTCGTGATTTTGGCAGCCGGACAGGGCAAGCGGATGAACTCCGATCTGCCCAAGGTTCTGCAGCCGCTGGCCGGCGAACCGCTGCTGCAACACGTTATCACCGCCGCACGCGCACTCAACCCAAACGATATTTACGTTGTCTACGGCCATGGCGGCGCAGAGGTCCAGGCCGCTCTCGAGCACGAAAACGTCGAATGGGTCTTGCAGGCGGATCAATTGGGCACGGGCCACGCGGTGATGCAGGCCATGTGCCTGATTCCCGACGAGCACACCGTGCTCGTCCTCTATGGCGATGTGCCGCTCATCAGCGCGACTACCCTGGCGAAACTGATCGCAGCAGCCGGCGAAAACGCACTCGCCGTCCTCTCGGTGAATCTCGACGAAGCACGCGGCTATGGGCGCATCGTGCGCAATGCGGAAGGCCAGGTGATCGCCATCGTCGAACACAAGGACGCTACGCCTACGCAGCTGGAGATTCGCGAAGTCAATTCCGGTCTCATGGCGGCGCCGGCGGGATCCTTGCGCGAATGGCTGCTCGGATTGGGGCGCGACAACACGCAGCGTGAATATTTTCTGACCGACGTGGTCGCGGGAGCCGCGAAGGCAGGCACGCGCATCGAGGCCATCCGGGCGGCGAATGCGTTGGAGGTCGCCGGCGTCAACGACAAGATCCAGCTCAGCGCCGTGGAGGCCGGCTATCGCCGTCTTCGTGCCGAGGAATTGATGCTGGCGGGTGCCACCCTGGCGGACCCCACGCGCATCGACATACGCGGCGATGTTCAGGTGGGACGCGATGTCTTCATCGATATCAATGCGGTGCTCATCGGAAATGTGCATCTCGCGGCTGGCGTGAAGGTGGGTCCGAATTGCATCATCAGTGATTCGCAGATCGGCGAACGCACGGAGATCTTTGCCAACAGCGTCGTCGATCACGCCATCGTCTCGCAGAACTGCCGCATCGGACCTTTTGCCCGATTAAGGCCCGGCACCGTCATGCACCGCGAGGTGCACATCGGCAACTTCGTCGAAGTCAAAAACACCGAGATCGGTGCCGGCAGCAAGGCCAATCACCTGACCTATCTTGGCGACTCCCACGTCGGCAAGGACGTGAACGTCGGTGCCGGCAGCATCACCTGCAACTACGACGGCGTGAACAAATGGCCCACGCTGATCGAGGACGGTGCTTTCATCGGCTCCGGCACCATGATGGTCGCACCCGTGCGGATCGGCGCGGGCGCGAACATCGGCGCGGGCTCGACCATTGCTTCCAGCACGCCGGATGACAAGCTGGTGTTTGAGCGCTCGCGGCAAATCACCAAGGACAACTGGAAGCGGCCCACCAAACTCAACGACAAAGAAAAGGCCGACGTCATCGCCAAGAAGATGGAAAAGCCCAAGAGCTGAACGTGCTCCAGCGCCTTGGCCGCGGCCGCATCAATGGGCGGCGAGCGCGGGCGCTGCTTCTGCCGTCTCAGCCGGACCCGAGGCGAGCCTCGCGACCAGCATGGACTTGGCATACATGGCATGCAGGCGTCCGATGCCCCGTGCCAGATGCATCAACGACGTCAGCAATAAGACTCCAGCAAGGCCGAGAATGGGAATTGCGAACCCGGTGTTGAATATCCACTCGGGCTGCGCCGTTCCGAAGATTTCACTGGCGGTCATACCGAACCAGCCGGCCTGACTCAGCACCACGGTGATCGGCAGCGCAATGAGCGTCAAGCTGATGGACAATCCAGCCACCGCAAGCACGAAGTAGATGACGCCGATGGGCAGCATGGACAGGAAATAAGCGATCGTGGTCCAGGTGCGCCGGTCTTTGAGCATCTCGCCGGTCCGCGCCCAGAACCCCAAGGCGGCGCCTTGGTGAACCGGCCGCCGCGGCATGCGCGCGCCGGTCATCGCCTCGATCAAACGCCCTTCCGCCAGCGACACGACGCGGCACACGGCCATGAACATGAGAAAAAACGGGACGCCGATGATCAACACCGACAAGCCGACGGAGAGCGACAAGCCGGCGACGGCGAGTACGAAGTAAATGATGCCGGTGGCCAGGGCGAGAAACATGAAGAATAAAGAGGTGTAAGCGCGCGGATCCAAAAACACGCCGAAGAATCGACCCGCCGCGGTGTGCGGCTCTTTGCGCGGGGTCGCCATGGCGGCCTTTACTTTGACTTCCGTATCGCGATAAGCGCTCGCGACCTCATCCGGCGCTCCGTAAGTCGAGGCAATCAACTCGAGCACATCGGATTCGGACTTGTCGGGGTGCGCCGCAACTTCTGCGCGCAGATACTCCTCGGCGTCGTACAGCGCGTCCTGTATGAGGGCGGAATCGGCGCCGCTCAGCTCTTCGCGCAATTGCCTCAGGTATTGATCGATCGAACGGGGTGCGCTGCGGTTCATGACGAATGTCCTATGTCCGATTGTTCTGTTTCAGTGAAACGATCCACGAAGTCGCGGGTGCCCTGCCAAATCTGTTTCCACTCGGCGAGCACGCTGCGGCCTTGCTCGGTGATTCGGTAGTAGCGACGCGGTGGACCGGAGTAAGAAGGCACGACGCGACTGGTCAGCAAATTCCCGGCGGAAAGCGCACGAAGGACGGGGTAGATGGTGCCTTCCTTGAAGATGGAGGTCCCATCATTGGCACTCGCCAAACGCTTGGCGATCTCATACCCGTACAGGTCCTCGGTCGATTCGGCGAGCACCGCCAGCAAAACCAGGCCAACCAGGCCCCCGTTCAGCTCTTTTTGGAATTTGCGTTCGTTGCTATCGTCCATAAGCCAATACTATATAGTTACTAATAGTATTTAGCAACTAATATTAGGATCCCTACACCACCGGCCCGGCAACCCCTGAATTTCCTTCCCGTCTCGGGCACACTAGGCACCCTTTTTACTTAAGGACCGGTAGCGAACTATGTGTGGAATCGTGGGCGTGGTGGCCGAGCGCAGCGCGGTGCCGATCTTGATGGAGGGGTTGCGGCGCCTGGAATATCGCGGCTACGACTCCGCTGGCCTTGCGGTCCTCGATCATGGGCAATTGGCGCGGATGCGCACCGTCGGCAAGGTCAAGGTCCTGCAGGATGCCTTGGACGCGAAACCCGTCCATGGATCGATCGGCATCGCCCATACCCGGTGGGCGACCCACGGCGTGCCCACCACCGAAAACGCTCACCCGCATATTTCCCGGGGCAATGTCGCCATTGTCCACAACGGCATCATCGAGAATCATGAGCGGCTGCGCGGCGAGCTCAAGAGCCTGGGCTATAGCTTTACTTCGGAAACCGACACCGAGGTGATTGCGCATCGCATTCACCACTACCTTGCCTCGTCCCCCGATCTGCTGACGGCGGTGCGCAAGACCGTCAACGAACTGCAAGGCGCCTATGCCCTTGCCGTGCTGAGCGAGACGGATCCGGAATGCATCGTGATGGCACGCCAGGGATGCCCGGCGGTCGTCGGCCTTGGGATAGGCGAGAATTTCGCAGCCTCCGACGTGGCCGCGCTGCTACCCGTCACGCGCCGCTTCATGTTCCTGGAGGAAGGCGATGTCGCGGAGATTCGACGACACTCCGTGAAGATCCTGGATGCAGCGGGGCAGCTCGTCGTGCGTGCGGTTCGAGAAAGCGACCTACCGGCAGACGCCGTGGAGCGCGGACAGTACCGCCACTTCATGCTCAAGGAAATCCATGAGCAGCCGCGCGCGATTGCGCAGACGTTGGAGGAGAGGGTCGCCGGCGCGAAGTTGTTGGATGCCGCCTTTGGGCCGGGCGCGCCGGAGATTTTCAAGCGCGTCAAAGCGGTGCACATTGCCGCGTGCGGTACGAGCTTCCATGCGGGAATCGTCGCGAGCTACCTCATCGAGCAACTGTGCCGGATACCTGCCCGCGTCGAGATCGCCAGCGAGTACCGGTATCGCGATCCGGTGATCACGCCGGATACCCTGTTCGTAACCATTTCACAGTCCGGCGAGACCGCGGACACGTTGGCGGCGCTGCGCAATGCGAAGCAACAGAGCTATGTGTCGACGCTCGCCATTTGCAATGTCGCGGAAAGCTCCATGGTCAGGGAATCTGATTTGGTGCTGCTGACGCGGGCCGGACCTGAAATCGGAGTCGCATCCACCAAGGCGTTCACGACCCAGCTGACCGCCCTCACCATGCTCACCGTTGCATTGGCGAAAAACGGGCCGGCGGCCTCGCAAGAGGGTGCTCTCGTCGCGCAATTACTGCAGTTGCCTGGCCTCGTGGAAAAGACGCTGAAGCTCGATGCGACGATACAAGAGCTGGCCGAGGTCTTTGTCGAGAAGCACCACGCGCTGTTTCTCGGCCGCGGACCCTTGCAGGCCATCGCAATGGAAGGCGCGCTGAAGCTCAAAGAAATTTCCTATATCCACGCGGAAGGCTACCCCGCCGCGGAACTCAAGCACGGCCCCCTGGCATTGGTCGATGAAGACATGCCGGTGGTTGCCGTCGCACCCAGCAACGACTTGCTGGAAAAGCTCAAGTCCAACCTGCATGAAGTACGGGCCCGCGGCGGCAAATTGTATGTGTTTGCGGATCCCAAGGCCGGAATGGAAAGCGAGGATGGCATCACCGTCATCAAAATGCCGGCGCACGCCACGCAGCTGCAAGCACCCATCGTGTTCGCCATTCCCATGCAGCTGCTGGCCTATCACGTCGCGGTGCTCAAGGGCACGGATGTGGATCAGCCGCGCAATTTGGCGAAGAGTCTCACCGTCGAATAAAATTGGCCGCCAGCGTCGGGTCGATGATGCCCTGTTGCTGCAGAAAGCTGATGAAAGAAGGAGCCAGGTACTCCGAGCTTTGAACGAGAGCAAACCGATTTTCGTCGCTGGCTTACTTCAATTCTTTCGCGACATCCAGGCTCTGTAGGGTTCCCAGCAAAACGTTTGCGCCATTCTCGATGTCGCCAGGATTGGAAAATTCCTTGGGCGAATGACTGATTCCGCCGACGCTTGGGATAAAAATCATGCCGATGGGCCCGAGATTGGCCATCTCCTGGGCGTCATGCCCAGCGCCGCTCGGCATGAGTTTCGTTGAAAGGTTAAGCCGCTTCGCCGTCGCTCCGATCATTCCCTGCAGCGATTTATCGGTGAGCGCCGGTGCGCTGATGTCCCGAGAGGAGAAATTAAACGTGGTGCCGTTCAAGCGTCCGATCTCGTCCGCCGCCTCGCGGGAACGATCAAAAAGGGTCTTGATTTTGCCCGCGTCCAAATCGCGAAGCTCCAGTCCCAGTCCAACCTTGCCCGGGATCACGTTGTACGCACCAGGTTCGGCCTTGATCCAGCCCACCGTGCCCACCTGCCTACCCGGAACGGCGGTGACCAGGAGATTGAATTTCTCCACGAAACGGGCCGCGGACAGCATCGCATCGTGACGCTGATCCATCGGCGTGGTGCCCGCATGGTTGGCAAACCCCTCCACCATCACTTCACTGTCGAGGATCCCGACGATCCCTTCCACGATGCCGATCTGCACATGCTCATGCTCCAGCACCGCGCCTTGCTCTATATGCAACTCAATGTACGCGCGGATGCTGCCGGGTTGCCGTTTCGCTTCCGCGATTCGGCCGGGGTCGCCCCCTAAAAATTTGACGCCCTCCCGAACGGTTTTCCCGCTCTGTGACACGGAGTTGAGCCTAGCGGCGTCTGCTCCCAGGGCGATCGCGGTACTTCCAAGCAGGCCGCCTTCTTCGTTCTCGAAAATGATCACCTGAAGAGGGTGCCGCAGCCGCACGCCACGCTCCTTCAGCGTCTGAACGACTTCGATCGCCCCGAGTGAGCCGACATCGCCATCATAGTTTCCGCCTTCGGGAACCGAGTCGATGTGCGATCCGATGACGATGGGCTTGAGTGCGGCGTCGGTCCCGGCTCGTGTGCCCACCAAGTTGCCGGCGACGTCGATGCTCACTTCGAGTCCCGCCTCCCGCATCAATCCCATGACGTATTCGCGGCCGGCCCGATCAGCTTCCGTATAAGCGACCCGACTGACGCCGCCTTGAGGATTCTTGCCGTACTCGGAGAGGCCCTCCAGATGTTGGATTATCCGCCGGCCATTCACCTGAGGAGGGGTTGCATTGGCTGCCCAACAGGTAGTGCCCAAGAGAATCGCAAATAAACACGACGTTTTCACCGCGGAAACCCTCGATCGAATTGCTCCACCGGCGCAGCGATTCACTTGCATAAAATTTGATCCAGTTCCCGTCGGCATTGGGCAGCGTCTTTGAAACAGATGGCATGCAGCCCCACTTGCCTGGCGCTCTCGATATTTGCCGGCAGGTCATCGATGAAGACCGACTCCTCCGCACGCAGACCAAACGTGTCGAGCAAGTGCATGAACACTTCGGGCTCCGGCTTCATCATTTGAATTTCGCCCGAAATCACAATGCCGCTGAACGCATCCCAAAAGTCGTGACGCTGACGCAGGTGCGTGTAGATGGCGGCGGGCATGTTGGAAAGACAGTACAAGGGCGTCCCGCGTCCTTGAAGCGCGCGCAGCAGTGTTACGGTCTCCGGCTTTTCCACCAAAGAGTTGCGTATCGCATCGAGAATCGCCTCCACTTCCGCCTGAGTTGAGCCGAGCCGTGATCGCAAGCGCTGAATCAGCTCAGGCTCGGTGAGCCCTCCGCGATCGAACAGGCGCCAGTCCGCATGCCCGAACAGCGCGTGCCTCAAGGCAGCTTGTCGTTCGGGTACCGGCTCGATGAGCGCCACGATCGCAGCGGGATTCCAGTCCAGGACGACGCCGCCCAGGTCAAAAATGACGTTTCGCACCACGGCGGTCATGGGTTATTCCTCGTCGTCGCCGATCGGCATTCCCGGCGGCGCTTCGATTGGCCTTGCCGCCACGAATTTCTCGGGATCGTCTTGAAACTGCTTGATGCGGTGGACGAGGTAGGCATCGAGCGGCGAGTTCGAATCGCTGCGCCGCTTGATGTCGTTCAGCTTCGCGTAGCAGATCGCGCGTACTCCGGTTGAGGCCGTTGGATCCGCCGCCAACCTCAAGAGTGCTTCGACGGTTCTGGCGTGAACGGCCGATCGAATCTCGGCGCTCAACGCCGCAGGAGCGTTCGACGCGGCGTGCGGCGCGTTGACTTCGAGCGCAGCGTCGATCACGTCGGCAAGCGAGGGTGTATGGGCCCGGACGCTGTATTCCACCAGGCGCGCCGCGCGTTGCGGATCGAACAAAAGACCCAATGTCATGTCCGCGGCGGATTCGGCCGCCGCAATGGGGTCGAAAGTCAGTCCCGTGTGCGCCGGCAGCGACTCGCGCGTGCGCTCCAGACCCGGCGGGTGCGGCGGCATTTGCGTGACGAGAGCCTCCGGCAACGTCAGTGTTTCCGCGGACAGCGTTTTCAGCGCCGCGCGCAAGGCCTTGCGCTGCTGGTCCGCGGCGACAATGGCGGCGTTCATCTGCCCATCGCCGCGCAGCTGGTAGCGATAGTCGAGGCCACCGATCATCTTGATGGCGGCCTCGGTCTGGTAGCGATGCATGAGATACAAGGGCACGAGCGTCTCTTCCAGTTGGGCCATGGGAACATGGGCGGGAATCGCGTTCTCGCCGAACCGGAACAGTGCCGCCGCGCGAATCGTCAAGATGCGCGTCAATTCATCGGCCGCATCCGAACCGTTGTCCCACAAGTGGGCGAACGGATGGGCACTGCCCTGCGGCCGGGCATCTTCATCGGTGATGTAGACGAGGCCCGATTGGGTGGCAGCGCGCAAGATCGCATCGAGCTCGGCGCCCTCCGCCGCGCCCTCGGGAAATGGGCGATAGCCGTAGTTGATCGCGACCTTGTCCCAAACGCCGATGTTGACCGCGTAGGCGGCGGAGAGATCCGGTACGCCGTTCCTGTCGAGCTTCACCAGCGGATGCGGATAGTCCATGACGGACACGGACTCGGAAGGGGCGTGCGGAAAGGCGCTGGCGGCGAAATTGTGCGCCAACCCCAGGGTATGGCCGGTTTCGTGAGCGGCCAGTTGGCGCGTGCGCGCCAACGCCATGGCCAGCATCGGGTCGTTCTCCGCAGCGGGCTTCCTACCGGAGACGTAAGGAGACAGCAGCGCCTCCGCGATCAGGTAATCCTGCCGGCCGCGCAACGATCCCAGCGTCACATTGCCCTTGATGATTTCGCCGGTGCGCGGATCCGCAACGGGATGACCATAGGACCAGCCTCGCGTAAACCGGTGCACCCACTGAATGACGTTGTAGCGGGCATCCATGACATCGGCGCCCTCAGGCAGTACATCCACTCGGAAAGTATCGGGCGCCCAGCCCGCAGCCTGGAAGGCCTGATCCCACCAGCGCGCACCTTCCACCAGTGCGGATCTGATGGGCTCCGGAGCGCCTCGGTCCACGTAGTACTGAATGGGCTTGACCGGCACACAGGACTGCGCGCAGTTCGGGTCCTGCTTGATGAGCCGATGCCGCACGATGAACAGTTGGTCCAGGGGCTCGCCCAGCGCCGCGGCATAATCCCGGTATTCGAACTGAAAATACCCCGCCCGGGGATCAAAGCGCCGCGGCGTGTAGCCCGGGCCCGGCAGTTCGAGAAACGACTGATGCTCGCGCAGCGTCAGAGCGTGCGCATCCGGCGTCACGTCGCCGACAAATGATCCGCGGATGGGAGCATCCGAGCTAAACGTCAGAAGGGCCTCAACCTCGGTATTCTTTGGAAACACCTTGGTGGCGTCGATGGCGATCGCCGAACGGGCCGCATCCAGCTTGTAGGGACCCTGCTTCACCAGCGCATCGGACACGCCGTGTGCGTCGCGAAGAAAAAAGTCCGTGGCATCCACCAACACCGCACCGCCATCCGCCGATCCCACCGCATTTTCAGCCGCCACAGTGAAGCTGCCGAGCACGGACTCGGGGAAGGACTGACGCACGGCAAGCCGCTCAGCCGGATCGCGCGCGGAGCTGCGGAAGTGTTCGTTCGGCCGCACCAGCAGAATCTTCGGGCCAAAACGCTCAAATCGGACCACTTTTGCCGCCGACACCTGACCGCGATCGAGCCCCAAATCGTTGGAACCCGTTCCATAGGGGAGCGAATCGAAATACAACATGTCGGAGTTGAGCTTAGAGATCTCCAAATACAGCCGGCCGTTCTTGGCATCCCAATGCAGCGGCAAAAAGCCCTGCATGTGACGCATGCCTGAGGTTTTCGCTTCGATGCCGGGAATGCCGCCCGAAGACGCAGATTCGGCCGCGGCGAGGCTCGCGGGCGAGCAAGCAAGCAGCGAGACCACTATGATGGCGGGCAAAGCAGTCACGCGCGGAATCCTCTTGAGCATGGGTCAAACCTCGGCAGAGCGCCAACCAAAAAGAGCACGTAAGGTACACGGTGGCGCCCCGATCAACAATTTCAGCGCAGCCTATTTCAAAAAATTCTATCTCAACGCCGCGACGCGAGTTGTCACGGCCTCCGAGATGCGCACCCGCGCCGCGCTGATCTCGGCAGCCTTGAAGCAATGCCAAATCCCCGTGCGGCGTATTCTCGATGCAGGCTGCGGCATTGGACTGCTGCGCAACCCTTTCAAGGAATATCTACCGCGCGCCCAATATGTGGGACTCGAGGCGAGCGAATATCTCTGCAGCCGTTTTAATTGGGTCTTTGGGTCAATCGTCGACTTCGCGCCGCGCACCCCTTTCGATCTGGTGATTTGCTACGACGTTTTGCAGTACCTGCCGGACGCGCAAGCCTCGCGGGCCATCGCCAATCTGGGCCGCCTGACGCGGTCCGCGCTCTACGTATCGGCGCTGACGAGCGAGGACTGGCGCGAGAACTGCGATCGCACACGCACGGATCGCGCGGTGCATCTGCGCCCGGGCGCCTGGTATCGGCGGCGGTTGAACAAGGCGTTTCGCTATGTCGGCTTCGGCATCTGGGTGCGCAAAAACGTCACGGCCATACTGTGGGAAATGGAGCGTCCCTAGCTCAGAGGTTGGCCAAGATCCATGCCGCCAGCGCCGCATGCAGCGGTTCCGCCGCGCCGAAATCCGCACGCACATTGTTCACCAGCGAGACGAGGACATAGGTTTTCCCCGACGCCGTGCTCACAAAGCCCGCGACGCCGCTGACGCCGTCAAGATGTCCGGTCTTTAGCCTGACCGAGCCTGCAGGCGTGGTTTTCATGCGCGAGCGCAGCGTGCCGTCCATTCCCGCCAGGGGAAACGACGCCAGGTATTCAGGCGCGAATCGGCTGTGATAGGCAGCACTGAGGATCTTGGACATTTGCAGCACGCTGATGTGAGTGCTGCGCGAGAGGCCGGAACCGTTGTCGATGTCCACGCCGCTCAGGTCGAAATCTCGTGCGCGGCCCCACTCGGTAATCGCCGCGATGCCTTTTTCAACGGTCGCCGGATCACCAAATCGTTCCCGGCCCAGGGTCAGGAGCAAGTGCCGCGCCATCAAATTATTGCTGTGCTTATTGGTGAGGCGCACGATCTCGGCCAGGCTGAGCGACTCGAAGCTATAGAGCGCTTTGGCGTCCGCCGGCGTGGGCTCGATGCGAAGCTTGCCGCTGAACTCTCCGCCCGATTCGCGCCAGAGCTGGACAAAAGTGCCGAATGCGTAAGTTGCGGGCCGCAGCAGAACACGGGCGAAGGTTCGCTCGGCGCAGTGCGGCGACAGCGCGCCTGAAAAGACCACCCGATCCTGCTGGGGCGATGCAACTTTGAAGTCCACGCGTGCGGCGGACCCGCTGCAGCGTCCGGGCGCGTAGCGAATATGATTTTCAATGTCCAGATTGATCGGTGCCGGGCTCGCCGATATCTCCACGCGATGCGTGTCGGCATTGGCGGCCAAATGAAAGTCGATGGATTGGAAATTCACCATCAACGCGTCGGGAAGCACGTTATAAGAGCGATTCGGGCGGCCATCGAAGGCGCCAGGATCCTCGTTCGGCACCGAAAACGCGGTGTCGTCGATGACTATGTCGCCGGGAATCGATTTCAGGCCCTGCGCGCGCAGGCCTTGTACGAAGCTCCACCATCGCTCCAGCGTCATGTACGGATCACCGCCGCCCTGCAGGTACAGATCGCCATCGCGCATCCACGCGCGGGTCTGCCAGAGGAATGTCGGACCCAACATGTCGAGCGCGGCAAACGTGGTGACGGTCTTGACCGTGGATGCCGGGCTTCGCGGCGTGTCCGGATTGTGACTCACGACGACGCGGCCCGTGTCCGGATCGACGATCACGAAGCTGACGGCGCTGCCCGGCAGGCGCTGCGCGCTGATCAGCTGCGTGATGCCCGCCGGTACCGCCGTGCTCGATCCGGCCGCAGCCGCGCCGCCGGACAGCACGATGCACGCCAGGCAGGCGAGCGCAATGCGATCAAGCGCGAATCGGTACATCAATCGAGCGGCAGCGCAATACGCTGCCAGGCGCGCGAGCGCCAACGTAGATACAACATGAGCCCCAGGAAAAAGATGTAGATCAACGCTGCAAACCAGCCGCCGACCGCACCCAAGCCATACTGCGGCAACCATTCGACCCAACCTTGACCGTGCGCAAACGAGAGGCTGTGAGCAAGCGGCACGAAGATGAGCCAGGATAGCGCCAGCACCATGATGGCCGGAAGACGCACATCGCCGGCGCCGCGCAAATTGGCGCTGCTGCTGATGTTCAGTCCGTCGAACAACTGGTAACCCGCGGCAATCCACAGCAGCGTGCCGGCGCGCGCCGCCACCTGAGCGGCGTGGGGATCCGCAGCGTTGGTGAAAAAAGGTAAAACCCAGGGCCCCAATGCCGCCAGCAGCACGCCGATCGCACCCATGTAGAGTACGGCGATCAAGATGATTCCGTACTCTACATGGGTGCGATCGGCGTGCTGCTGGCGGCATATAACAAAACGAAGTCAGCATCATGACGATCTGGGTCGAGGCGCCGTCGACTGTGCCCAGACGCACCTGCA
>Ga0193753_10002051_pt1 | contig 16417 bp, 21 predicted proteins | sample H1c2metaG_FD_144925 | JGI IMG/M metagenome (GOLD analysis project Ga0193753, IMG submission 144925) | Soil microbial communities from a riparian zone of the East river system, Colorado, United States - H1c2 | ecosystem: Environmental > Terrestrial > Soil > Riparian zone | place: USA: East... | reverse complement strand
TAAGTCTGGCGATACAGAAGAGCAGGCGCAAGCGTCCGCTTGTGCCGAATTATACTTTAAAAAAGGAAAATATTATATTTTGATATAAATTCATGTTTAGTGCAAGGGCTGGGTTGACGAACCCCGGTTGCCCCAGCATTGCAAAGCCCTGGTCCAAAAACGCATACTCACAGATGACAACAGACAGCTTTAAAGTAACGGTACATATGGTTTCAAGTCTTGACGGAATCATTGCCAAAAAAGACAATAGCGTTTCTTGGTTTGAGATAGCTGATTACTACGAAAAGGGTGTTTCTGAACAAAACCCTGCAGCATTTCTTAAAACAATAGATTGCTATGTAATGGGGTCCCGGACATACGAACATGCCCTGGAACTTTCAAAATCGTATGGGTGGGCATATGGAGACACACCGACTATTGTAGTAACTCACAGAAACCTGCCGGTTGAAAGAAAAAACATAGAATTTTATTCGGGCGACCTGAACAAACTTGTGAATGAACGACTAAAACCAAACTACAAGAATGTTTGGCTTGCAGGAGGAGCAATGCTTGTCAAAGATTTTATTCGTTTAAAATTGGCGGACCAAATAAGGTTATCAATTTTACCTGTTATTTTGGGTGACGGCACACTGTTTTTTGACCACATAGGACAAGAACAAGCATTGCACCTAAAAGACGTGACAGCCTACAAAAACGGAATGGTGGAACTTTGTTATGAAATAAGAACATAATAGAATGTTCTAACAAACTGAAAGAAAACACGGCCTGTAACAGGCTTTGGCAATAATTCTTAACTTCATCAGCATATTTTCAATTGAGCATTTGTAATGGGCTGGAAGTTCAACAAATCCATATCCTTCGCAAATACGAAAACATTGGCTGCAAGGCTCTTTTAATACGCCAATACCTCGGTCGGACAATTCTTAAACTATCAAATTTCTTCATATGACAGCATTGCTCAAAATCTTAATAGGTTCCACTTTTCTTTTGGTAACAGGTACTAAAAGCCAGACCATTCAAACTCCGGCATTTCCTGCTGCGGTTGAAAGACAATTCAATCACATAGAAGCTGACATTTTATTAAGTGCCGAAGCCATGCCTGCTGAGAAATTCGACTTTACACCGGAAAAACTACATATTAAGGGAAGCGATTTTAAAGCTGTGCGGACTTTTGCAGGACAAATTATGCACCTGGCAACTGACAATATACTGATTTGGAGTGCAATTACCGGAGATAAGGTGCGCCCGGATATAACAGATGTAAACGGACCAGGAACAATTAAAACAAAAGCTGAGGTCATAAAATATCTTAAAGATTCTTTTACGATAGGCAGGAAAGCTGTATCTATGCTGACCGGGAAAAATGCCATGGACTTAATTGCATTTCGTGGCCGGGAGCTGCCCCGGCTGGACTTGGTATTTTATGCGTTAACCCATGCAAATGAACATTACGGACAAATGGCATTGTACCTCAGAATGAATGGCATAGTACCCCCACCGACTGTTAACGGCAAATAAGAAGGGCTTAACAGCCTGCAGCCAACATTCTAATCCTGCCTTTATTAGTCAAAACAATAGAGAACAGTATGAAACCTTATTTCCTATCAATACTTGTAGCTGTCTTTTTCTTTGCCTGTAATGATCACAAGAAAACAGACAGCACACCTGCTCCGGAAAAAACAGTAGCAAAGAAAACGCTGCCAAAAGACATTATCTATTTAACTGCAAGACCTGATTCAATTTCATTTGATGCCGCAAGTACAGCAGTAATTGTAGTGGACATGCAAAATGATTTTGGCTCAAAGGGAGGAATGTTTGACAAAGCGGGCATAGATATTTCTATAATTCAGCAGGTGATTGAACCTATTTCCAGTGTTTTAAGTGCTGCAAGAAAAAGGGGGATTAAAATCATATATCTTAAAATGGGGTTCAAACAGGACCTTTCGGATGTAGGTGGTTTGGAGTATCCAACCCGTGTGAAACGTCTAAAAAGAATGCATATTGGTGACACTGTTATTGCACCAAACGGCACCATAAGCCGCATTTTGGTTCACGACAACTGGAACACAGACATCATTCCCAAATTGCAACCCCAACCTGGTGACATTATTATTTATAAAAACAGGTTTAACGGGTTTTATCAAACAACTTTGGATTCAATCCTCCGGAGCCTCGAAAAGAAATATCTCATCATTACAGGTTGTACTACCAGTGTTTGTGTTGAATCAACAGTCAGGGACGCAGCTTTCAGAAACTACCTGCCTATTGTGCTTGAAGATTGTACAGCGGAGCCTATTGGTAATGGATTACCCAGAACTAATCATGAAGCCTCCCTGCTGATTATTAAAACATCATTTGGGCTGGTATCAACTTCAAAGGAATTTTTAAAATCTATTGGTAATATGCCGGCTGACTGAACACAGAATATCACCAGGGTTTTACCCAAACCAACAACAACTTGCGCTATTCACAAATGATCGGTTTAAATTATCACGAAGAAAGATTGTGACAGCGTTATTGTAACCCGGCATTGGCACAACATTGAAAATCTAATCTTGACGAGATGGCTGGAATTATAGTTGAACTGATTATTTCATGGATATTACTTTGGTTTATTTGCAAAAAGCATCTTGCTGTTTTAGGTTTTACACCTACTAAAACAAGATTTCTCAATCTTTTATTTGGCTTTTTAACAGCTGCAATTTGTTGTGCTATTTATTACATGTCATTTACAGTTTTTGTTAATAATGGCTGGACCATCAACAAAGTTTTTACAGGACAAAAAATGGCAATAAGCTCCTGGTGGACATTCATTTCTGTTTTATACGAGGAATTAATTTTTAGGGGTGCATTGCTTTACATAGCTATCCAAAAGTTCGGAACAAAAGCTGCCTGCATCATATCTGCCATTTCCTTTGGCGTTTATCACTGGTTTACGATGGGGGCTTTTGGAAATCCTGTACAGATGATCTTTATTTTCTGTATGACCGGTATTTGGGGATTTATGTTTGCAATGACTTTTGCAAAAACAAAATCTTTGTACTTACCTATTGGACTTCATTTTGGATGGAACCTGATCAGTACAGTTGTTTTTTCACAAGGTCCTTTAGGGAATCAACTTTTAATTGGTAATGGCGGACAAAAGTTGGGCGGAATTTTATCATTGGTTGTTTTTATTTTCCAGGTTTTTGTTGTGCCAATAATTACCTATTGGTATTTAAAGCAACACGCATTAAAAAAGCAGCAACATGCTGACAAAGAACAACAAACCGCCAACAAGCGTATTGCCAATAGTGGAGCCTGAAGAATAAGCAATCAGCTTATATCGCTATCAGTAGCGGGCCGGGTTGACTGAATTCTCCTGAACGGTAAAATAAATTTTTAATTTTTGAATAAATAATGAACTTCGGTTGCCGGACAGTACCTTATAATACACCCACTACCGGTAATACTTATTTGTTGGCTGTAATGTTGATCAACAGGATCAACCATTTGTAAAGTAACTATGGCATGATTTTTAGAAAAAATAACATGGAGCAGCAACCATTTAAAACGGGCGAAACCGAAAAGCCAAACGAGTAGGAAACTAAATAATATTAATATGTCAGGCAATAGTGTTTCGTTTCACCGGGTTCTTAAAGCAAATCCTGAAAAGGTATATCGTGCATTTACCGAAGCCAATGCTTTATCAGCCTGGTTACCCCCTTATGGATTTTTATGTGTTGTACACAAAATGGAAATGCATACAGGAGGCAGCTATAAAATGTCTTTTACTAATTTCTCAACTGGCAATAGTCATTCCTTTGGCGGAAAATATTTGGAAATTGACCCCAACAATTTTTTAAAATATACAGATACATTTGACGATCCCAATTTACCCGGAGAGATGATTACTTCAGTTTGGCTCAAAAAAGTTTCGTGCGGAACCGATCTTAAAATTATTCAGGAAGGTATCCCTTCAGCTATACCAGTTGAAATGTGTTATTTAGGCTGGCAAGAGTCGTTAGAAAAATTGACAAAGTTAGTAGAACCAGAAATTCCAGATGCTTAATTCTGTATACTAATTTATTTTTCGATACAACACTGCTGCCAGCAGTGTATTGGCCAGTGGCGGCTGGACGTTTAAACTTCCGCATCTTTGCTTCCGTGAGCTTTGGTTATAGAGCAGGCTTTTTCTAAGGAGTTTTCGTTGGCTCCATGTTTAACGAAATCTATGGGACTTCAAACTATCTCAGCAATAATTTCCTGTCTGCTGGCTATGCTATGCATGTCACTATTGAATAATAACACAATGCCGGCAGTTTTAAAACCCAGCAGGACAATTGTGCTAATCTACGGAGGATTTTGTGAAACATTAAGTGACACAAGCGTATTTCATGAAAGTCAATGCTTTCTGGAGACCAACGCTTACACATTCTTCAAAAGAAATGGTAAATATTATTTGCAGAAGTATAGCGAACATGAGCGTATGGATAGAAATCCCGGCGTACATGGACACTACTTTGAACCTTTCGCATTGAATTCTTTTCCCCCTCTTGACCTGACTGGCAGGCAAATTGAATCATTGGCAAAGGAAAAAGTTGAACCATTTGTAATGGAAGATGCTGACGCTGCCGGGCACCTGAAAAAAACCAACGCTAAAGCTTATCACATTTGCAAAGTCGTTTTGGAATATAAGTTAGACGGTAGAAAGATTAAAAAAGAAATAAACACATGGGACATAGAAGCAGCGGCTTCCCCTGGCGGTTCCAAAAATATAAACTTCGAACACAATAGCTCTTTACAGTCAGTAAAGGCCTATCAATACATGAGAACTGTCATAGACAAACTTGAATCAGAGAAGCAACTAATACCCAAGTCTGACTGACAATCAACTTCACCGAACATGTTCGCCGCCAAACTGCTTCGATGTTGTTGCAATAGGCAGCAAATTATTACTCAGCAGCGGCTATAGCACCCTAATTTATAAACCTGGCATATTCTCAATTTTAAGTTCAATTTATTAACTTGGTTCTGTGGCTGGGCGGGCGGATCACCGAATTCCAGCCGGGCAGCAAGCCGTCTGGGTTCCCGGCCGGCCGGCACAACTTTAATTCCCGTGTTTCGCCAAGCCGGCACATTAGCATCAAGGCTAAACGACTGCACAGCCCCGGCACTTGCAAAGTCATCGGTGGACTGTCCATAGACGTTTCGCGACCCAACGGACAAAATCGCATTTCGACAGGACAACTTCCCTCAACCGCTTTTCGCAGGACAGTTCTTCGCTGACTTTTTGGGCTTCAAAACTGAAAAAATTAGAAACGCTATTAACAAAAAAGCAGACAACAAATGACACGAACAATAAAACTAAAAACCGCATTGCCATATGCACAAGAAAAAGTTTGGCAGGCTTTGACAGACCCGAAATTGTTAGGCAGGTGGTTTATGGAAAACAATATTGAACCGGCACAAGGACATTATTTCACATTCAGAATGAAACCGCAAAAAGGTTGGGATGGAATTACACATTGCGAAGTAATATCAGTTGAAGCACAAAAACATATTGCCTATACTTATCGTGGCGAAGCCACAGGCGAAAAAGCATTGGCTTGTGCAGGTATTCATTCCGGCACAGCAGACAAACTAACGAAAGGAATTTTCACGAAGTTGGACACGGTTTTGAGTTTCACATTAGCGCCAACTTGCGGCGGAACAATGCTATCAATGGAACATTCGGGCTACAAAGGGCTGAAACTTATTATCATTAGTTTGATTATGCAAATGGGTTGGAAAAAGCAGTTAAGAAAGCGACTTCCAAAAGTGTTGGAACGAATGACAAACGAATAAGCGCCAAAATCCGGGCTGCTAACAAGGGCCTGACATTGAAACAACCAGCAGTTTAAATCCTGCATTTCAAAAAAAGAAGAAACAGAAACGAAGGATGTAATAAACCAGAATAAGTGAAAAGTATCAAATAATCCTAAGGCAAAAACTTCACAATCAATAAATATAAATCATGAATAAAGTAAATCAAAAATTAATTCTTGCCGAACAAAAAGCAAAAGAATTATTTAATACAGTAGAGGCAAGAGGATTAATAATTCCTGGAAAATCGGAAAAAGAACTCTGCGATGAAATAGTGCAAATTGCCAGGGAAGATTTTGGTATTGAAAATCACTGGCACAAAAAAATTGTAAGAGCAGGTATTAATACACTACAACCCTTTATTGCAAATCCACCTGACCTGGTTATTCAAAAAGATGATATTCTTTTCTTTGACTTCCATCCCATTTACCAGGATTGGGAAGCAGACCTTGGAAGAACATATATCATAGGCAGCGACCCTCTGAAACTAAAATTGAAAAAGGATATAGAAGCCGCATGGTACGAAGCGAATGCCTGGTATTTTAAACAAAATAACCTTACCGGTGCAGCATATTTTAATTACGTTACCGGCCTTACAAAACGCTATGGCTATGAGTTTGGAAACGCAATAGCTGGTCACATTATTGGTCATTACCCGCATGAGCAGCCTGATGACCCGAATGATACATGTTTAGATGTACATCCCGATAATCATACTGATATACTTCAATCAGACAAACACGGAAACAAAAGACACTGGATGTTAGAACTACATTTTGTAGACCGGGTAAATAATATAGGTGCCTTCTTTGAACAATTGCTGACAGCTGAATAAGGCAATGAAGCACTAACAAGGGATTTGCAAAAATGGGGGGCGGACAGAAGCCTTATTTCAATTTTTTGTTTCTCAATTTGGCTTGATATCGGGCAGGACATTATTAATTTGGCTATGTGCAAATCATAAACTTTTATTTATAATTTTAGCTTTGGTTAGCCGGGCGGACTGAATGCTATTTCCACCACACCGGCAATCCTCTTCATTATGGAACAGCAGATATGGCAAAGCCGGTTAGACTAGTGCGACTGAAGCATTAAATAAACTTTAAACATGTAAACATACATGGCATATAATGAGAGACTTGCCGACAGCGTTCGCGAGACACTTCAATATCTACCAAGGGTTGAAGAAAAAAAAATGTTTCGTGGCTTGACATTTATGGTTAACGACAAAATGTGCATAAGTGTAAGCGGCGACAGATTAATGTGCAGGTTTGATCCGGCTTTACAAGAAACAGTAGCTGAAAGACCCGGCTTCGAGCCAATGATAATGAAAGGAAGGGTCTATAAAGGATTTTGCTATGTAAACGAACACGGCTTCAAATCAAAGAAAAATTTCGACTATTGGATAAGCCTTTGCTTAGGGTTTAATGACAAGGCAAAATCGGCTAAAAAGAAAAAGCCGGTAAAGCCCTGACCTGGTACCGTCAAGTGGCACGAACGCGTAATAGCTGGCCTGGCCGGGTATTGATTGATTTTTGCAGTCGAAAAAAACATTTCAATCCTTTAATCAATTTATGCAACGATGATGAAGTCCATAACGATATGTATAGCTCTTGTAAGCGTAACTATTGGCACCGCATATGGACAATCCAGGGAAGTAAAGTTTTTACTTGACACAACTATTACTCTTATGAAAGCCAATGCAGCCAATCGTGACAAAGTAGACTGGGAAGAGATTGAAAAAAATGCCCGTTTGCAAGCCGCCAACAAAGAAAATGCATACCAGCTCGGACCTGTATTCCGAATGCTGTTTAAATCACTGGATGACTTCCATGGCGCATTTTATTGCTGGGACAGTTCCTATAAATGGCAGCGGTCAGAACCAGCATATTCCGACTCAATAAAAAACGAATGGAAAAAAGGGGTCTTTCTGCAAACTGACATACTCAAAGACAATATTGGATATTTAAGGGTGCCGTATATGTCATTTGCGCAGCGAAATGAATTGGATAAAAAAGCCCAATCACTAAATGATAGTCTTTGCTCACTGCTCGGCAAAAACGTTATCGGAATAGTATTGGATCTACGCTTAAATGGAGGTGGCGCTATGTTTCCAATGATGCTTGGACTGAAACAACTCCTGCATGAAGGTAAAATAGGCTCGTTTGATACAAAAAGCGCAGAAACTTGGATACTAAAAGACAATGGCTTTTACCTTGACACAACAATACTGACATCCATTACGCCAAAATGCGGCATTAAAAACGAGCATATTCCAGTTGCGGTCCTGATCGGACCTGGCACCGGGAGTTCAGGAGAATTTCTGACGATTGCTTTCAAGAAGAGAGAAAACACAATTTTCTTTGGATCCAATACAGCGGGATATATAACATCAACTCAGGGATTTAAAATAAACGATGCCGTAACGCTTCTACTTTCAACTGGCTATGGAAGAGACAGGACAGACCAGATTTATGACCAGGCCATCACACCAGATATTTACATTGAGGCGCCCGACAGTTTCAACGATGTCAAAAATGACAAAAAAGTGCTGGCTGCAGCAAATTGGATAAAAGTGAAAAAATAGGCCCGGGCTGTCTGCAATATCCGTATATATACAAACGTAGCTCGGCGTAAGTGCGTTGACTGCCCTTGCTTTTAATGGCATTTTCTGTGTCAGCATAGCACCATAACCTTAGAGATAATAAAAAAGTAAAACAATGAACCATAATGCCATATCAATCCGTCCATTCATCGGGGCTAAAGACTTTGAATTGTCAAGGAACTTTTACCGGGACCTTGGTTTTGAAGAACGAATCTTGTTTCCTGATATGTCTTTATTTAAAACAGATCAGACCGGATTTTATTTACAAAATACATACGTCAAAGACTGGATAGATAATTCAATGATTTTTTTAGAAGTTGATGATGTTGATCGTTATTGGAAAGAACTTTTAACTTTAGATCTGACGACTAAATACCAGGGTGTAAAACTAACCCCAGTTCAAAAATATGATTGGGGAAAGGAATGTTTCATGCATGACCCATCCGGCATTCTCTGGCACTTTGGACAATTCAGCGAGCGCTGACATTGCCATTTGCAAAATGCAGGCAGGGCATTGAAGCCATGGGCATTTAATTTCGCCCTATCACTTGTCCGGGCTCCACCAACACTGGTGAACATTTGAGCCTAATTTGTACTTTCGCTTTTTACTCAGCTTTGGTTCCGGGCAGAAGCTGGATCAGTACCATTCATAACAGAAAATAGTATATTACTTTAAAAATAATATAATGATTGCAAAATATCTTTGGGGGTTGGGTTCAATAATTATTGCAGTTTTCGGCAGTATCCACCTCTACTACACTTTTTTTACAAACAAATTTTCTTCACGAAATGAAAAAGTGATAGAGGAAATGAAAACATCTTTTCTAATTCTCACAAAAGAAACAACATTTTGGAAAGCGTGGATTGGTTTTAACGCAAGTCATAGTAGTGGGGTCATTTTTATAGGGATAATCAATTTTTATTTAGCAGCTCAATATTTCGCAGTTTTACAATCCGCCCATTTCTTTTTTATTTTTAATATTTTGACCATGGGCTTTTATACCTGGTTAGCAAGAAAATATTGGTTCAAAATTCCCCTGGCAGGAATATTAATTGCATTGGTTTGCTTTATTGTTTCATACATTTTAACTATGCTAAACCGGTGATAAAAATTGAGCTTTACAAAAAACAAAAATGATATTTATAACGCAATTGGTTTACATCAAAGAAGGACAAGAAATGGCATTTCATCAGTTTGAAGACATTGCTATTCCGGCAATTTTAAAATATAACGGACGACTTTTGTTGCGGGTAAGACCTGCCGAAAACAGTTTTATTGAACATCATATTGACAAACCTTATGAAATTCACCTGGTAGAGTTTGCAGCTGAACAAGATTTTGAAAACTTCAAACAGGACGAAGAACGTAAGCAATTTTTACATTTAAAAGAACAATCAATAAAGTCAGTCTTGCTTATAAAAGGTGCAAAAATATGAAACAAAATACCCGCAGGCAACATGAAGTAAGCAAAGATTATAAAGTGACGGCAATATCAGACTGTCACACAGCCAGGGACAAATAAATTCTAAGTAACTACCATAATTTGTAATGACCGCTACTTGATTTTACTATAAATAAGGTGCAGCATTAGTTAATCTTACATCGCCCGACTAAAAATTATTCCGTTCTTAAACTCTTCACCGGATTGGCTATTGCCGCTTTTATGGCCTGGAAGCTTATTGTTATAATGGTGACTATAACTACTGCAACTGATGTTATTACAAACACCGCAGGACTGACGTTAATGCGATACGCAAAACTTTGCAACCATTGGTGTGCTGCCCACCATGAAAATGGTATGGCAATTAAAAGTGCCACCAGCACCAACTTTAAAAATTCAGTTGATAACATAGTTGCTATATTACCTGGCGAAGCACCTATTACTTTACGGATGCCAATTTCCTTTTGCCTTTTCTGTGCAGTGAAAGTGGCTAAACCAAATAAACCCAGGCATGAAATGAGAATTGCAATACCTGCAAAATATCTTGACAGCGCAGCTACCCGTAGCTCAGATAAATAAAGCGCATTGTACTCCTCATCAAGAAATGAATAAGAGAAATCAAGTCCTGCATTGTACTTGCTGAATACATTCCGGATAGCTGCAATGGTTTGTTGCGTGCCACCTGCTTTTATCTTTACAATGGTATTGGGATTGCTGCACGAAAAAGTAAAAAACGAAGGCGCAATTTTTTTATACATGGATTCAAAATGATAATCTTTTACCACGCCAACAATTTGTTTCTTTTGGCCCCATAGCGATACTGTTTTTCCCAGCGGATTTTTTATACCCATGGCAGTAATGGCTGCCTGGTTAAAAATAACACTGCCGCTATCTGCAAATGATGCAGCAAATGCCCTGCCTGCCGCTATTTGCATGCCCATGGTTTCAATAAAATCATTGTCAACCCCATTTCCATAATACTGCAGGCTGAGATTGGGATCTTTTCCTTCCCAGCTGATGCCACCACCTGAATGCCCGGCCCAGCAAATCACCTTCCATACCAGATGCATGCAGCACACCGGGAATCTTTTTTATTGCTGCCAGGAAGGCCCCCTGCTGCCGGGTCAAATTTCCCTCGTTGGAAAAGCGGATGATATTGTCTTTACTATAACCCAGGTTGGTTGTCTGAATTAATTTCATCTGCTGGTACACCACCAGCACAGAAACTATCAGTATAACGGAGATGGAGAACTGAAATACCACCAGCCCTTTGCGTACCCACGCCTCACCGGTGGAAGTATTGGTTTTGCCTTTCAATATCAATACTGGTTTAAACCGCGATAGGTACAGTGCCGGGTAGCTGCCGGCAATAAGACCAGTTAACAGTGTAATACCGGCAATGCATGCAATCAAAGCGGCGTTCAACTGCAGGTGCAAATCCTTACCGGTAATTTCCCTGAATGCAGGAAACAACAATTGCACAAACAGCAGCGCCACCAGCAGCGCTGCAAATGCCATGATCATGGATTCTGCTATGTACTGCACAACCAGCGAACGCCGCGATGCGCCTACTACTTTTTTAATACCAATTTCTTTGAAGCGGCTCGATGCTTTGGCGGTGGATAAATTCATGAAATTGATACAGGCAATGACGAGTATAAAAGCAGCCACAATAGAAAATAGTTTTATGTACTCAATGCGGCCACCGGACGGCTTGCCATCAACAAAATTATTATGCAGGTATGCATCCGAAAACCGCCGGGTAAACATTGTGCCTTCATACTGCTCCATTTCACTATTGCCGGGGTACAATGATTTGATTTTAGCCGTAGAAAAGTTTTTTATTTTTTTATCGAACGCAGCTATATTGGTTCCCGCTTTCAGGATAAGATAAGTGGATACCATATTGCTGCCCCAGAAAGTAATATCGCCCATGCCACCCGCATGTTTTGCGGCATACAATTCAAACGGTAGTAAGAGATCAAACTGGTTGGTAGCATTTGCGGGTGGCGACTTGTATACACCTGCAATGGTGTACACACCGCTGAAATCAACTTCATTATCTTTAAAATCCCAGTTAACCGTCTTGCCAGTCACCCTTGTTGTGTTAAATAATTTTATTGCCAGCTGATCAGAAAGGAAAACACCCGTAACCCCAGTAACCTTATTAGTATGCCCGTCGGCAAGGGAGTAGGTAAATACATTGAAAAAATCCTTACCGGCAAACTGATGCGTTATCTTCAAATGTTTCTCAGCAGCAGAAAGTATACTTGCATTTCTGTCCTTTCTCACGGCCACTGCATATTCCACGTCCGGCAATTCAGCCGCCATTGATTGGGCAAGCAAACCCTGTGTATGATCACCGACACGGATAGCGCCGGTACCATCCACACCTTTCTTCAGCACTTCATACAGCTGGCTGTCTTTTGCATTGAATCTGTCGGTCTGTAATTCATCATTTACCCAAAAAAAGATCAGCAATATACAGGCAAGTCCGGTAGACAATCCCAGTAAATTGAGCAGTGTAAACTGTTTGTCTTTCAGGATGCTTCGCCAGGCAATCTTCAGGTAGCTTTTGAACATAGTAGTGGTTTATTGATTATTTAAATTCAAAAACAACAAAAATGCCCCTTCTGTTAACCATTGAGTACCAGTAAAGAATAATGGTTGCAAGTTTTGCCATTGTCCGGTTTTGATACAGCCTGTGTGCGGATATGAAATAGCATGACTCGTTTTTTCCGGCAGTTTAAATAAATATGATGTAAGCCGAAATGTCATTTCCTTAATCCTTCTGTCAGATCAAATAATGGCAATTACACATAATTGCCATTACAACCGGGTCTGGGCGTGTTGACTCCAACCATGCAAAAAATTTCCGTGGAAAATGCAAGTGCAAACAAAATTTAACATCACACAACCACCCATTGCCAGGTTGCCCCCCCACCATCTATAGTAAAACCGGGAACTGGTTTGGCCTGCTTACTATCACAGCGTCCGGATATTTTATTTTTTTGATGCTGAGAAAAAAGGGCAGGCAAAAGGCATCCTGGAAAACTTTAACAGGCAGAACAAATTGAAGAAAACATTTATAAAAATACTCTCAGTACTTTTTCCAAACAAGGTTGCAAACTTTGCCTATAAACAACTGACAAACCCACAAATCAGGAAGTTACGACCAAACGAACTTACAGTTTTAGAAAGCGCAGAAAAAGAGCGTTTTCAATTTAAAGATTTTGACATTCAGACTTATAAGTGGCAAGGCGGAACTGAAAAAATATTACTAATTCACGGTTGGGAAGGACAGGCAGGAAATTTTGCTGACCTGGTTAAAAGGCTAGTTGAAAAAAATTATACGGTATATGCTTTTGACGGGCCTTCACACGGTTTTAGCAGCAAAGGGCAGACAAGTCTTTTTGAATTCACAGAATTAGCAGGAATTTTAATCAGGAAATTTGGTGTTTCTAAATTAGTAAGTCATTCTTTTGGTGCTGTTGCTGCTACATTTGCCCTATTCAACAATCTGGATTTAAAAATTGACAAATACGTTTTACTCACAACGCCAGATAAATTCTTAGAACGAATTGAAGATGTTTCTGAGCAGGCAGGAATAACAGAAAATGTTAAAAATCTACTTATAAAACGCCTGGAAAAAGAAACTTCACTTGACATTAAAAACCTGGGAGTAAGCGAATTTGTGAAGACAATAAATGTTGCAAAATCTTTAATCATCCACGACAAGAATGACACAATTGTTCCGATTAACCGTTCAAGAAATGTTTATAACAACTGGAAAGTTTGCGAATTTCTTGAGATTGAAGGAACAGGGCATTTTAGAATTTTAAGAACCAAATTTGTTTTAGACAAAACATTGGAATTTTTAAATGGTTAAAATTACCTGCTGCCGGCACGTATACATGCATGTTTGGATTTATCTGTGGTTAAGAAATGGGTTTTGTAAAAAACAACCAGCAAAATAATTTTTTTGAATGAAAGACAAAATCACCAGCAAATCAAAAGTAATCCTTGATATTACCATGTCCCTGGATGGCTTTATTGCCGGGCCCAATGACCATGGCAAACCGCTTCATGATTGGCTCTTTAGCGGAGATACCCCGAGCGCATACAATGATTTCTTTAAGCTCTCAAAAAAAAGCGCAAAAGTATTTGACAATTTCATCAAAACCACCGGCGCTATTGTTACTGGCCGGCGCCCCTACGATATTACCGGCGGCTGGGGCGGCAATCATCCCTTCCCCGGCACACCTGTTTTCGTGCTTTCTTCAGGCATCCCTAAAAAATCACCAGAAGGCTCAACCCCTTTTACTTTTGTATCTGATGGAATTAAAAGCGCCGTCAGACAAGCCAGCAAAGCCGCGGGTAAAAAAAATGTGTATATTCTTGGCGGTGCAAGCATTGCACAACAGTGTCTCAATGCAGGGCTTCTTGATGAAATGATGATTCACCTGGTGCCGGTACTTCTCGGCGGGGGAGTTTGTTTATTCGATAATTTGGAAAAACAAATAAAACTGGAACAGGCAAAAATAACGGAGGCTCCCGGAGTAACGCATTTACAATTTCTTCTAAAAGAATCTTCCCGCTAACAGCCCCGCGTTTAAATGCCGCTTTTGTTTTTAATTTGTACTTTGTTAACGGCAACACTATTAAGCCCTCTGCATGAACAAAATCATACTTTTTGCTTTTGGATTCCTTTCCATTTACATTGCTTCATCCGGGCAAGCGCAGAATAACAAAATGCTATTCATTATTGATTCCATTCCCCTTCTCAATGACCCTGAGGATTGGAATCAAATCCTTCAGGAAGATATTGCCGATTACACAGTTATAACGCATAAAGACTCTTTAAAACTATTAGGCTGGGAACAGATGGATGGCATCACCTACCTGTTCACTAAAGAATATCGCAACAGGCCCGACAGTATAAAAAAAATCCCAGGCCTGAAACAAATGGTTATGAAGAACGATGCCTGGCATCTGAATGATAGTCCTTACAGTGGAAGATATATTGATTATTATATGAATGGCCGGATTCAAAATGAAGGAACGCTATTGGACGGAAAACTAGATGGAGAACTACGGGTATATTTTAAAAATGGAATTAAGAAATCGGTTACGAATTATAAAGACGGAATCAGAAACGGTCTTTGGCTGGACTACTATAAAAATGGGGTATTAATGCAAATGAATGAATTTGTAAAAGGAAAGCGCAACCGAACAGGAGAAACTTATTTTATTAATGGCCAGGTTAAGCAAGAATTAAGATTAAAGAATGACACCCGCTATGATACATCTTTTATCTATTACTCAACAGGCAAAGTAAAGCAGATGAAAATTACAGGAACTGGCGAATTTCATCCGGACAAAAAAGAAGCTAACCAGAATTATCACACAACAATGTTTTATGAATACCTGCGCACAAGAAACCTCAAAGAGGCAAACAAACATTTTTATCAAATATGGATGATGGATAGTACAAGTACAGATACCTGGTTTGAAGAGGGGTTATTACTAGCCAGTGAATTCCGCTTTGATGATGCCATAGCTCAATTTGACAAAGTGTTGGCAATTGAGCCGCTGATGAGGGAAGCATTAGAACAAAGAGGAATTGCGCGATTAAAAAAATATAAGATCATGCATGAAAAAGCATTTTTAAAAGACAGGAAGGATGTCACTTTATCCCTGGAAGATATCATTCCAATTCCGGATGATGAGCAGGCAAAAATCTGCAATGACTTACACAAGGCTGACGAGATGGACCCGGGTGTTTATTACGGCAAAAAACCAGTTCCGGAATCAATTCTAACCTATTGCGGGAAAAAGATCGCTCACTGACATTTGCAACCTGCCGGATGAGCGGTTATTGCACGTTGTTGCAATTTGCATCCAATCATGAATCAGCAGTACTCGCAGGGCGACTTTTTTTAAATTTGGATTTACATTAATTTCCCGTCGGGTAGCTATAATATTTAAACGCCCGAACAAATAAAATACCGGGTTATGAAATTCACAGCACTCCGCCCCATGTTATGGTCAGACAAATTACCCGAGACCATTGAATTCTATACTAAAATCCTGGGTTTTAGTTGTAGTGAAAAAAATGAAGATTGGGGATGGGCTTCTTTGCATAAGGATAACGTAGAAATCATGGTTGCCAAACCCAATGAACACATTCCTTTTGACAAACCCGCTTTTACGGGTTCTTTTTATATCAATACGAACAATGTAGATGAAATTTGGGAAACACCTAAAGAAAAGGTGAAAATTGTCTATGAAATTGAAAACTTTGAATGGCAAATGCGGGAATTTGCGATCTATGATAACAATGGCTATATCATTCAATTCGGGCAAGACCTTAGTTAAATTTCAACTTAGCCGGAACCCAAATGCCAACTAATCCATTCTTCAGCAAAATCAGTTAACGTGCCAGCAGGCAGATTGCATTCGCAAAGTTCCCGGACATAAAAGAAAACCTTGTTTGTGCAATACAATCAGACCACAATGCAAGATG
>Ga0193753_10002050_pt1 | contig 16417 bp, 29 predicted proteins | sample H1c2metaG_FD_144925 | JGI IMG/M metagenome (GOLD analysis project Ga0193753, IMG submission 144925) | Soil microbial communities from a riparian zone of the East river system, Colorado, United States - H1c2 | ecosystem: Environmental > Terrestrial > Soil > Riparian zone | place: USA: East... | reverse complement strand
ACGAACACGAACACGCCGGAGAAGGCACCGCCCTCCGGCTCCTGGACATAGATCCCACCAGCGCGGCCGCCGTACGCGTCCACCGCCACGACCACCACGTCGCGGAGGGTGACCGCGGTGCCGACCGGCATGTCGTCGCTCTGGAGGTCGAAGACCGTCGTGTCCTCGCCGCCGCCGTCGTCGTCCGTGTCGTCCCCCACATCGGTGGCCCCGTCATCGGACACGTCGTCATCGTCGTCGTCACCGCCTCGGCAGGCGAAACAGGTAAGCGCGATCATCAGGGAAACCAGGCCTGTGCTCTTCATGGACAACCTCATGGGGGGAAACTCAAAAAGTCGGGACGCTACCCGAAAAAACAAAACCCGCCTTGCGGCGGGCGTCACACTAGCAGGCTTTTCGGCCGGCCCCGGGTCGGTTGTCACCGGCCTGTCATCGCAACGCGGCTACTCGTCGTCGGCCTTGCTCTTCCCCTTGGCCTTCGCCTTGGCCTTGCCCTTGTCGGCGGACGCCTTCGCGCTGGCCTTGGTGGAGGCTTTCTTGTCCGCCTTCTCGCCCTTGGCCGGCGCATCGCCCTTGGCGCGGCCCTTGGCCGGGGCCGACTCGTCGCGCGCCGCCGCGTCCTTGCGCGCCCCGTTGCTGACCAGAGCGATCAGCGCCATCGGCGCCGCGTCGCCGACCCGGTACCGCGTCTTCAGCACGCGCGTGTAGCCGCCCGGGTGCGACGCCAGCTCGGGCGCTACCTCGGCGAACATCTTGTCGAGCGCGTCCTCGTTCTTCAGCACCCGGCGCGCCATCCGCTTCGCGTGCACGACCTGCGCGCGCTCGGCGTCGCTGAGCTTCTTGGTGCCCCTGGCCACCAGCTGGTGAACGCCGACGCCCCAATGAAGCGTGCGATCGGCGATCGAGCGCAGCTCCTTGGCCTTGGCCTCGGTCGTCTCGATCTGGCCGTGCGTCACCAGGGAGGCGACCATGTTCGAGTACATCGCGCGCCGGTGGTCGGAGGTCCGGCCCAGCTTGCGTCCTGCCTTGAGATGGCGCATGGCGGTGCTTCCTTACTTCTTGAGCGGGGTCGTGCCCGGCCAGTTGTCGAGCTTCATGCCGAGGCTGAGCCCCATCTCGGCCAGGATTTCCTTGATCTCTTTCAGAGACTTGCGGCCGAAGTTCTTGGTCTTCAGCATCTCTGACTCGGTCTTCTGCACCAGCTCGCCGATGTACTTGATGTTGGCGTTCTGCAGGCAGTTGGCCGAGCGAACCGACAGCTCGAGCTCGTCGACCGTGCGCCACAGGTTCTCGTTGAGCTTCTCCTGCTCCTCGTTGACCGGTGACTCGATCGGCTCCGCCGTCTCCTCGAAGTTGATGAAGATGTTGAGCTGCTCCTTCAAGATCTTCGCGGCGAACGCGACCGCGTCGTCGGGACCGACGGCGCCGTTGGTCCACACCTCGAGGGTCAGCTTGTCGTAGTCGGTCTGCTGCCCGACGCGGGCGTTGGTGACCGTGAAATTGACCTTCTTGATCGGCGAGAACAGCGCGTCGATCGGAATCGTCCCGACCGGCGAGTTCTTGCTGTGGCGCTCGGCCGGCACGTAGCCGCGACCGGTGCCGATGGTCAGCTCCATGTGGAGCTTGCCGCTCTTCGACAGCGTGGCGATGCGGTGATCCGGGTTGAGGACGACCACCCCGTCGGTCACCTGGATGTCGCGCCCGAGCACCTCGCCCTCCCCCTCCTTGTCGATGCGCACCGTGTACGTCCGGTCATCGTGGACGCGCAGCAGCACCTCCTTGAGGTTGAGGATCATGTCGGTCACGTCCTCGACCACGTCGGGGAGGTACGTGAACTCGTGCAGCGCGCCGTCGATGCGCACGTGCGTGATCGACGCGCCCTGCAGCGACGACAGCAGCACCCGGCGCAGCGCGTTGCCCAGCGTCGTACCGAAGCCACGCTCGAGAGGCTCGCACGTGAACTTGCCGTAGTTGACGGCCCTCTCCTCCACCTCGAGAGTGCGCGGCCGGATCAGGTCGCGCCAGTTCTTGGCCATGAAGTCGGTGGTGGCGCCGCCAAGGCTAGGCGACTGAGCGGACGTGGTTTCCATATTCTCCGGGTTCTCTCTTGCGGGGTAGCGCGGGGAGTCGTCGGCGGTCCGACGCCCTCTACTTCGAGTACAGCTCGACGATCAGCTGCTCGCGGATCGGCAGCGTCACGTCGTCTCGCGCAGGCATCGCCTTCACGGTCGCCTTGAAGCCGTCCTTGTCGAGCTCCATCCAGCGCGGCACGCCGCGCCGCTCGACCGCGCCCAGCGCCTCGACGATGCGAGTCACCGCGCGAGACGAATCCCGCACCTCGACCACGTCGTTCGCCCGCACCAGGTACGAAGGAATGTTCACCCGGCGGCCGTTCACCTTGAAGTGGCCGTGGCGGACCAGCTGGCGCGCCTCGGCGTGGTCGCTGGCGAAGCCCATCCGGTAGACCGCGTTGTCCAGCCGCCGCTCGAGCAGCTGGATCAGGTTGTCGCCGGTGACGCCCTTCATGCGCGACGCCTTGTAGTAGTAGCCGCGGAACTGACGCTCGGCGATCCCGTAGATCCTCTTGACCTTCTGCTTCTCGCGCAGCTGCTCGCCGTAGTCGGAGCGCTTGCGCCGGCGCGCCTGGCCGTGCTGACCGGGCGGGTAAGAGCGGCGCTCGTAGCCGCACTTGTCGGTGTAGCAGCGCTCTCCCTTGAGGAAGAGCTTCATGTCTTCTCGCCGGCAGAGCCGGCAGACCGGACCGATATATCTCGCCATGACTCTTCGCTCACACGCGCCGGCGCTTGGGAGGCCGGCAGCCGTTATGGGGAATCGGGGTGACGTCCCGAATGACGCTGATCTTGAACCCAGCCGACTGCAGCGCGCGCAGCGCCGACTCGCGGCCCGCGCCCGGGCCCTTCACGTAGACCTGCACGTTGCGCATCCCGTGCTCCTGCGCCTTGCGCGCCGCCTGCTCGGCGGCCAGCTGCGCCGCGAACGGGGTCGACTTGCGGGATCCCTTGAAGCCGCACGCGCCGGCCGATGACCACGAGACCACGTTCCCGGACACGTCCGTGATGGTCACGATCGTGTTGTTGAAGGTGGAGCTGATGTGCGCGACGCCGGTCTGGACGTTCTTCTTGACCTTGCGCTTCGCCTGCCGCTTCGGCTGTGCCATTCGGTGATTCCCCGCTCGCTATGGATGAAGGATGGAGCTCATCGCTACTTCTTGGCCGTCGCGGCGCCCTGCTTCTTGACGGCCTGCCGACGCGGGCCCTTGCGTGTGCGCGCGTTGGTGTGAGTGCGCTGCCCGCGCACCGGCAGCCCGCGCCGGTGGCGCAGGCCGCGATAGCAGCCGAGGTCCATCAGCCGCTTGATCGCCATGGTGACGTCTCGCCGGAGGTCGCCTTCGACCTTGACCTCGGCGTCGATCGCGTCGCGGATCCGGCGGACTTCCTGCTCGTCGAGATCGTCGCTGCGCTTGTCGAGCGAGACGCCTGCCTTGTTCAGCAGACGTCCCGAGGAGCGGCGGCCGATCCCATAAATGTAGGTGAGCGCGATCTCCATCCGCTTGTTGCGCGGGAGGTCGACGCCAGCGATACGTGCCATGACGCTTCTCCTTAGCCCTGGCGCTGCTTGTGGCGCGGGTTGCTGCAGATGATGCGCACGACGCCCTTGCGCTTGATCACCTTGCACTTGGGACAGATCTTCTTGACCGACGCTCTAACCTTCATCGCGCTTCCCTCAGGCCACGTCTCTCGACGGCGACGCCTCGTGTGCGGGATTGCCCGGAGACGACTTCGGGCGACTCAGCACCCAGGGTCCGTCATCCGTGATGGCGATCGTGTGTTCGAAATGGGCTGACAATCTGCGGTCCTTCGTCACCGCAGTCCACTTGTCGTCCAGGACCTCTACCTCGTGGGTCCCGGCATTTACCATAGGCTCGATGGCGATCACAAGACCGCTTTTCAAGCGTTTGCCCGTTCCCTCGCGCCCGTAGTTGGGGACCGGGGGCTCTTCGTGCATCTGGCGGCCGATGCCGTGTCCCACGAAGCTCGTCACTACTGAAAATCCGTTCACCTGGACGTGATTCTGAACCGCCCACCCCACGTCGCCCAGCCGGCTGCCGGGCAGGCACCGGTCGATGGCGAGGTCCAGGGCCTGCCGGGTGACCTCGACCAGGCGCTGAGCCAGCGGAGGCACCGTGCCGCCGACCATCACCGTTCGCGCCGAGTCCCCGCAGTAGCCGTGCTTGAACGCGCCGAAGTCGATCCCGATGATGTCTCCGTCGGCCAGGACGACATCCTTGCGCGGGATGCCGTGCACCACGACCTCGTTGATCGAGGTGCAGAGCACGGCCGGATAGTCGTAGTAGCCGAGGAACGCGCTCTGCAGGCCGAGCCGCTTGATCGCGCGAGCCGCGATCTGGTCGAGCTCCCAGGTCGAGACCCCGGGAACCGCGGCGGCGCACACCTCGTCGAGGATCTCGGCGACTCCCAGGCAAGCCTCGCGCTGGAGGCGGATCTCCTCCACCGACTTGTACTTGATCCTCATGCTGCCGCCCAGCATCGGTGCCGAGTGCTGGCGCGTGGCTTCAGCGCGGTCGAGCAACCGTTCGGCCGCGAATGCGCGGTCCCTTCGGACCGGTGAAGCCCTCGTAGTTCCGCGTGATGAGGTGCGACTCGATCTGCTGGACGGTGTCGAGCGCCACGCCGACGACGATGAGGAGTCCCGTGCCGCCGAAGTAGAAGGGCACGTTGTAGCGCGCCTGCAGCAGCTGCGGCAGGATGCAGACCGCCGACAGATAGACCGCGCCCGCGCAGGTGATGCGAGTCAGTACGCGATCGATGTACTCCGCCGTCTTCTTGCCCGGTCGGATACCGGGGACGAAGCCGCCCCCCTTCTTGAGGTTCTCCGCCACGTCGACCGGGTTGAAGGTCACCGCGGTGTAGAAGAACGAGAAGAAGACGATGAGCCCGACGTAGAGCACGAGGTAGCGCCAGTCGGTCGGCCGCAGCGCGTTGGCGAAGCTCTGCATCCACGGCGTATCGACCATGTTGGCGATCTGCGCCGGGAACATCAGGATCGACGACGCGAAGATCGGCGGGATGACGCCGGAGACGTTGATCTTGAGCGGCAGGTGGGTCTGCGTGCCGCCATACATCTTCCGCCCGACCATGCGTTTTGTGTACTGGACCGGTATTCGCCGGTGCGCCCTCTCGAAGTAGCAGATCGCCGCGATCGTCCCGATCACGATCGCGCTCAGCATGATGAGGTTGAAGGTGTCGAAGTCACCCATCGTCTTCAGCGTGAAGAGCTGGGTGAGCCCGTCCGGCATGTCGGCGACGATGCCGCAGCATGATGAGGTTGAAGGTGTCGAAGTCACCCATCGTCTTCAGCGTGAAGAGCTGGGTGAGCCCGTCCGGCATGTCGGCGACGATGCCGGCAAAGATGATGAGCGAGATGCCGTTGCCGATGCCGCGCTCGGTGATCTGCTCGCCGAGCCACATCAGGAACGCCGTGCCGGTGGTCAGCGAGAGGCACGTGAGCAGGCGGAACGCCCAGCCCGGATCGGTGACCACCTCGCCGCCGGCAAGCCCGCCGCCGCCGCCGCGGCCGAGACCCTCGAGCCAGGTGGCGATGAAGAAGCTCTGCACGATGGAGAGCGCGATCGTGCCGTAGCGGGTGTACTGGTTGATCTTGCGCCGGCCCTGCTCGCCCTCCTTGTTGAGGCGATCCAGAGCCGGGATGACCACGGTCAGGAGCTGCAGGATGATCGACGAGCTGACGTACGGCATGATGCCGAGCGCGAAGATCGACAGCCGCTCCAGCGCACCGCCGGAGAACATGTTGAAGAGGCCCAGGAACGACCCCGAGCCGCCAGTGGAGATGAGGTTCTGCATCTCCACCCGGTTGACGCCCGGCGTGGTGACGAAGATGCCGAGCCGATAGACCAACAGGATGAGGAGGGAGAAAAAGATCCGCTTCCTCAGCTCCGGGATCTTGCTGATATTGGCGAATGAGCTGGCCACGATCGCGCCTGTTCCCGCTTTCCGCTTGGTGGAGTTAGGCCGCCCGGTGCCGCTCGGGCCCGAAACGGCCTGGCTTTCCTACGCCCCCGCCTCCGTCGCCTCTCCGCCCCGCCGCCCCTGCGCCGAGACGTGAATGGACGGAAGCGCGATCACCTCGGCCGAGCCGCCCAGCGACTCGAGCTTGGCCACTGCTGACTTCGAGAATCGATGCGCCTTCACCGTCAGCTTCGCGGTGAGCTCGCCGCCGCCCAGGATCTTGACGATCCGGGCGCCCTTGGGGACGAGCCCGACTCCGCGCAGCGCATCGAGATCGACCAGCCCGCCCGCCTGGAAGTAGCGCTCCAGCATGCCGAGGTTGATCGGGTAGGCCTCCTCCCGGAACGGGTTGTGGAACCCGCGCTTGGGCAGGCGGCGCTGCATCGGCATCTGGCCGCCTTCGAAGCCGATCCGGGCGCCGTGGTGGCCGGTGCGGGCCCTCTGGCCCTTCATGCCCTTGCCGGCGGTCTTGCCGGTTCCGGACCCCGGACCGCGACCGATCCGCTTCTTCTTCTTGGTCGCGCCCGGGTTGGGAGCCAGGGTGTGGAGTGTCGTGCCCATCGATGATCCTCTTCTACGCCTTCGTGCGCCTGCTGAGCGGCCTAGTCAGCCGGCTCGACCCGGACCAGGTGGCTGACCTTGCGGATCATCCCCCGGATGGCGGGAGTGTCGTTGAGGATGACGGTCTTGTGCATCCTCGTCAACCCGAGCCCCTTCAGGGCCAGCTTGTGCGGCTCCGGGCGGTTGATGCCGCTGCGAACCTTGGTGACCTTGAGCTTGAGTGCCATGGCGACTGCTCCTGCTGCTTCCCGCCCGCCTAGTGGTGAGCGGCGACCGGCGTCGCAATCTCGGCGACGGTCTTGCCACGCGTGCGGGCGACCTGCTCGGCCGAGCGCAGGTCCTTCAGCGCCTTGACCGTCGCGTGAATGACGTTGTGCGGGTTCGACGTGCCGATCGACTTGGTCAGGATGTCGCGAACTCCCGCGACCTCGAGGACCGGGCGAACCGCCCCGCCGGCGATGACCCCGGTGCCGGGCGCTGCCGGCCGCAGGAGCACGCTGGCGGCGCCGAACTCGCCGATGATCTCGTGCGGGATGCTGCCCTGCACCATCGGGATCTTGAACAGGTTCCGCTTGGCCTGCTCGGTGCCCTTGCGGATGGCCTCGGGCACCTCGTTGGCCTTGCCCAGCCCGGCACCGACGTGGCCGTTCTGGTCGCCCACCACCACCAGGGCGGAGAAGGAGAACCGGCGGCCACCCTTCACGACCTTGGCCACGCGGTTGATGAAGACCACGCGGTCGACCAGCTCGCCTACATCGTTGAGATCGATCGCCATGTCAGAACTCCAACCCCGCCTCGCGGGCGCCCTCGGCCACTTCTTTGACGCGGCCGTGATAGATGTAGCCGTTCCGGTCGAACACGACCTGGATGACGTTCTTGGCCTTGAGTCGGCCGGCGATCGCCTTGCCGACCAGGCGGGCTCGCTCCCTCTTCTTCTTGCCCGAGGCCGCGTCGGCCAGCTCCTTCTCGAGATCGGACGCGGTCGCCAGCACCTGCTGGGTGACGTCGTCGATCGCCTGCACGTAGATGTGCGAGTTGGAGCGGAACACGGACAGGCGCGGCCGCGCGGCCGTACCGGTGAGCCGCTTGCGGATGGTCCGCTTCCGGCGCCAGCGGGCACGCGCGGTCGGGCTTTGGATCTTGATGTATCCAGCCATGATCTAACCTCTGGCGAAGCTCTCGTTGCTTCTTGCTACGGCGCCTAGCCAGCCGCCTTGCCGACCTTGCGCAAAATGGTCTCCTCGACGTACTTCACGCCCTTGCCCTTGTAGGGCTCCGGCGGCCGGAAGGCGCGCACCGTGGCGGCGCACGCGCCCAGCTTCTGCTTGTCGATGCCCGACAGCACGATCTGGTTCTTGTCGACGGCCGCGGTGATTCCATCCGGCAACTCGAACACGATCGGGTGGGAGTAGCCGAGCTGCAGGGTCAGCTTCTTGCCGCTGACCTCGGCGCGGTAGCCGACCCCGTTGATCTCGAGGCGGCGCTGGAAGCCGTCGCTCACTCCACGGACCATGTTGGCCGTCTGAGCGCGAACCAGGCCGTGCGCCGCGCGGGCGAGCCGGCTGTCGTCGGCGCGCGAGCAGATCACCTCGCTGCCCTCGGACACGATCTTGATGGCCGGGTGCATGTTCATCTGCAGCTGCCCCTTGGGGCCCTTCACCGTGACGACGTCGCTCCCGACGTTCACGCTGACACCCTTGGGGATCTGGATCGGGTTCTTTCCTATCCGCGACATGATGGCACCTACCAGACCTCGCAGAGGACTTCGCCGCCCACGTTGAGCTCGCGCGCCTTGCGGTCCGTCATCACACCCCTCGAGGTCGACACGATGGCGATCCCGAGGCCATTGCGCACCCTGGGCATCGCCTTGGCGCGCACGTAGCTTCGCTGCCCGGGGCGCGACGCGCGCTTGAGCCCGGTGATCGCGGGGTGATTGCTGTTGTCGTAGCGCAGGGTCAGCGAAATGACGCCCTGCGGCCCCTCTTCGGCGGTGGACACCGCGTCGAGGAAACCCTCCTCGCGCAGTATCTCGGCGATGCGGAGCTTCACCCCGGAGCGGGGGCAGTCGATCGTCAGCTTCCGCGTCTGCAAGCCGTTGCGGATACGCGTCAGGAAATCGGCAATGGGATCGGTCATCGACATGTCAGGCGCCCTTCACCAGCTCGACTTGATCACGCCGGGCAGCTCGCCCTTGAGCGCCAGATCGCGGAAGCAGAGCCGGCACATGTTGAACTTGCGCATGTACGCGCGCGGACGGCCGCACAGCGGGCACCGGTTCTTCTGCCGCACCTTGAACTTGAGCTTCCTCGGCAGCATCTTGGCCAGACGACTCATGCTTGTGCTCCTTGCGAGGCGGCGTCCGCCTGCCCGGCGACGGCCTGGCGGAATGGAACGCCCATGAGCCGGAGCAGCGCCCGTCCCTCCGCGTCCGTCTTCGCCGTCGTCACGATGGTCACGTTCAAGCCCCTCATCGAGTCGATGCTGTCGTACTCGATCTCGGGGAAGATGATCTGCTCCTTGATGCCGATGGAGTAGTTGCCCCGCCCGTCGAACGCCTTCTGCGACAGGCCGCGGAAATCGCGGACCCGCGGCAGGGCGACGTTCAGCAGGCGATCGAGGAACTCCCACATCGCCTCGCGGCGCAGCGTGACCATGACGCCGATCTTGACGCCGCGGCGCAGCTTGAAGGTCGCGATGTCCTTCTTGGCCAGCGTGACCACCGGCGTGCGCCCGGAGATGGCGCGCATCTCCTCGACAGCGTTATCCATGATCTTCGGGTTCTGCGTCGCCTTGCCCAGCCCCATGTTGAGGCTGATCTTGACGAGCCGCGGAATCTGCATCGGGTTCTTGTAGTCGAACTCCGCCCGCAGCTTCTCGCGCACCTCTTCTTCATAGATGCGACGGAGCCGCGGCGGCTGATCGCGCTTGTACGCGACCGCGGGGCCCGACGGAGCCTTGGCGACCTTGCCGCCCTTCCCGCCCTTGCCCTTGTCGCCCTTGGCTCCCGCCTTGCCCTTGTCGCCCTTGCCCTTGGCCTCGCCCTTGTCGGCCTTGGCGGCCTTCCCGGGCGCACCCTCGGCAGCGGCCGGCTTGGGCTGGTCGGCGTCTTCCGGACCGTTCTTTTCGTTCTCGGCCATGACTGCTCAACCTCGTCCGATCACATGCCCGGCTGCGGGAACTGCGCGCCGCACTTGACGCACACCCGCACTTTTTTGCCGGCCTGGTTGCTACCCGCGCGCGAACGGCGCGGCTTCTTGCACGCCTCACACCACAGGGCCACGTTGGCCATCGCCACCGAGCCCTCGACGTCGATGATCCCGCCCTGCGGGCTCTTCTGCGACGGCTTGGTGTGACGCTTGACCATCATCACCTTTTCGATCTCGACCCGGCCGTTCTTGAGCAGGCGCTTCACCTTGCCGCGCTTGCCCTTCTCCCGGCCCTTGGTCACGACCACGTTGTCGCCCCTCGCGATGTGGGCCATCACAGCACCTCCGGCGCCAGTGAGACGATCTTCATGAACCGCTTGGCGCGCAGCTCGCGAGCGACCGGCCCGAAGATGCGGGTGCCGATCGGCTCGCCTTCCTTGTTGATGAGGACGGCGGAGTTCCCGTCGAAGCGGATGTAGCTGCCGTCCGGCCGGGCGATCTCCTTGGAGGTGCGCACGACCACGGCGCGCGCGATCTCGCCCTTCTTGACCTTGGCGCCCGGGATCGCCTCACGCACCGACACGACGATGATGTCGCCGATCGAGGCGTAGCGCCGGCGCGAGCCGCCGAGGACCTTGATGCAGTAGACCTTCTTGGCGCCGCTGTTGTCGGCGACGTCGAGGACCGAGGACATCTGGATCATGAAATGTCCTCTCGCGCGCGGACCAGCGTGCGGGCCACCCGCCACTTCTTGGTCTTCGAGTACGGCTTCGACTCCACCAGCTCGACCAGGTCGCCGACCTGGCAGCCGTTGTTCTCGTCATGCGCCTTGTAGCGCACGCGCCGGCTGATGAACTTGTGGAAGCGGCGATCGCGGAAGCGACGGCTGACCGTGACCACCACGGTCTTGTTCATCTTGGTGGACGTGACGGTTCCGGTGATGACGCGCCGGATCCCGCGCGTCTTGTGGGTGGACTCGTCCGTCGTCCTTACCTGGGCAGCCACGGGCTACTCCTTTCCACTCTTCTTGGAAGACTTTGCGCCGGCCTTGGCCTTGCCCGTCGCCTTGGCGGCGGGGGCCGGCTTCTTGGCGGTCGGCTTCTTGGCGGCCGGCTTCTTCGCCGCCGGCTTCCTGGCGGCCGGCTTGCCCTTGGCCGCCGTCCTGGGCCGACCGACCGCCGCGCGGGCGCGGTCCGCCACGGTCTGGGGCTCGTCGGCCTCCGCCCCCTCATCGCTCGCCGCGCGATTCGCGCCGGCCGAGGCCTGCGCCTCGAGCGCCAGCTCGCGCGCCCGCTGCACGGTGATGATGCGGGCCACCTCGCGCCGCTTGTAGCGCAGCGACACGGTGTTCTCGACCTGGTTGGTGTGATTGCCCAGCCGCAGGCGGAACAGCTCCTCGCGCGCGCGGTCGTGGGCCTGCGCCAGCTCGTCGTCCGGGAGGTCCCGGATGCGGTCGAGCCCTTCCCTGGCCTTGCTCATAGCGGCGCCTCGCGCGAGATGATCTGGGTGCGGATCGGGAGCTTGTGGTGCGCGTTGGTGAAGGCCTGCTCGGCCATCGCCCGGTCCACGCCCTCGAGCTCGAACATCACGCGCCCGGGCCGGACCACCGCCACGTGGCCCTCGTTGCCGCCCTTGCCCTTACCCATGCGGGTCTCGGCCGGCTTCTTCGTGATCGGCTTGTCCGGGAAGATCCGCACGTAGAGCTTGCCGAGGCGCTTGACCGAGCGGCTGATCGCGACGCGCGCGGCCTCGATCTGGCGCGCGGTGAGCCAGCCGGGCTCGAGCGCCTGCAGCCCGAAGTCCCCGAAGGACACCTCGTCGCCGCCCTTGGCCCGACCGCGGGTCCGACCCTTCTGCTGCTTGCGGAACTTGCTTCTCTTGGGAGCTAGCATGGCTCTTTACCTCTGCGTGACCCTGGCGCCGGCCCTAGGCCGGAGCGATGCCGGTCGGCCGGCCAACGGCCCGCGTCGGCATGACCTCGCCGTGGAAGATCCAGCACTTCACGCCGATCGCGCCGTGGGTGGTGCGCGCGGTCGCGAAGCCGTACTCGATGTCGGCGCGCAGCGTGTGGAGCGGCACCCGACCCTCGCGGTACCACTCGCGGCGGGACATCTCGGCCCCGCCCAGGCGGCCCGACGAGGCCACCCGGATTCCCTTGCCGCCGAACTTCATCGCGGTCTGTACCGCCTTCTTCATGGCGCGGCGAAAGGCGATGCGGCGCTCGAGCTGGGTGGCGATGTTCTCGGCGACCAGCTGCGCGTTGGTCTCCGCCTTGCGGACCTCGACGATGTTGAGGAAGACCTCATTGTCGGTGAGGGCCTGGATCTCTTTCTTCAGGACCTCGACCCCGGCGCCACGCTTGCCGATCACGATGCCCGGCCGCGCGGTGTAGATGTTGATCTTCGCCTTGTTGGCCGCTCGCTCGACGTCGATGTAGCTCACACCCGCGTGCACCAGCTTCTTGCGGATGAACTTCTTGAGCTTCAGGTCCTCGTGCAGCCACTTGGCGTAGTTCTTCTCCTCGTACCACTTGGACGACCAGGTCTTGATGATCCCGAGGCGAAACCCGATCGGATGAGTCTTCTGGCCCATGAGCGGTCCTTGTCCTTTTCCTGCGCTTGCGCTTGCTAGGCTTCGTCGGAGACGACCACGGTCAGGTGGCTCGTGCGGTGCTGGATGCGGTTGGCGCGACCCAGCGCGCGCGGCATCCACCGCTTGCTGATCGGCCCGCAATCGACGCAGATCGTCTTCACGGTCAGGTCGTCGACGTCCACCTCACCGCCCGACTTGTCCTCGGCGTTGGCCGCGGCCGACTCGAGCGCCTTGCTGATGATCCGGGCCGCCTTCTTGGGCATGAGCCGCAGCCGGGCCAGCGCCTGCTCGACGCTCTCGCCGCGGACCATGTTGGCGATCGCCCGCATCTTGCGGGGCGACATCTGGATCTGCTTGACGATTGCTCTGGCTTCCATGACGCGCCTCTACTTCTTGCGGTCGCCCGCGTGGCCGTGGAACGTCCGGGTGGGCGAGAACTCACCCAGCTTGTGGCCGACCATGTTCTCGGTCACGAACACCGGGATGAACTTCTTCCCGTTGTGCACCGCGAACGTCAGGCCGACCATCTCCGGCACGACGGTGGACCTGCGCGACCAGGTCTTGATGACCTTCTTCGACTGTTCCTTCTGGGCCTCGGTGACCTGCTTGGCCAGGAACTTGTCGATGAAGGGACCCTTCTTGATGCTGCGTGGCATGGCTTAGCGTCCTCTCAACCCTTCTTGCCGCGCCGCCGGACGATGTACTTGTCGGTGGCCTTGTTCTGCCGCGTCTTGTAGCCCTTGGTCGGCATGCCCCACGGCGAGCAGGGATGCCGGCCGCCCGACGAGCGGCCCTCGCCTCCACCCATCGGGTGATCGACCGGGTTCATCGCGACGCCGCGGTTGTGCGGCCGGCGGCCGAGCCAGCGACGGCGGCCTGCCTTGCCCCACTCGACGTTGCCGTGCTCCGCGTTGCCCATCGTGCCGATCGAGGCGCGGCAGTCCACGTGGACGCGCCGGGTCTCACCCGAGGGCAGCCTCAGCGTGGCCCAGTGGCCCTCCTTGGCCATGAGCGTGATGCGAGCCCCGGCCGAGCGGCCCAGCTGCGCGCCGGCGCCGATCTTCAGCTCGACCGCGTGGATGTCGGTGCCGATCGGGATGAAGCGGAGCGGCAGGCAGTTACCCGGCTTGATGTCGGCGCTCTGCGCGGAGAGCACCTCGTCGCCGACCGACAGCTTGGCCGGAGCCAGGATGTACGCCTTCTCGCCGTCCAGGTACTGGATGAGCGCGATGCGCGCCGAGCGATTCGGGTCGTACTCGATGCCGACCACCTTGGCCGGGATCCCCGTCTTCGCGCGCTTGAAGTCGACCATGCGGTAGCGCCGCTTGTGGCCGCCGCCGCGGAATCGAACGGTGGTGCGCCCGTAGGCGTTGCGGCCGCCCGACGAGTTCTTCGTCTCGAGCAGCTTCTTCTCCGGCTTGCCCTTGGTGATCGACGCGAAGTCCTGGCTGGACATGCCGCGGCGGCCCGGCGAGGTCGGCTTGTATCTCTGGATGGCCATCTTCGATCACACTCCCTCGAAGAACTCGATCGACTGACCCGACTGCAGGGTCACGATCGCCTTCTTGCGCCGCGGGCGCCGGCCGATGTAGCGGCCGACCCGCTTCTTCTTGCCGCGCATCACCTGGGTGTGCACGTCGGTCACCTGAACGTTGAACAGCTTCTCGATCGCGCGACGGATCTCGATCTTGTTGGCGTCCAGCGCCACCTCGAACGCGACCTTCTGCGCGTACTCCTCACCCTCGCCGAACGCCACGTCGTGGCCGCCGGTCTCGCGCAGCCGGGTGCTCTTCTCGGTCAAGAGCGGTCGCTTGATGATCGAATGCGGAGTGCTCATGGCTTGCTTCGGCTCCCGCTCAGCTCTCGGCCGCCGTCCGGGCGACCGGGCGGAGCGCATCCTGGACCCGCTCGAGCGCGCTGCGGGTGAGGACCAGGGTCTCGTGGTTGAGAACGTCGTAGACGTTCAGCCCCTCGGGCGCGAGCCACTTGCAGGCGCGCAGGTTGCGCGTGCCGCGCACCAGCTCGGCGTTGTCGGACGCCTCGACGATCAGCACCTTGCTGGTCGGCTGCGGCGCGCCGAGCGCCCGGAGCGCACCGGTCACCGCGCGGGTCTTGCCGCCCTGGGCCGGGAACTCGTCGAGCACGATGATCTTCTGCTCGCGGGCGCGGAGCGACAGGGCCGCGCGGAGCGCCTTGCGGCGGGCCTTGCGCGGCATCGAGTACTCGTAGTCGCGCGGGCGCGGGCCGAAGGTCTGGCCGCCGCCCACCCAGATGGGCGAGCTGCGATCACCGCTGCGGGCGCGACCGGTCCCCTTCTGGCGCCACGGCTTGATCTTCGAGCCGCGCACCTCTCCTCGGGTCTTGGTCATGGCGGTGCCGGAGCGCGCCTTGGCGCGCTGCCACTTCACGACCTCCCACAGGAGGTGCTCGTTCACATCCTCGGAGAAGACGGATGCATCGAGCTCGATCGAGCCCACCGTCTTGCCGGCGATGTCTCTCACGTCAATCTTGAGCGGTTCGGCCATCTTCAACCCCTACTCAGGTCCGGATCTCGACGTCCACGCCAGCCGACAGGTCCAGCTTCATGAGCGCGTCGAGCGTCTGCTGGGTGGGCTCCAGGATGTCGAGGAGGCGCTTGTGCGTGCGGATCTCGAACTGCTCGCGCGACTTCTTGTCGCCGTGCGGCGAGCGGAGCACGCAGTACTTGTTGATCTTGGTCGGCAGCGGGATCGGGCCGGCCACGCGCGCGCCGGTGCGCCGCGCGGTGTCCACGATCTCGTTGGCCGACTGGTCCAGCAGCTTGTGGTCGTAGGCCTTGAGCCGGATGCGGATCTTGGGAGTCGTCATATGCCCTACTCCACGATGCTGGTGACGACGCCGGCGCCGACCGTGCGGCCACCCTCGCGGATGGCGAAGCGGAGCCCCGACTCGCACGCGATCGGTGCGATGAGCTGGATGTCCAGGTTGATGTTGTCGCCCGGCATCACCATCTCGGTGCCCTCGGGCAGGCTCGCCACCCCGGTCACGTCGGTGGTCCGGAAGTAGAACTGCGGCCGGTATCCGTTGAAGAACGGCGTGTGACGGCCGCCCTCCTCCTTCTTCAGGATGTACACCTCGGCCTTGAACTTCGTGTGCGGCTTGATCGACCCCGGCTTGGCCAGAACCATCCCGCGCTGAACCTCGTCCCGCTTGGTCCCGCGAAGAAGGATCCCCGCGTTGTCACCAGCCTGCCCCTCGTCGAGCAGCTTGTGGAACATCTCCACCCCGGTCACCACCGTCTTCTTCGTGTCCACGAAGCCGACGATCTCGACCTCCTCACCCACCTTCACCTTGCCGCGCTCGATCCGGCCGGTCACCACCGTGCCGCGTCCGCTGATCGTGAACACGTCCTCGACCGGCATCAGGAAGGGCTTGTCGACCTCCCGCTTGGGCTCCGGGATGAACGAGTCGCACGCATCCAGAAGCTTGCCGATGCTCTTGATCCCGTACTCCGAGTCCTCACCCTCGAGCGCCTTCAGAGCCGCGCCGCGGATGATCGGCGTGTCGTCGCCGGGGAACTCGTACTTGCTGAGCAGCTCGCGCAGCTCCAGCTCGACCAGGTCGAGAAGCTCCTCGTCGCCGGCCGCGATCGTGTCGCACTTGTTCAGATAGACGATCAGCGACGGCACCCCCACCTGACGGGCCAGAAGCACGTGCTCGCGCGTCTGCGGCATCGGTCCGTCCGACGCGCTCACCACCAGGATCGCGCCGTCCATCTGCGCCGCCCCGGTGATCATGTTCTTGATGTAGTCCGCGTGGCCCGGGCAATCGACGTGGGCGTAGTGCCGCTTGGGCGACTCGTACTCCACGTGCGCCGTCGCGATCGTGATCCCGCGCGCCTTCTCCTCCGGCGCCTTGTCGATCTCGTCGAACGCGGTGAACTTCGCCAGTCCCTTGGTCGCCTGCACCTTGGTGATGGCGGCCGTCAACGTCGTCTTGCCGTGGTCCACGTGACCGATCGTGCCGATGTTGACGTGGGGCTTGTTCCTGACGAACTTTTCCTTGGCCATC
>Ga0193753_10002049_pt1 | contig 16419 bp, 14 predicted proteins | sample H1c2metaG_FD_144925 | JGI IMG/M metagenome (GOLD analysis project Ga0193753, IMG submission 144925) | Soil microbial communities from a riparian zone of the East river system, Colorado, United States - H1c2 | ecosystem: Environmental > Terrestrial > Soil > Riparian zone | place: USA: East... | reverse complement strand
CGTCGGCTGGGTCGACGCCGACGGCTCGGCGCCCGAGGTCTGCGCCGACCTGGGCGCGCCGGATCCGGTCGACGGCGAGGCGGTGTTCTGCGTGGTCCTGACCGACGCGGCCGGCCACGACGGCGACGGAGACTGCTCCGGCGCGGTGGCGATCGCGGATCCATAGGGCGGCGGGCCCTGGGCCCTCGATCGACGCGGTGGACCGGTCGGGGGCCGGCGAAGTGTGGCTTTCGGCGCCGGCCGCGGCGCGTCACTCTTTGCGCGTGGAGTGGATCCGCGGCGACGTCGTCATCAGCACCGACCTGGAGCGTATCGATCTCGAAGTGGTGCACCGCTTCCTGTCGGAGGATTCGTACTGGGCGCGCGGGGTGGCGCGCGAGCGGCTGGAGCGGGCGCTTCGCCACTCGCTCTGCTTCGGCGTCTACCGGGGCGAGCGGCAGATCGGGTTCGGCCGGGTGATCACCGATCGGGCCACGTTCGCGTACCTGGCCGACGTGTTCCTGCTCGAGGGCGAGCGCGGGCGCGGGCTGGGCCGCTGGCTCATCGAGGTGATCCGCGCCCACCCGGAGCTGGCCGGGCTGCGCCGCTGGATGCTCGCCACGCGCGACGCCCACCCCTTCTACGAGCAGCTGGGGTGGCGGGTGCCGGAGCGGGCCGACCTGTTCATGGAGATCGTGCGGCCGAGCGCGGCCGAGCCCGACGCCGTGGACGCCGCGCCGCCTCAGCCGCGGGTCTTGCCGGCGAAGTAGGCCGGATCGACCTCGAGGCGCTCCGGCAGGCGATCGCGGCGCTCGTGGGCCTCGGCGCGCCGCACGCTGTAGCGGCACGGCGCGTCGGCCGGGATCGACAGATCGGCGGGCAGGTACAGGGTCGCGCAGGCCGGGCCTCCGCCGGCCTTGCCGAACAGCTCGTAGAGCGGCACCGGATGGACCTCGAGGCCCATGCCGGCCAGCGTGTCGGTGTACGCCGCGCTCACCCCGTCCGGCACCAGCACGCCGCCGCCGACCTGGCGCGAGTTGCCGGCGTAGGCTTCGACCGCGTCGTCGCGCCCGATGGTGATGACCCGGTCGGCCCCGAGCTCCTGGGCGATGTGCGCCGCGCCGTCGCCCCACACGCCGCCGGGGTAGTGCATGAGGACCGGCGGCCGGCCGCCCGGGCGGGCGCCGAAGTGCACCGTGTCGCCGTGGAAGTGGGGATAGACCAGCTCGGCGTAGATCCGCGCCGACTCCGGCACGCCGGCGGTGTCGGCGGCGAAGCTGACGCCCTCGCGCGAGGAGCGCGGGGTCTTGGCCGCCATCCCGGCGTCGTAGTGGCCCGGCACCGCGTAGGTCAGGACCACGCGATCGCCGACCACGGCCACGTCGGCCATGCCCTCCCAGCGGTCGGGCGTGTCGCGCAGGTCGAGGTCGTAGCCGCCCAGCTCGGCGATGCGCCCGAACAGATCGCGGTAATAGGCCGCCTCGGTGCGCCGGTGGGGCAGCATGTTCGGCATCGCCCCGCGCAGGGTGCGCCCGGCCACCACCACCCACGGACCGTTGGCGGTGAAGACGCGCCCGGTGTGGATCTCGTCCATCCGCCCCAGCACCGCGGACGAGCCGACCGGGCGGATCGCGCCGTCCGCCTCGACCCGCAGATCGCCGCGGTCGAGCAGCGGCTCGTCGACCGGCTCGAACTCGAACAGGGCGTCGCCGCCGCAGGCCAGGATCCCCTCGCAGATCGACAGCCACTCGTCGTACGCGCGGCGCGGCGAGTACTCGAGGTGGGTGACCTCGCTCTTGTAGTTCGCGCCGGCCTTGTTGACCGTGGCCGGCACCGGCGGCCGGACCACGAGCAGGGTGCCGTACACGCGCGACAGCGGGCTGGTCATGGCGCTTCTCCGGTGGCGACCCGCGGCATCGAGGCCGGGACCGCCGGTGAAGTGGACGAGGCGGTGATGGCCGGGGCTGCCGCGGCGCCGGCGCTGCGCCGGCCGAGCGCCACCACGGTGTCGACCCACGCCGGCGTGCTGTTGAGCGAGGGCACCAGGGTCAGCGCTTCGCCGCCGGCGGCGGCGAACTGCTCGCGGGCCCGGATCCCGATCTCCTCCAGCGTCTCCAGGCAGTCGGCCACGAACGCGGGGCTGAAGACCACCAGCCGGCGCACGCCGCGCGCGGCCAGCTCCGGGATGACGACGTCGGTGTAGGGGTGGATCCACGGCGTCCGGCCCAGGCGCGACTGGAACGTCACCGTGTACCGGTCCGGCTCGAGCGCGAGCGCCGCGGCCAGATCCCGCGCGGTGGCGAAGCACTGGGCGCGGTAGCAGTTGCGGTTGGCGCCCTCGATCCGGTCGCAGCAGCTCGGGCTGGCCAGGCAGTGCGAGCCGCTCTCGTCGCTCTTGCGCATGTGCCGCTCCGGCAGCCCGTGGAACGAGAACAGCACGTGGTCGGGCCGCTCGGCGGCGATGACCGGGGCCCCGACCGCGGCGAACGCGGCGATGAACCCGGGCTCGTCGTAGAACGGAGACACCACGGTCACCGGGGTGACGTTCCAGCGAGCCGCCACCTGGCCGAGCACCGCCTCGAGCGCGCTGCCGGTGGACGACGCCGCGTACTGAGGGAACAGCGGGAACACGGTCAAGCGGTCGACGCCGGCCTGGCGCAGCCGCTCCAGCGCGTCGGCGATGGATGGCCGGCCGTAGCGCATCGCCAGCTCCACCCGCCACGCCGAGCCGAGCGACCCGGACACCTGCCGGGTCAGATCCTGGCTGTGAAACAGGAGCGGCGAGCCGCGCACGGGATCCCAGATCTTGCGGTAGGCCTCCGCGCTCTGGGCCGGACGCCGGGGCAGGATGATCAGATTGAGGAGCGCGGCGCGCCCGATCGGGTTGATGTCGAGCACGCGCGGGTCCGACAGGAACTCGCGCAGATAGCGCCGCACCGCCGGGGTGGTCGGCTCGTCCGGCGTCCCCAGGTTGAGCAGCAAGAGCCCCTGCGCCACGTCCGTCTCATACCACACCGCTGCCGGCTGATCGTCGTTCGGGGAAACCGGGTTCTCGCCGGCGGGGCACGGGGCCTGCACGACCTCCGATCCAGGAGGTGAGTCCATGGCAAGGATCGCAGTGCTGGTCGGACCCGAATTCGAGGACTCGGAGCTGACCGTTCCGGTCGCGCGCCTGACCGACGCGGGCCACGAGGTGGAGCTGCTCGGCGTCGAGGCCGGGCGCGAGCTCATCGGCAAGCAGAGGAAGACGAAGGTCCAGGTGAACGCGGCGGTCTCGGATCGTCGACCGGAGGACTACGATGCGCTCGTCATCCCGGGCGGCAACTCGCCCGAACACCTGCGCACCGACGAGGGCGTCGTCGATTTCGTGAGGGCGTTCGGCTCGATCGGGCGGCCGATCGCCGCCATCTGCCACGGGCCGCAGCTCCTCATCGAGGCGGATCTGGTGCGCGGCCGGCGCATGACGTCGTGGCCGTCGGTGCGAACCGAGTTGCGCAACGCCGGGGCGGAGGTCGTGGACGAGGAGGTGGTGCAGGACGGCGCGTTCATCACGTCGCGCATGCCGGCCGACCTCGAGGCCTTCTCGCGCGGCCTGCTCGATCGCCTGGAACACCGCGAGGGCCGCTCGATCGGCCAGGCGGTGCAGAGCCGGCCCAGCTAGCGGCCGGCCAGTCGGCCGGTTCGAGGCGCGCTCGCCGTGCGGATCCGCGCGGCGAGCCGCCCACCGCGCTGGACGGCCTCAGGAGTCCGGGTCGCTGCCGGCGCGGAGCAGTGCAGGGCAGTGCTCGTGCAGCTCGGCGATCGCGGCCCGCTGGAGCGCGGTGTAGAACGGCTGCTTGTGGTAGTGGAGCAGGACCGGCACGAACATGCTGCGATAGCCGGTGACCACCCGGATGCGCGGATCGCGCGCGATGAGATGGCGCGAGACCAGGGCGCGTCCGAGGCCCAGCCCCACGCCGTCGATGATGGCGTAGGTCTCGTCCATGAAGCTGCGCCGGTACTCGGGCGCGCTGCCGGACTGCAGGTTGAAGAACTTGGCTGTGGTCGGATCGTCCGGGTCGTGGTCGAGGTAGACGCCGTCGGGCGCCTCGTGATCGGCGCTCTCCGCCATCACGCACTCCTCCTGGCCCAGCTGGACGGTCTCGACGTCGGCGCGGTGGAGCTGGTTGTCGGTGACGATGAAGTCGACGTTGCCGGTCAGCAGCAGGTCGGGCAGGTCGCGCAGCTCGGCGCTCTGGAAGTGGACCTGGACGTGCGGGTTGGCCCGCAGGATCGAGCTCAGCGCCGGCATCAGGACCGAGCGCACGATCGACGAGTAGCCGCCGATGCGGACCACCCCGCCCAGGCCCTGCACGGTGGTCTTGCCGGTCAGCTGCTCGAGCAGCTCCTGCTCCATGGAGAAGCGGGCCTGGCAGTAGCGGAGCAGGCGGTTGCCGGCCTCGGTCAGCTGCACGCCGCGCGGCAGCCGGACGAACACGGTCAGGTCGAGCTCCTCCTCCAGGCCCTTGATGCGCTGGCTCAGCGCCGACTGGGTGATGTGGAGCTCGCGCGCCGCCAGCGAGAAGTTGAGGCAGCGGGCGGCGGCGAAGAACGCGTCGAGGTAGAGCGACGACAGACCCATCGCGAATGTCCATCCTACTCCAGGACAGGCGCTATGCTCCCCGGATGGGCGACCTCCGCATTACCCATGCGCTTGGCATCCCCGATGCGGAGCTGTCGGAGTCGTTCTCGCGCTCGACCGGGCCGGGCGGGCAGAACGTCAACAAGGTGGAGAGCAAGGTCGAGCTGCGCTGGAACCCGGCCACCAGCGCGGTCCTCGGCGATCGGGATCGCGCGTATCTGCTCGAGCGCCTGGCCCGGAGCTTGACCGCGAGCGGGGATCTGATCGTCCGCTCGTCGCGCACCCGCGATCAGGTGCGCAACCGGGCCGACGCGCGCGAGCGGCTGGCCGAGATCGTGCGCGCCGCGCTCCACCGTCCGCGCCGGCGAGTGGCGACCCGCCCGTCGCGCGGCTCGGTCGAGCGGCGCATCGCGGGCAAGAAGCGGCGGGCCGGGGTGAAGCGGGTGCGCGCGAACCGACCGGGCGACGATTGACCCGGCCGCGCTGACGGTCAGTCGAGCGCCGCCGCGACCCTCGCGATCGCGTCGGCGATCGGCTCCGGCACTTCCTCCTGCAGGAAGTGGCCGGCGTCGGTGCGGGTGACCTCGGCCCGGGGGAGGAGCCGTGCGATCCAGCTGCGAACCCGGCCGAGCACCGGGTCGCGGTCGCCCCACACGATCGCCGCGGGGCCGGCGAAGCTCTCGGTCAGCGCCTGCACCCGGCGGAGCGGCTCGATCGACGGGTGCTCGAAGGAGTCGGGGACCATCCGCGCCATCGCCAGCGGCGCCACCCGGTCGCGCAGGCGGCGCAGCGGGTAGCGATACGCGCGGGCCACGTCGCCGCGGATGCTCGACCGGTCACCCTGGGCCCAGGCGAGCGCGTTCTGCGGGAAGCCGAGCACGCGAAAGGCGAGGTCGCTGGCGACCGGCATCCGGGCGAACCGGTGGAACGTGGTCGGCCGGAAGTCGGGCGGCGGCGGGCTCAGCACCGTGTTGAGCGCGACCAGCCCGGCCAGCTCGGCCGGGCGATCGACCATGGCGCGCATGCCGATCGCGCCGCCCCAGTCCTGCACCACCAGCACCAGCGGCCCGGGCCGGAGCTGGTCGAGCAGCGCGCCGAGCCAGCCGGCGTGGCGCTCGATCGTGTGGACCGACGGGTCGCGCGGCTTGTCGGACAGCCCGAGCCCGATGAGGTCCGGGACGATCAGGCGCAGCCGCGGCCGGCCCTCGCGCTGGCGCAGCGCCGCCACCACCTTGCGGTAGAGGAAGCTCCAGGTCGGGTTGCCGTGCACCAGGAGGACCGGCCGCCCCTCGCCGATCTCGGTCACGCACATGCGCAGGCCGCCGCCGACCTCGACCATGCGCCGCACCGCGCCGGCCGGCATCATCGCGTCCAGCCAGCCGGGCAGGGCGGGCGCCGCCTCCACCGCGCTCACCGGCCGTAGTCGATGAACGCGCCGTCGATCGGCGCGGCCTGATGGCAGCGGTCCCAGCAGCTGGCCCGGTTCTCCTCGTCGGAGTCGATGCCGTCGGCCAGGTAGGTGAACAGCCAGCCGCCCTGCAGCTGGCCGCCGTCGGGCGGGCTGGCCAGCTTGCGCATCACCGCCACGTAGCGCAGCCCGCCGGGCTGGTCGCCGTCGCGGTCGTGGATCTCCTTGACGATGACCGTGCCCTCGCCGTACCGGCCGCTGCCCGCGAACTCGGTGCCGGTCTCGTTCACGTGGATGATCCGGTAGGTGTCGCCGTGGCCCGAGACTCGCCCGGTGGCGTCGACCCGGTACCACTCCGCGTAGTCGGGCGGCACCGGCTCCGGCTCGACCACCGGTACGCCGCACCCCGCCGCCAGCCCGAGCGTCGACAGCAGCCGGGCTGCGCGGATCACGGCACGTCGACCGAGCCCAGCTCCACCGTCACCTCGGCGCTGCCGTCCTCGATCTCGGCGGTCAGGCTGTAGGGCCCGGACGGCACGCCTTCCGCGTCCCAGACGATCTGCGAGACGCCGCTGAACAGGTCGAAGGTCACGACCACCAGATCGCCGTCGCCGTCCGGATCGGCGACCAGCCGCCCGGTCACCAGGTCGAAGTCCGGATCGTCGATCCGGTAGTCGGCGACCAGGAGATCGCCGTCCTGCTCGAAGTCGCTGATGATCTCCATGGTCGGCGCCCGGTTGCCCTCGCGCGGCTCGCCCTTCGGCGCGCCCGCGTCGGCCCAGTCCGCGATGATGTCCTGCTGGCGCGGCAGGAGCGGAAAGTCCAGCGGCATCTCCTCCGCCTGGACCCGCGTCGCCATGATCATCGCCTCGCTGCCGGTCCCGTACATGTCGGCGCTTCCGTTGCCGTCGCGATCCTCGTCGTCGTACTTGTCGAAGCGGACGTTGTCGGGCGCGCCCTCGAGCGGGGGCGGGGTGTGGCAGCGAGTGCAGTTGGCGGTCACGATCGGCCGGACGTCCTCGGTCCAGGTGGGCTCGTCGGGAACGCTGGGGGCGCAGGCGCCGAAAAGGGCCGCCGCCGCGACCGCCGCGGTGAAGGTGGCGATGTGCCGCATGCTCATCTCCTGTGGTCCTCGCCTGTCCGTCTACAGATAGTAGTGGAGCTGGAACATGCCGAGGCTGGTCGGGTCGCCGTACTCGCCACCCTGGGCCTCCAGCTTGCCGATGAGCATGAGCTCCCAGTGGGCCAGCGGAAACCACTGGAGCGTGAGGGACCCGGCGTCGCGGGCCAGGTCGGCCACGCTCATGTCCTCGTCGAACCGCTCGAGGTTGGCGCCGAGCATGATGCCGGTCTTCGGCCAGTAGCTGACCCCGAGGTAACCGGCCAGCTGCGGGCGGGTGTCGCCGACGTCGTCGAACTGCTGCAGCTGCACGTCGACCTCGCCCATCACCAGCGTGCGGGCGCCTTCGAAGTAGTACTTGCCGATGCCGCCGGCCAGATACCTGCGATCGACGTCGGCAAAGGCCGCCCGCACCTGGGCGCCGACCGCCGCCTTGTCGTCGGCCAGCCGCTTCTCCCAGTAGACGACGCCGCCCGACGCGCGCGACCCGTTGCCCATGAGGTCGTATGGCACCGGGGTGAACGCGGTCACGTGCAGCTCCGACTCGTCGGTCATGTTGCCGACCGAGAGGTTGTAGGTCTCCTCCCACGAGTGGAGGCCGAGGTAGCGGCGCACGTACGAGGTGTGGTCCTGCGAGCGCAGGCCCATCGGGGTCAGGAAGCGCCCGGCCCGCGCGTACCAGCCGGTGGTCTTCGGCCGCCACATCAGCCAGTACTCGTCGGAGCCGAACCGGTCGAGCACGTTGTCGCGCGGGGTGCGGACCTGCGCGCGCGGCCCGCCGACCGCGTACAGCGAGAACGCCCCGCCCTTCAGGTAGACGTAGGTGTCGCCCTGCATGGGGAAGGCGTAGTACTCGGGGTCGTCGGTCTGCTGCTTGGCCAGGACCGCGCCGCGCAGATCGACGCCGAACTTGATCCAGGTCGGCTCCTCGTACGCGCCGTACAGGAACGCGCCGTTGCCGCCGAACTGGCTGATGGTGTCACCCGACTCGCTGCGGCCGTACTCGTTGAGGAGGCCGCCGCCGGCCGGCGCGATGTGGCACAGGCTGCAGCGCGAGTTGGCGGTGGACAGCTGGAACTGGGGATAGGCCTCGGCCGCGCCGTGGGCCAGGCCGAGGCCCAGCGCCAGCGCGGCGGCGATGCCGATTCGGCGAGCGATCAGTTGCACTGGGCACCCTCCAGGATCCAGCGCTCGACGAGATCGATGTCGCCGTCCGGCAGCGGCCGGTCGGGCGGCATCTGCCGCGGCACCTCCTCGCCGATGAGCAGGTACATGAGCGCGGAGCGCTCCGGCTGGCCGGGCGAGACGAAGTTGCGCAGCGCCTGACCGGGCGGATTGTTCGACTCGCAAGCCTTGCCTACCAGGATGGTGTAGGCCGACTCGATCGAGTGGAGGTCCACCCCCGCCTCGGCGTTGTCCTCGGTGTGGCAGCTCGAGGTGGCGCAGCTCGGGGCGATGATGGCGGTGTGGATGTAGGACCAGGACGCGGGACGATCGTCCTCACCACAGGCTCCGAGCCACAAGAAGGCAGCTCCGGCCAGTGTGAGGGCGCCGATCGCGCGCGCGAGGGCGTGGCGACGCTCCATAGGTTGGCGTCATCTCACGGACCTCAACCGGGTTCAAGTTTCCGGGCCGGCAGCATTCGGTTCATCACCACCACCCATGGGGACGAACTGGCCAGCCCCGGCGCCAGAGGCGGGGACAACCGGCCTGGCCGGCGCTCTCCAAGCGAGCGAGATCGCTTGCCGGGCGTCGCGGCGCAGGCTGGTACGCTCATTGTATTGGGTAGGACACCGGAACACCCATGCCCACCAATCCAGCCACCGGACGAGCCATCGGAGCCAGCGGCAGCCAGGTCCAGGTCGGCGGTCTCGATGACGGTGGCGATCATCAAGGCGGCGCGAGCTTCGATCCGCGCGAGGAGCTGGCCGCCGCCCGGCGAGAGGCGATCTACACCGCGCGGGCCGACTGGTCGCAGCTCGCGCGGCTGCACACCGCCCAGGTCGATTCCGCCGCCGACGCGACCGAGCGGGCGCGCGCGCTGTGCCGGGCCGCCGCCGTCTATCGCATCCACCTCGGCGATGTGGCCGCGGCGCTGCCGCTGCTCGGCCGCGCGCTGGCCGATTGCCCCGACGATCCCGAGGTGGCCGCCGATCTCGAGGCCGCCGCGCGCGTGTCGGCCGACGCCGCTGCCGAGGTGCGCGCGCTCTGCGCCGGCGCGGCCGTCGGTCTCGAGCTGAGCGCGCCCGACCTGGCCGCGGAGCTGTGGCTGCGCGCGGCGCTGATCGACGCCGCGGTGCGCGGCGACATCGCGTCGGCGACCGACGCGATCGGCCGGGTCGGCGGGGTGGCCGCGCGGATGGCCGGGCTGCTCGAGCGGATCGAGCGCAGCGCCGGGTCGGTCGGGCTGCTCGACACGCTCGCGCTCCTGTGCCGCCGGGCCGGCGACGGCGCGCGCGAGAAGCGGGTGCTGCTGCGCTCGCTCGACCTGGCCGCCGACCGGGGCGACTGCGCCGCCCGCCACCGTGCGATCGCCGCGCTCGCCAGGGCCGAGGGAGACGCGGACAGCGCCGGGTGGCACGAGCGCGAGGCGGATGAGCTCGAGCGGCTCGCGCGGGTGCAGATGATCGCTGGCGAGCCGGCCGGCGCCGGCGGCGCGTCGCCGCCGTTCCGCGTGCCCGGCCCCGACGCGTTCGATCACGACCGCGCCACCGCCGCGCTTGCCGACCGGGCCTGGCGCGAGCGGCGCTGGCATGCTCTCGAACCGCTGGTCGATCGCCTGCTCCGGTCCGACGGGGCGGGCGCGACGGTCGACGACGATCAGCCGTCGCCGGTCGAGCTCCACTATCGGGCCGGGCGCGCCGCCCTCGAGCTCGGCAAGTTCGACAAGGCGTGCCGCCACTACCACGAGGCGCTCGCGTTCGACCAGGTCCACCTGCCGGCGCTGCTCGAGAACGCCATGGCCGCGGCCGAGCTCGAGCGATGGGATCAGGCGCACGAGCTGTGCGGCGCCGCGCTGCTGGTCCAGCGAAGCCTCGGCCGCCCCGACGCGGAGCTGGCCGAGACTCTCTACCGAATGGGCGAGGCGCGCGCGCGCGGCGGCGGCGCGGCGGCCCGGGCCGAGGCGCAGACGCTGTACGCCAGCGCGCTCGACGTCCACCCGGCCCACCGGCGCGCGCTGGACGCGGCCTGCCGGGCCCACCGCGAGGCAGGCGACCTGCGCTCGGTCGAGCGCCTGCTGCGCGCCGCGCTGCCCCGCGCCAGCCGGCGGCGACGGACCGGCCTCATGGTCGAGCTGGCCGGGCTGGAGTCGCGCTTCCTCGGCGATCCAGGCGCCGCGGTGGCGCTGATCCGCCAGGCGCTCACCCAGGCCCCCGGCGAGCGGCACCTCCTCATCGCGCTGGTCGAGCACTGCCAGGCGGCCGGTCGATGGCGCGAGGCGGTCGACGCGGTGACCCAGCTGGCCGAGCAGGAGGGCAGCGCGCTGCGGCGCGGGCGCTACCACCAGCTCGCCAGCGGGCTGGCGATGAGTCTATCGACGGCGCCGGTCGAGGCGATCGCGCACCTCGAGCGCGCGCTCGACTGCTACTTCGGCGCGGGCGGGCCACCGTCGGATCGGGCGCGGGTCCGCTGCCTGGGCGCCTTTCGCGAGATCGAGGGCATCCTGCGCGCGCGCGCCGACTGGCGAGGGCTCGAGCGCGCGTACCGCGCGATGATCGCGCGGCTCGAGGCGAGCGCGCCGGAGCGGGCCGGGCTGATGGCCGAGCTGGGCCAGCTTCGCGCCGAGCCGCTCGGCCAGCCGGCGGCGCCGTCCTCGATTCCGTCCTCGGCGCCGGTGGCCGCCGCGGCGCCCGCCTCGACCCCGGCAGCGGGGCCGTCCTCGACGCCGGCCGCCGCGCTCATCGATCTCCACCAGGGCGTCGCGCCGGACGAGCTCGACAAGCTGATCGAGCGGCGCCGCAAGCTCATCGCCGCCGAGCCGTTCCAGGCCGAGCACTACTCGGCGCTGCGCAGCCTGTTCGTGAAGAGCAAGAACCGCGACGGCACCTTCTGCGCCTGCCGGGCGCTCGCCTTCCTCGATCGCGCCGATCGCCAGGAGAAGGACTTCTACCGCGCGCACCGGCCCGACCGGGTGACCTGGCCGTCGCGCGGGCTGGCCGGCGCGGACTGGCGCCGGCTGCGCCACCCGGGCGAGGACCCGCTGGTGTCCGCGGTGTTCGCGCTGTCGGCCGAGCGAGTCGCTCTGTCGATGTCGACCACGGCCCGGCGGCTGCGCCTGCGCGACGACGCGTCGGCCTCGCTCGACAACGTGCGCCATCTGTTTCGCAGCGCGTGCACCGCGCTCGGGGTGGCCGAGCCGGACCTGTTCCTGGCCCCCGGGGTCGAGTCCGACGTGGTCCTGGCCAACCTCCGGCGCGGCCCGTCGCTGGCCCCGGCGTTCGTGGTCGGCCGTCACATGTACCAGGGCCGGACCGGCGGGCAGATGGTGCAGTCCATGGCGCGCGCGCTCAGCTACGCGCGGCCGCACGCGTACCTGCGCCTGCTGCTGGGCCCGTCGAGCCGGGTCGCGGCCGCGTTCGCCGCTGCCTGCGTGGTCGGCGGCGAGGCCAACGACGGCGCCGCCGCCGACGACGTCGCCGAGATCGCCGAGGCGATCCGCCCGCCCAGGTCGGACGCGGTGTGGCTGGCCGAGCTGCGCGGCGCGGTGCGCCGGCTGCGCGAGCGCGGCAGCGAGGTCGAGGTCGGTCGGTTCTGCCGCGCGCTCGACGCCACCGCGCGCCGCGCCGGGCTCCTGTTCGGCGGCGCCCTCGATGTCGCCGCCGCCGATCTCCACCGCGAGCCGATGTTCGCCCGCTCGCGCCCGCGCAACGAGCGCCTCGCCGACCTCCTGGTCCACTCGGTCTCCGAGGAGCACCTGGCCCTGCGCCGGGACCTCCGCCTCGGGCTTCAGGACTGATCCAGAGCTGCCCCGAGCTCTCGCCGATCAGAAGCGCAGCGACGCGGACACGCCGACCTGATCCGGACCGATCATCGGCGCCAGCGCGGCGCTCTGGTCGGCGCGGTGGCGGCGGGCGCGGAAGAACAGGATGCCGGACACGATCGCGCTGGCCCCCGCCCCGGCGAAGCAGATGTTGGCGACGAGCGACCGCTGCTCGGCCCGGTCGGCCACGCGCTTCGCCTTGCTGAACTCGACCTCGTACTCGGTGCCGCGGATGTCGTCGAGCTCGTCCACCGCCGACTGCGCGCTGATGCCCGCCCAGGTCCCGGCCGCGCCGACCGCCACCGCGACCCCGCCCCACAGGATCCAGCTGGCGTAGATCGGCGGCCGCTCGCTCCGGCTCTCCACCGACGCGTCCGCCCGCGGGCTGGCCGCGACCGCCTGCGCGCTGGCCGGGGCCGGCTCGTCGGCGGTCGGGCGCGCGCCGCCCGAGTCGATGTCGAGCGAGAGCGGCGCGTCGGGGCTGCCCAGCTCGACCACGCGGTTGCCGTGCTGGTCCACGCCGGCGATGGTGAAGCGGGTCACCCCGCGCGGCAGCTCCAGGTCGAAGCGCGCCCCGTCGCCGGGCGGGGTCTTGCCGGCCGCGCCCCCGCCGGCCACCGACAGCTCGGCGCCGTCGGCGCGGCGGTAGGCGATGCGCGCGCCGACCACCACGCCCATCGGATCCGACTGCACGATCACCGCGATGACGACCGGGTTCTGGCCGACGATGCGGTGCGCGATGGCCAGCGGCTTCGCGCCGCGCAGCGCCTTGCGCGCCCTGCGGAACGGCCGGTTGATCTTCGGCGACAGCCCGGCGCGCAGCTCGAGGCCGGGGTCGATCGCCAGCGCCAGGCGGAACGCCTTTTCCGCCGCCGCGGCGTGGTCGAGGCTGGCGCGGACCTCGCCGAGCAGGAGGTAGAGCTGCGCGGTCGTCGCCGGCCCGCTGGTGCCGGCCTCGAGCGTCTTTCCGAGGGTGGCGAGCGCGTCGTCGTAGCGCAGCTCGCCGAGCTGGGTCCGCGCCCGCTCGAGGCCGCCCTCGTCCTGGGCCTGGGCCGCCGCGCGACCGGGCCCCGCTGCCACCAGCACGAGCACGAGCGCGACCCCCAGCCGCCGCGCCGGCATGGATCTCGGCTCGCTCACCATTTGATCGACTTGCGCAGCTCCTGCCCGGGCGTGATCCGCACGCGCATCTTCTTGTCCGGCTGCCCGCCCGACGACACCAGCCGCAGCCGGTGCGGTCCAGACCCGAGCCCGAGGCGGACCAGCGGGGTGAGGCCGCGCTTCTTGCCGTCGACGAACACGGTCGCGTACGGCTCCGCGTTGATGGTGAGGAATCCGTCCTGGGCGGCCCCGGCCGCGCTCGCCGCGCTCGCCTCGTCGCGCTGGCGATCGCGCGGCCTGGCGCCGTCCCGCTCGCCGGCGCCGGCCTTCTCGGCCCGGCGCTCGCGTCGCTCGCGCAGCCGTTCGCGCCGCTCGCGCGCGGTCTCGCGCTCCTCGGTCCGGCTCGCGCCGTCGTCGCCGCCCTTGCCAGCCGCCGCGGTCGCCGCGGCGTCCCGGCCAGCGCCGGCCGCCTGGCCCTTCGCCGCCTGGTCGCTCGCCGCCTGGCCGCTCGCCGCCTGGCCACGCGCCGCCGCACCGCTCGCCGCCGTGCCGCTCGCCGTCTGGCCGCGCGCCACCTCGCCGCGCGCCGCCGCGCTGCTCGCCGCCTGGCCCTTCGCCGCTGAATCGCTGCCGCCGCCCGGCGCGCCCGCGCCGCCCGCCGCGCTAGCAGCCGACCCCGGACCCGCCGGCGCCGCGATCTCGCCAGCGCCGACCGACGCAGCCACCGCCGGCGCCGCGGCCGTCGCGGCCGGCTTTCTCTTTGCCGCGCCGCGCCCGTTCAGCATCAGCACCAGCGTGGCGCCGGTCGCCGCCGACGCCGCCAGCGCGATCACCGCGACCCAGCGCCGGCGCGGCCGGACCAGCGCGATCCCCTCGTCGATCACCATCGCGACCGGCGGGGCGACGGGCGGGCCGTCCGCGCGGCGCGCCTCGGCCACCACATAAGAAGGCGGAGCCGGCGGCGGGGGGAGCAGCGACGGCCGCGGCAGCGCCACCGGCCGCGCGACCCCCTGCTGGCGGACCGCGGCCAGGACCGGCGGCGCCACCGGCCGGGTCTCCGGTTCGAGGTCCAGGTCCGCATCGCCGTCGGTGTCCGAGTCGACGATCGGCCCCTCGAAGACCGCGAGATCGTCGTCGCCTAGCTCGCCGAGCGGCTCGGCCGGGACCGGGATCTCCTGGGACTGCTGCTTGACCATGCGCGAGACCAGATCGGCATAGGCCGGCTCCGCCACCCGGGTGTCGTTGCCGCCGCCGTCCCAGTCGTCGATGACTCCCGGCGCGGAGCCCGTGGCCGGCTTGCGTCGAGCGGCGGCGCCGCCCTTGCCGGCGCCGCCCTTGCCGACCGGCCGACCGCGGCCGTCCTCGCCGTCGGCGATGATCGGATCGATCTTCTGGAGGGTCGGCACCGACTCGTCCATCGAGTCGCTCGCCACCACCGCCTCGTCCATCGATCCGTCGTCGCCCCACCCCGCGTCCGCCGACGGCGACGGCCGCCCACCGGTAGCCCGCTCGTCGGAGATGCTCGCGTCAGTGGCGCGAGGATCCGCGCCCGGCGACGCCGCGCCCAGGCGATCGGCCTCCTGCCGCCGGTGGGCCGCGAACACCCGCTCGCGCTGCGCGCCCAGCTCGGCGGCGAACGCGACCTCCATCTCGGCCGCGATCGCCAGCGTGGTCAGCGGTGCGCCGAGCGGACGGATCGACTGCTCCACCGCCGCGGCCAGCTCGCGCGCGGTCTGGAACCGCTCGGAGGCCGGCCGGGCCAGCGCCCGCATGATTGCCTCGTCCAGATCGGGCGGCAGATCGGGGCGGAACTTGGTGGGCCGCGGGATCGGCTCCTCGACGATGGCGCGCCAGGTCAAGAGGTCGCTCGAGCGCTTGAACAGCCGCCGCCCGACCACCGCCTCCCACAGGATGGTGCCGAGCGCGAAGATGTCGGTGGTGCTGTCGACCGTGTCGCCCTGCAGCTGCTCGGGCGCCATGTACGAGTACGTGCCCTTCACCGAGCCGGTCTGCACCTGCCCGATCGCGCCGCGCACCTTGACGATGCCGAAGTCGAGCACCTTGGCGACTCCGGCCGAGGTCACGAACACGTTGCGAGGGTTGATGTCGCGGTGCACCACGTGGGCGCTCTCGCCGTCCGGATCGCGCAGCGAGTGAGCGTGGTGGAGCCCCTCGGCGGTCTGCGTCACCAGCGACGCGACCAGGCGCAGATCGGCCATCTGCGGGGCCCGCTTGCGCGCGACCATCACGTCGGCGAGCGGCAGCCCCTCGAGGTACTCGAGCGCCATGTAGTAGCGCCCGTCGACCTGGCCCAGCTCGTACACCGAACACACGTTCGGGTGGCTGATGCGCGCCGCGGTTCGCGCCTCGGCCACGAACATGTCGACGATCTCGGGCTTGTCGGTCAGGTGCGACTGAATGCGCTTGATGACCACCAGCTTCTCGAACCCACCCGCCGAGCGCAGCTGGGCCAGGAACAGCTCGCCCATGCCCCCGCCGCCGATGCGGGCGAGCAGCGTGTACTTTCCGAACTGGATCGGTCGCTCGCGCCGCGGAGATTGAGCACTGGAGGCCATACGAAAGAACGCGCTAGTATACCCGACCCGTTCGGAGCGCAGCCGGGGCAAACGGGGCCGCTTCCTCGTCCGCGCTCCATTGGCAGTCATGCAGAACACTCACATCCGGTGTTCCTGCTGCGGGCCGATCGTCACCAACGGTGTGCTCGCGCGCTACACTGGCCGACCATGGCCGGTTACTCGGGCACGCCGCTCGCGCAGAAGCTCGGCATCAAGTCGGGACACCGTCTCGCGCTGGTGTCGGCGCCGGCCGGGTTCGAACGTCAGCTCGAGGGCTTGCCCGACGCGGTCACCATCGCTCGCCAGGCGCGGGGCACCGTCGACGTCATCGTGCTGTTCAGCGAGCGCGCGGCGGATCTCGCGTCGCGGTTCGCGTCGGCCTCCAGGCACCTGGATCCAGCCGGTGGCCTGTGGGTGGCGTGGCCGAAGAAGGCGTCCGGCCGCGCGACCGATCTCACCGAGAACACGGTCCGCGAGATCGGCCTCGCCACCGGTCTGGTCGACAACAAGGTGTGCGCCGTGGACGAGGTCTGGTCCGGTCTTCGCTTCGTGGTGCGCCTGGTCGACCGACCCGGGCCGGGTGGCCCCACCGCGACGAAGACCCGGACCCGCACCAAGCCCCGGACGATGCCT
>Ga0193753_10002048_pt1 | contig 16426 bp, 16 predicted proteins | sample H1c2metaG_FD_144925 | JGI IMG/M metagenome (GOLD analysis project Ga0193753, IMG submission 144925) | Soil microbial communities from a riparian zone of the East river system, Colorado, United States - H1c2 | ecosystem: Environmental > Terrestrial > Soil > Riparian zone | place: USA: East... | reverse complement strand
ACCTATAAAACCAAAGTTTCTGTAGTTTTGTAATACAACAGGTTGCGGATTCGAACGCAGCTGAATCCGGGCTATCAATTTATACCAGTCATACACCACATCGGCACTTTCTTCGTTAGCAATTGGCCGAGGAGGATCTTTCACACAACCATTCAGCAACATCAATAGCATGATTACCATAAAGAGTTTTGAACTTCGGGTGTTCTTTAGTAGTGGCAGTTGCATAATAAAAAAATTTAGTAGTGAAGAAAAACAAGAAGGTTCTCGAACTTCAACGGTTGGGGCTGACAGATAAGATAAGCTGCACCTAAAGACGTGAGTAGTATTGATTGATCCATATGATTTTAATCAGATAATTAATCATACCTCCATTCAGATTATTTTCCCAGGTGGATGCGTATATTGTTTGCACAATCAGAACCAGCCAGCAGAATGCATTTTAAATGAGCGTATGGATAACCAATGCATATTGAAAATAAAAGTACAGTAAGCTGTTCCTGTTACCAGAGCGGTTTCAAAACCTTTTCATTTGTATGAATCTAAAAATGATGTCCAAATAGTATCCGGTTTCTTAAAACAACTGTTCAATAAATAAGGTCAATGCCGTTGAAGATTGTAGCTATGCCAGGAGAAAAAATGCCGCTTTCAAAAACAATTAATAAATGGAAAGATTAAAAAAATAATTGTTTTTTGGGGATCCGGACGATAAAGTTAGAAAATCATTCCAGAAAAACAAGATTCTTTTTAATGCTCATCATTATTTTATATGCCATCAGAGATTAAATATTTCCAGGGCAATTAAAGGGCATTGAAATTTTTGGCACCCTCAATAATGGCGATACGCTGGTGAGCAAGGGTAATGGTGAACGGAAGCCCGGAAGCATTGCATACTGGAAACAGGCAAAATAAAAGCTGCACAAAAAAACGCACACTTACCATGTCTCCCTTTCATTAATGAACTGGTTAATTTTTCATATAAAAAAGTTAGGTAATGAGAAAGTTATTACTGGCAGGTGTATTTTTTCTTTCTGGAAAACCAAATTAAATTCTGGCGGCAAACGGATTAAAAATTCAATACATGTTTTTTACAGCAGTTGACGCTTCAACAAAACCTCCGCCAAGTTCTTTCGGTGCTTTATGATGAATATAAAAATGATAATTTCTTTTCTTGTATTTTATGCCAATGAGGTATTAACAACTTCTTTTCACCGGGATTTCAGATTACACCAATTCGTTGGAGTTCCTATGAAAATTTTTAAAGCCTCCATTTGATATGGCAATCATGGCCCGGTTTCCCACCGGCATCCGGACGCCGGCGATCGGTTGTTTGTATAACCGTTGGGGACCCGGTGGCATCCCTGCAAATCCGAAAGATCGTTTACACTACCAATACAGAAAGAAAATGGAGTATACCCATCCGGGCCCTCACGGGCGAACGCGGATGATCGTTTTCCCCCTGACCCGGTTGGCCGGATTGAAGGCGGCGACGGCGTTGTCGGGGGTAGCGATGTTGCCGATGTTTGTCCGCAGCCGGCCCTCCCGGAACCGCCGGACGATCTCACTCAATTGGATGGGATTCGCTTCGACAACGAAGTCGATTGCCGATCCGTTATCAGGCCGTGCCCCGGTCGGACCTGCGATGGTCACCAGCGTTCCTCCGGTGCGAATGAGGCTTGCGGACTGATTGGCAATATCCCCACCGAAGATGTCGAAAACCAAATCGACTCCGCCGGCATCCTGCAGCGTTTCGTTCTCAAGATCGACGTACTGCTGTGCGCCGAAACCGAGCGCCGTCTGGCGGCCGTCTGCGCGCCCGGTGCCGATAACGTAGGCGCCGGCCTCACGTGCGAGCTGGACTGCCATCGAACCGACTATGCCGGCGGCACCATGCACGAGAACAGTCTGCCCGGCCCGGAGGCGGCCGTGATCGAACAGTCCCTGCCATGCGGTCAGACCCGGCATCACAAGCGCCGCGCCCACCGTGAAGTCAACCTCGGCGGGCAGCGGCGAGAGGTTGCGTGCCTCAACGGCCACATACTCCGCCAGGGTGCCGTCGCGATACCAGTCCGTCAGGCCGATCACCCGCTGTCCTACCGACAGCCCCGTTGTGCCATAGCCGAGAGCGGTAACTACTCCGGCCAGTTCGTGGCCGGGGATCGACGGCGTCCGGTCATGGCCGGAGCGATCGGTCCAGGTCGATGGCCACGTCAGTTCATCCCCGGTGAAACCCGACGCATAAACCTGAACGATGACGTCGTTTATCGTTGCCTGCGGTTCAGGCCGCTCCACCAGTTTCATCCCGGCTGTTCCCGCAGCCTGGTCTGTTACAATGATCGCCTTCATAACACAATTTTATTAATGGTAAGGCAAAATTAAATTTTAATTTGGTTAGCTTAATGGTCCAATTGTAAGATATACAGGGGTCCGGTTATGATTAAAAAACTTCTTGAAATTTCATTAACAGGTAAATCAGTCACTGACTTCACCACTTGAAAAAAAGGATACTTCGCAAAAAGAGCGGCTTTCTGAAATGTTATCCATGTACGCAGAATGCCTGACAAAAAAAATTGACATCCATTTTATATCAGATATTCAATTTATAACTAAGAACGGGACAATAATTTCTTATACTGACAGGTGTTCGGCCCATTACAACATGGTGTATGATGAACTGTGGACATTTGTACACCGGAGTGTTCTGGCAAATTCAAAGAAGCTTTTGAATGAATATGGACTAAGCCTTATCCAATAAAGGTCCCTTAACCGATCCCATTTTTGTATGCAGCGATAGTATGGCTTTTTCATGATAATCATGGCCCGGTTGGAGACCGGTTCCCGGACGCCGGTGATCGGTTGTTAACCGGCCAGACCCCCGGTGGCACACTTGTAAAACTGCGCTGGAAAAGAAGACCGGTTTTGTTGTACTCACCAACAGCGACAATGTGATGGCAAAACCGGTTGCCACCCTGCTTATAAAGCAAAATAAAAGGAGAAGTTCCCCGTCTCATGCGAATACAATTGATGAATGAGTGCGGCGGTAACATTCTGGTTGAAGGAGATCGCAAACCGGTTGATGGACAGCACGGCACCGCCGTTGAAAACCCACACTGCATCACGTATCGTTTCAGGTTTATCCTTTTTGTCTTCCGTGGCGGGCCGGAAGTTTCCCTGCTGTAACAGTCCATTGGTAGCCGTTAGTGTTACGCCGGGCCTGAATACAAGGTAGGCCTGTACTTGTTTCTTTTTACCCTGGGTATGCCGGTCAGCTGAAAGATAGCTGGCCATTAAGCCATTGAAATACGGATTCATTTTTCCAAACCGGATGGTTGGGTATATCACCGCTTCGTTTAAAAAACTGCCGGCATAGATGTCAGCACCACCATTAATTTCAAGCAGGTTGCCATAAGCATACAGTTGTTTTTCGACTGTGAATTTAACGTTCGCGATCAATTTATCGCGCAACTGGTTGTCCCAGCCCATCGGCTCCTGGTAATGAATGACCCTGTGAACAAATTTTTGCAGTTGTTTTCCAAAGGCGGCCGGTCCGCGCACGCCCAGCATCAGCTCAGTCTGTATACTTGTTTTTTTTACAGGGTTATAGGAATAATAACTGTGGGTCAGGTACAGTGCAGCTGAATAAGGATAATCATCCGGCTGGTACGAGCTGGTACTGATATCACGGGGTGTAAACATCAGTTGTGTGATTCCCCATCCGGAAATATTGATGTTGCTATCGCCCGGCGCAGTCAGCAATTTTGTGATAAAGAAATGAGGAGGCTCTTTTTTTGTATAAAAATAATCGATCCGGGTGCCGTTGGTGTACGCTTCATCCGTTCCCCGCCCGCGGATATTAATAAAGTCGTTGTCCTCATAGATGCGTAACATTTTTTGTGCAGCCGCCGGCAGCGGGGTTGATAGCAGCGCCAGGTAAATCACCCGGCACAGGTAAAATTGTTTCATTTGCTCGTAATTATTGATTCATTTATTTCCAGGCAACAGGCCCCCTTCAAAATCCGCCTGATTTTTTTCCTTTTATTCACGTGGGTGCGAAAATTCATATGGAAGACTGCCGTAGTGAAGGCATAGGGTACCGGGCTTCACCTGAGTAGTCTTTTATAGCAAGCAGTTACTGTAGCCGGGCTGGCTGAATATTGATTCAACAAGCCGTTACAATTTTGGTTCAGGCAGATGAAATATTTTTTCAAAAAAAAAACAGCGTGATCCCCCGCCCGTGATGCAGGAAGTATTGGCGGAAAAATGAATTCATCCGGAACACTGAACTGCGCTGCTGCACATAAACCGAAACAACTTTAATAAAAGCTGATTTCAAAACATATAAAGTAATTGTTGACGCTTCAACAAAACCTCCGCCAGCTTCTTTCGGTGCTTTTTGATGAATATAAAATGATAATATCTTTTTCTTACATTTTATGCCAATGAGGTATTAACAACTTCTTTTTACCGGGATTTCAGATTACACCAATTCGTTGGAGTTCCTATGAAAATTTTTAAAGCCTCCATTTGTTATGGTAATCATGGCCCGGTTGCAAACCGGCATCCGGACGCCGGCGATGGCTGTTTGTATAACCGGTTTGCACCCGGTGACATCCTTGTTCCCTGCCCGCCGTATATACAGCCCCGGTCCTGCCATTGGCGACTGAACAATTTCTATAAACTAATGAATACAACGACCCTTAAATGACTTGTTCATGTTTATTCAGCCCTGAACCTCTCTTCCACTTTTTTCTTCAGATCCCGCAGCGCTTTAGTCCTGTTCTTTTTTAACGGCTCCACTATGTCCGCCGGGGCGCCGTCAGGATTGTATTTTTCTGCCCAAAGTGTTATCTCACTAAGTACCGGGATTATTTCAATCGCTTTTTCGGTGGGGCGATATAGAAATTTGGATTTATTTGCTGGCGAAGTATGCTTTGTAACAAACCCTTCCTGAAGCAACACGTTCAGCCTGTCTGCTAAAATATTTGTAGCAATCTTTTCATCCGAACATAAGAATTCGCCAAAGGAATCTTTACTATATAAAAGTAAATCCCTCATAATCAACATTGTCCATTTGTCACCAAATATATCCATGGTATAACTTACAGGACATTTCGATCTTCTGGTTATTGTCTTCATAAAAATAAAAAAAATAGTTATTGCGTTTTGCAATCACTTTATTACATTTGTAATTGCAATTTGCAAGTACAAATATAGCAAATTATTTACTTTTTAAAATTAATTCAATGAAAGCAATTCAGTTAAAAGCATATGGGCAGCCGGCAGAGAACGTCAGCGTCGCAGACATTAATGACATTGATGCAATTAATAATGATGAAGTTGTTATTGAGGTTTTGTACAGCCCCGTAAATCCAAGTGATTTATTATTAATGCGGGGTACTTACCCCATACAACCCGAATTACCTTCCGTAATTGGAGGCGAGGGTGTTGGCAGAGTGGTTTCGGTTGGCAGTTCTGTTGAAACTGTTAAACCAGGCGATATAGTGACCATCCCATTCGGGACATTTGCCTGGAGTGAAAAGGTTGTTGCCAAAGCTGCAGCGCTGATTGTGCTGCCGCCGAACGTGGACTTACAGCAAGCGGCGATGCTTTCCGTAAACCCGCCTACGGCGGTGTTACTGCTGGAAGAATTTGTTTCGTTACATCCGGGTGATTGGATAGTACTGAACGCAGCCAATGCTTCTGTAAGCCATGCTATCATTGCGGTCGCAAAGTCAAAAGGCATAAAAACGTTAGGAATAGTCAGGAGAAAAGAGGCTGTGGACATTGCGCTGAAAGCAGGCGCAGACGTTGTTTTGATTGAAGATGAAAACGTAGTTAGTGAAGCAAAAAAAGCTACCAATAATGCAGTAATAAAGTTGGGACTTGACGCTGTTGGTGGTATAGCAACAAATACCATCGCCCAAATTCTTGGTAATGAAGATTACCTGGTTTCTTATGCCATGATGAGCCGTGAACCCATTACTGTTAGCCAGGTTGGCCTCATTTTCAGAAGGATACAGATTCACGGGTTCTATATGTATTTACCATCTTACATCCCTAAGTTAAAAAATGCCATACGCCAATCGTTGCAACTGCTGGAACAAGGGAAATTAAACGTTCCCATTGCTGAAATATATCCTCCGGAAAGAGTGAAAGAGGCAATACAGCATACCATAAATGGGGGCAAAGTTTTATTACAATTTAAATCTTAAAAAAATGAATAACGGAGATGAAACAACGAAATTCAAATTTTTTAATTATGGAAAACAAAGTATGGTTGATCACCGGTTGTTCATCCGGGTTAGGAAAGGCAATTGCGGCGTCGGCGATCGGCGCCGGCTATGCAGTAGCTGTGACTGCGAGAGATGTTAAGAGCCTTGGCGAATTTCAGGCACCTGGAAACGAACTGGTTTTGGTGATTGAATTAGATGTAGTAAACCGGGATTCCGTCTCAGCCGCAGTGGAAAAAACCATCGCCAGGTTTGGAAGAATAGACGTTCTGGTAAATAATGCGGGGTACGGTTATTATGAAATCTTTGAGGAAGTGGATATCAATGAATTCAAGAAAGAGATGGACGTGAATTTATATGGTGCCTTAAGAACATGTCAGGCGGTTCTTCCTCAAATGCGCAAACAGCGATCCGGGCACATCATTAATATCTCGTCAATTGGTGGTTCTGTAGGGACGGCGGGAAGAAGCGCTTACAGTGCGAGCAAATTTGCCCTCGGCGGATTGTCGGAATGCCTCGCGAAGGAGGTCAGTCCCTTTGGCATTAAAGTAACCGTGATTGAGCCAGGACAGTTCCGGACTGATTTCTTTAATAAAGGAAAAACCCAAATAAAAGAAAGCGACAACCCGGACTACAAGCAACTTGTTGACGAACTTAACCAGCAATTCACAGCCGTCAACGGCAGGCAGAAGGGCAGCCCGGAACGAGCAGCAAATGCGATAATTCAATTAAGCAGGAGTCCGGCGCCACCACTGCGCGTCCCCCTCGGGGCGGACGCCGTTTCCTGGACTGGTGACAGGCTAAAATTGGCGAACGGGGAGTCAGAGACATGGAAACAATGGGCATTGGATACCGCCTTCGATGAAAATGAAGAGCCCGCAATGATTAAAAAGCAATCGCAAAATAATTCGCCCGGACTCTTCAGAAAGTGATCGCTGTCACAACCAGAACAAGACAGTAGCCCGGTGGCTACCTTATTTGCAGCTAATTAATTTATTTGATCAATAATGAGGCTTAAAGTAAAGGAAGAAAACACTGGCGGGGAATTGCTGCTTTTTAAAGACGACGCGGGGTTTGACCGGCTTTTTTTCACCCGGGACCAGTTCAGCAAGTATTTTACCATTGCGTGGAATACGGCGGAAAGCCAGACTGTTACTATTGACGGATCCCAATATGATTTTCCGGCCAATTCTGTGCTAACCCTTTTGTTTAATCAATCTTTCCGCTTTGAAAATTCCGCTTGCATCGTTGTCTGGCAGTTTAACCGGGAATTTTACAGTGTTTTCGATCACGATAGTGAGGTGAGCCGCGTTGGGTTCCTGTTTAGCAGTACTGATCATTTGTTCGTTAAGCTGAACGACCAGGCTCAGCAAAAATTACAATTGCTATCTGATGATTTCATTGAGGAATTCAGGACCCCGGACAATATCCGGAATGAAATGTTGCTTGTGCTGCTAAAGCGTCTGATCATCTGTGTTACCCGGTTGGCCAAATCCGGATATAACCCTTTCAAAAAAATTCAGGACGAAAGATGTCACATCATCCGAAAGTTCAGCCTGCTGGTAGAAGCAAATTTCAAAACCGAGCATTCTGTCAGTTTTTACGCGGATCAGCTTTTTAAGGCACCCAAAACCTTATCCAATCTTTTTGCAATCTTCAACCAGAAGACTCCATCGCAGATCATCCGGGAAAGGATCGTGGTGGAAGCCAAACGGCTTTTGTTCTATACCGACAGATCGATAAAGCACATCACATTTGACCTTGGGTTTGAAGACGTGTCCTATTTCTCTTACTTCTTCAAAAAAAACACGCGCGTATCGCCATCTGATTTCAGAAACCGAAGCGCCAAAAAAAGGGAAATAATCACAACTAACCGGGAAATGTACTATTAACTCAAGCCTGCTCCTGATAGCACCTTTGTATTGTTGATTCAAACAAAAACTTCAACGATAAAAAAGATGAAAAGTATCTTAGCTTTAACAATCTCTCTCGCCAGTATAACCGGCATGGTGACTAAAGCAAACGCACAAACAGTTAAGAATGTGGTGTTGGTACATGGCGCATTCGCAGACGGCTCTGGCTGGAAAGCCGTTTACACCATCCTGACAAAAAAAGGATACCATGTAACGGTGGTGCAAAATCCGTTAACATCACTTGAAGATGACGTAGCGGCAACCAGGACAGCTATCGACAAACTGGGCGGCCCTTGTATTCTTGTTGGACATTCATGGGGAGGCACGGTCATTACTGAGGCAGGCACTAATCCCAAAGTGGCAGCATTGGTTTATGTAGCCGCGTTCCAGCCCGACAAAGGCGAGTCAACACTACAATTACTGCAAACTGCACCGCCCGCTCCGGAAAATGGTGTACTTCCACCAGACGACAAGGGTATTGTTTACTATGACAAAGCAAAATATCATGCAGGATTTTGTGCTGATCTAAGCAAAGAGGAAGCTGACTTTATGTATGCGTCGCAAGGCGCATTTTACGCGAAAGGCTTCACAACACCAATTTCCGATCCCGCCTGGAGACACAAACCTGCCTATGCCTGTCTTGCAACCGGGGACAAAAGCATCAACCCTGTTATCCAGCATATGATGTACGGGCGCTCAAATAGTAAAGTAACCGAAGTGAAAAGCAGCCATGTAATCTACATCTCGAAGCCGGAAGCAGTAGCGAAGGTGATCATGCAGGCTGCAAATGACGTTTCTGCAAATCATTAAAGAAAAAACAGGCAAAATGCTGTCGTATAGCAGATATCCCACCTGCAGCAATACCCGGTCGTTGGCGGTCAGCGTATGACGATAAACCCTGAAATAAAATTAGAACTTAAAGACAAAATGGGTATGCTACGCAACTGAATATTTGTTTTTATAAGGCAATCATAGCCCGGTTGTAAACCGGTTTGCCCTACCCTTTTATTTTTATCATAAATATTGAAGCTGCCTTTGCCACAGTCGTTGTTCCCCGGACTTTGTAAATTATTTATTAAGGAACAAACTTGCATGCGCTACGAACGTTTCCGGGTATTGGAATATCGAACCATGATTTGCATCCGGGTACAGGATCAGCAAAACAAACATAAAAACATTTCTTATCTTCCAAATGTTTTAAATAAGAAATATTTCTTACCAGTTTACAAATAATTGTCCAGCTAAAAAATAGCAATGCCGCGTAAACCATTTATCAGGGCGCAAATGCGTGGGTGTTTGTCCGGCATTTGATAGCCCGGTTCTCAACCGGCATCCGGACGGCGGCGATCGGTTGTTTGTATAACCGGCTGGCCTCCGGTGGCATCCTTGTCCCCCGCCAATCAGCAAAGAGAAAAACACCAGCAGAAAAACGTTTTTTAATCATTTACCTTCAGAGAAATAATAAACATGAAAAAACATGCCGGTTTATGAACAAGCGACTGCCATTCACACAGCATCTTTATACTTTCCTTATTCAGACTGGTTATACGCTTATACAATTAAGGGGTATAGATGAACAACCTGTAACAGATCACGGGCACATCGCGGATGATTGATATGAAATTTGACGATGGCTTTAAAGACCTTGTATATTATTATGGGGAGATATCTGATCTGCACCAGTTGCAAAACTGTTACTTTTCACATAAAAATTTGTATGCTGATTGCTACTTAAAAACCTTTCCATCTTTCATTACAAAAACCACCGCTTCCAAAACACTGATATCAGTTATTGGATTTCCCTTAACAGCGATAATGTCTGCAAACCGCCCGGCTTCAATAGCACCTATTGAATTGTTCCCTATTAAATCTGCAGGATTAAGCGTTGCGGCCCGCAATATTTCAATACTGGTCATACCAGCTACTACATACGGTTTATACATTCCGGCGCAAACCTGACCCCGGGTCTTTCCAGGGAATTCATAATAAATATCTGAACCTATTGCTATGCGCACGCCCGCTTTTACCGCTCTTTTAATTCTTTCCTGGTATTTTGTAACGCCGGATGCATCTGTGGGAACCAAAAAAATATTCTTTTTAGCCATCAGGTTGAGCACTGTTTCAGAAACGGTATATGCGTGTTCAATAGAACTCACCCCTGCCTCAACTGCTATCATAGATGGGCCATCTCCGTCCGTTGCGTGAGCTGCTACAGGCAAGTTAGCCCGTTTAGCTTCCTCTACAATAGCTTTCATCTCCTCCAAAGACAACCTCCGGGAACCAGCATTGGCTATAACTTTTATGCAATCAGCACCATCATATACAGCCTGACGTACAGCCTTCCGGGCTTCTTCTGCACCACTTATCTGAACATATTCCTGGCTTAATAACTGTTGTGCTTCTGGTGTGACTGACTGAAACTGCCCACCTACCGGCGAAAGCGCTCTCGTGGAAACAAACATACGGGGTCCGGTCACATCTCCATTATTAATAGCATCTCTTAAGGCAATGTCGGCGTTGATGCTGGAATTACCCAGGTCACGCACAGAAGTAAATCCAGCTTCCAGCATTTCATGTGCTAGCCTTGCACCCAGTAATGCTCTTTTAGCAGGCCCGAGCTGAACCATTTCCAAAATCCTGTTGGAATTATCATCTCCATATCTTGTATAATATTGATGAAGTAAATGAGTATGCGCATCAATAAGGCCTGGCAAAAGCGTTACATCACCCAAAGCGATAATTTGAACACTATCAGGAATTTTCAGATTAGAACCAACTGCTATGATTTTATTTTTTTCTATCAGTATAACCACATCAGGAATTTCTTTGCCGGAACGAACATCAATCATCCGCTTTGCGGTTACAGCAATCCTGTCTGTGGATTTTTGATTCTGGGCATTTACCGATAAAATTGATACAGTAAATAATAAGATGAATGCAGTCGTTAAGGATGTTGTCTTTAGTTGCATTGAAACAGATTGTTATTAACGTTTCCCATTATCATGCCCAACTGATAAATTATTATTCTGCAGTAACTTAATACTTAAAAATATATGCTGGATTGTACGGTTTTGATACAATGCATGTACGTTTTTATACTTTGTTACACTTGAAATTGCAATTGCCGCAGGCACGAATTTGACTGTATTGAGTCAAAAAAAATAGCCCGGTTGGAAACCGGATCTTTGGTGCCGGCGATTGGCTGTTTGTATAACCGGCTGGCCTCCCAATAACCCAAGACGATATAACAACACCAAAGACTATTCTGAAAAAGCTAATAGCTGGATTTATTTTAATGATGATATAGAGGAAACCGGATTGAGCATAAGTGAATAGACCCACAAGTTCAAAGGCATTGTTAAGGATAATCCCAGCGTGCCAAATAGATGACTGTTGGTGATTCAAAAGTTTTTCTGAATTCCAAAATTTCATACTGACTACTTTAACGATTCAGTCCCAGCGACACCAGTGCCCATACGCAGAACCATAAGATGCAAGGGTTGTATTGCCGCAAGTTTTGCAAAAGCTAGAAATCCTGGAAAGTCCTTACAGTTCGCTGTGAAATTAAATGGTATATTTTTTTATTCCAAAACCGGTTACTTTCGTGTATGCGACAATACATACAATGCAGGCAACCAAATTCCGGATCGCTCTAAATTAAAATGGATAAAAATAAAAAATACATAGGTAAACTTATTTCAATTGGGTATTCGGACAGGCCATCACCATTCTTTGGTATCGTAGTGGACTACAATAACGACTGGACTTTAATGAAACTTAATCCTTGCGACTATTGTATTGATGGATATGTAATCCTGAGACATAAAAATATTGCAGGTTTCAGGCGCGACCAAAATGTAAGATTTAAGGAGAAAGTAATTAAGCTCAAAGGACAGGACCTGCCTGTGATCAAGCATTTTCCCCTGACCGACCTTAAAACTATACTTTCATATATTACAAGGAAGTACGGCGTATTTGCCTTTTACCTAAAAGCAGAAAACTCATGTCATCTCGGAAAATTGAGATCGTGCACAACAAGTAAATTAACAATCGACTACTTAAATCCAAAAGGGCTTTGGACAAAGCAAATGCATTTCAGACCTGGTGACATCAGAACAATTGAATTTGATACAGATTATATTAACTCTCTTAAACTTGTCTCGAAAAAGATAAAAGCCTAAATTCATAACCGGCTGCCTGCAACATGTGGTTTGCTGCCAAGCTGGCCAGACGTTGGAGCAATGATCATTTGTTCGTTATCAGTTTTAGTTATGGTACGACCTTTCATTAAGATGTTTTTGTTATAAATTATGTTTAGTTTTATTAACCAGCCGTTTACTTTACATGCAACTTTATGGACGACCGTTACAAATTAAATTTACTTTATGAAAAAGGAAGAGGTTTTGGTAGTTATTACCATGCTCAGGAAATAACTGAAGAAGTATTTAAATCCGACAATTTATTAATCTCGACGTTAGCAATGGATTTGCCTTCCAGGAGCATTAAATACCGAAAGGAACTTGAAACTAAATGGATTGACATTTTGCCTGGCCTTGACAATGTAACCGCCATCTCGTTAAGACATAGAGTTAGTCAGCAATTTTTTGAAGCAGTTTGTAAAATGAGAAATTTGAAACAGCTCCATTTCTGGACTTCGACAGCAGCGGACATTTCTGCTATTTCAAACTTATCCAAATTAAAACAATTGTATTTGGACTCGTTCAGTCGATTGACAGACATTTCACCGCTGCAAAAGGCCGGACAACTAGAGATACTTTCAGTTTCAAACAGCTTTAAAATTGAAAATTATGAAGTAATCGGAAAATTGACACAACTAATAGCGTTGGGCTTGCATGGCGACGAAGCCGCTCCTAAAAGATTACGACTTAGATCGCTTAAACCTTTTGATAAACTCAGTCATCTCCGTCACCTGGACCTATCATCGACTTCAATTATTGACAATTCCTATGACGTTTTGTTAGCCTTAAAAAACCTGAAAAGATTTGACACCACGGCAAATATTTCAAAACCAATCAGAGATAAAATTTTGACACATCCAAAATTGATAGCAGGATTTTTTATTGACTGGGACTGGGAAAACAAGAGGATGCATACTGGAAAAGATTGGTCCGTGTAGTAAAGCTGCAGGTTTCTTTCCGGCAAGGCAATCAGCACTGCAAAATTAGAAATCATTTTCAGCGATTACAAATTGAATTTTATTTGGGATAGATGGGTTGAGAAAATAATACTATCAAACCGGGTTTGAAAACAAACAGACCTATGTATTACGTTTATTTAATTTAATTGTTAGCGGTCGTTTTTTTCTTCGTCAATCTCTTTTTTTATTCTCTGCCTGATATCGGCTTTAGCCCCTTCAAAAACGAAAATGGTAGTTCCAAATTCTCTTGCAAACGAATTTGTAACAGATCCTGCAATATAAGATTTATCAAAGAACGGACTTGTTTCTTTTAATTCATTGCCTTCACTTTCCAAGGTTTTCACCCGTATTAAATTTTCAAACTTTTTATCCAGCTTAAACCAGTTAATATAATCGGCATTGAAAGAAACGGCAGTGATACTTTTATTTTTAGTATAGTAATTTATAGCGCCCGCCTGCCCATAATTATCGCAAAGAACAAGCGTTTGCTCACCGGCAGGTATCGTTGCATAAACCGAGTCTGTCTTATGTGCCAATTCTTTCCATCCAAGCATGTCTGCATAATCTTGTGGTAAAGCATGGTCTTTGCCATCTTCCCAGCGCAATAAGCCATATTTTTTATACGACTCAGCGTGATTTACAATATAGTCAGGAGTTTTATTGGGAAATACAATATTGTACATCGGCATGAAAAATAATACTGGAATTATAATAGCTATTGGTTGCAAATACATTTTCCAACCGGATTTTAAAACAGTTTCCAGGTAGACAGCACCAAAGGCAATGTAAATTGGATACAATCCTATGGCATAATAGCTTTTTGCTTTTAAATAAGAAAAAAGCAGTAAGGTGAAGCACAATGTCCAAAAGAAGAAACTATATTTTTTGAATGGCGGGTAAAATAGCAGGGCATACATTGCTGAAAGAATTACAAAAATGGACCCAATATAAAAGAGCAATTGATCTTTTAGAAAATCCCACCTGTTTACATTCACCAACTGCGTTTTTGTTAATTGTTGCATATGATGATAAACGGGAAAGTTGTTGTTGTACTGCCATATCAGGTGGGGCAAAACAAGCAGCAGGAATAATACAATAGAAATATAGAAATGTTTATCCGCAAAAATGGATCGCCTGGTCAATAAAAGTGCCGGCAAAAGGCCAACCAGCAAAAAAACAATATTATACTTATTCAAAAAACCAAAAGCTAAAACCGCCATTCCTATATAAAACCATTTGGGATTTTCGGAATTGCAATACTTAATTAAAATAAAACAAAAACTGGTCCAGCATAACGCATCCAATGAATTAGGCTGATACAATCCGTTTAGACGTAAAAGCGCTGAAAATAAAACACAAGTTGCTCCCAGTATTAAGGCAAACACATTTCCTTTTAAAGCCTCAATGGCTTTCCAAACAACAACAATGGTCAACGCACCAAATAATGCAGGAAAAAATCGTATCCAAAATAAAGAATTCCCCAAAAAAAGGATAATACTGGAAATCCAGGAAGTAACAGGTGGAACTGATATATAACCCCAGGCTAAATGATGCGCCTGATCAAGATGCAAAAATTCGTCTCTTTGCAATTCATATTCCGGGCTTATCAAAATATATTGCAGTATAAATTTTGCAAGTATAAATCCTGTTAAGAGCATCGTTTTTTTTGTCATTGAATTCACTTGTGTTTGTTAAAATTACCGGTGTTTTATTTCACATCGTTATCACTACTTTTCCTTTGTGTTCTCCCTGGTCAAAGATCCTGAATGCTTCAGGGAACTGATCTAATTTGTAAGGCCCTTCTATGACTGGTTTGACTTTGCCGGCTTCGAAAAGCTCATTCATATAAATTAAGTCCTTGTTCGGTTTTAAGGAAACGATGTGTATCTGCTTTTTACTGATCATGGAAATAAAAGGCCCCAATAATAAAGCCTGGAAAAGCCAGCCCATCGAACCACCAACTGTCACATATATTCCGGAGGGGGATAATGCACGGGTATAACCGAACATCGAACGATTTGTCTTAACATCAAGGATCAGATCATAGCATTTGCCATTTTTAGTGAAGTCTTCACGGGTATAATCAATAACATGATCAAAGCCGATTGAGCGGAGCATATCCAGTTTACTTGTTTTGTCAACACCTGTTACCTCAACCCCATGTAATTTGGCAATCTGTACTGCAAAGCTGCCAACACCTCCACCGGCACCATTAATCAGGAGCTTTTGTCCACGCTGAATTTTTCCTTTATCAATAAGGCCCTGTATGGCCAGCATTGCTGCCTGTGGTATGGCCGCTGCCTCTTCGAAACTCATCCCGGCCGGTTTCAGTGCCAAAGCTTTTTCACGGGCACAGCAATACTCAGCAAAACCTCCCCATTGACCGCTTAGATCACCGTATACATTATCACCAGTTTTAAAGCGGGTTACATTTTTGCCGATTGCTTCAATTACTCCCGCAATGTCCGAGCCGAGTATTTTTTTCTTCGGTTTCAGAAGACCGTTGAGCAAACGATTTATGAAGTCGCCTTGCAGCAGGCCTAAATCCCAGTCATTTATTGACACTGCATGATTTTTTATGAGGACTTCATCATCTTTTGGATAAGGCATTGCTATTTCTTTGCACTGCAGCATTTCAGTGCTCCCGTATTTTGTATAAATAATTGCCCTCAAATTAGTAAGATTGATTTCGATTCAAAAATACAGGATATGGTAGCGCATCACGGGGATAGATACCGGCGCATAGCCCAGGGAGGTTTTTAAGATTAATCCAGACCCGGCCGGCTCCAGGGTATGCACCGATGTTTTCTGACGGCGGGATATGAGCCAATTGTTACCATCATTCCCGATCACAATATCGGTTTTTTTTAATTTTTCTACATCTGCATACGCTAAACCGGTGTAGCAACAAAATAGAAATATATCTCAGACAGTCAACTTCCGTCGCGGAAAGTGAATTTACTGTTTGTTTACGGTCACCCTGAAAATCGTGTCAAAAAAATTGTCAGTCTTATTAAGGAACAACAACAAAAGCGAACAGTAAAAACAGGAGTAACAAAAATCTTGTCACCAGTATTTAGTAACAATAAAAAACACGACAGCAATGACAAGGAATAAAGATCCAAGAT
>Ga0193753_10002047_pt1 | contig 16426 bp, 14 predicted proteins | sample H1c2metaG_FD_144925 | JGI IMG/M metagenome (GOLD analysis project Ga0193753, IMG submission 144925) | Soil microbial communities from a riparian zone of the East river system, Colorado, United States - H1c2 | ecosystem: Environmental > Terrestrial > Soil > Riparian zone | place: USA: East... | reverse complement strand
GGCTGGGAGGCGGACTACCACGGCACGCCCGCGGTCGCGGAGGTCGTGGGCCTCGGACGCATCGTGAAGGACCGCCTGAACCCCGACGGCACCAGCGACATCGTGCTGCACGGGCTGCTCCGCGGCGAGCTCGTGGAGGAGCTGCCGGGCAAGCCCTTCCGGCGCGCACGGCTGGTCCTGCGCGGCGACGGCCACCGCCATCCGGCGGAGGTCTACCGCCTGCGGCGCGGGCTGCTCACGGGCATCGCGGAGCGCCTGCGCAACCGCCAGCTCTCCTTCGACCTCACGGCCGGCTTCGACGTGGGCGCGCTCGTGGACCGCATCGCATCCGCGCTGGACCTGTCGGCCGAGCAGCGCGTGGAGATGCTCCAGGCGCTGGACCTCGAGCGGCGCGTGGAGCTGCTGCTCGAGCTGCTGCGCGACAAGGCGCACCGCCAGCAGCTGCTCGAGATCGTGCCCTCGCTGCACGCCTTCTCGCTCGCGCTGGGCTCGCCGCTCGGCCCCGTCACCTGACCGGACCTCCGCCGCATGCGCATGCCGTCGTTCACGTCTTCCGTCTGCGCCGTCCTGGCGCTCGCGCTCGGGCTCGGGCTCGGGCTCAAGCTGCTCGCCGGCTGCGGCGGCAACGAGGCGCCGCAGCGCAACGTGCTCATGGTCTCCTTCGACACGCTGCGCGCGGACCGGCTCGGCGCCTACGGCAACGACGACTGGGGCAGGAGTCCCTCGCCGCACGTGGACGGCCTCGCGGCACGGGGCGTCACGTTCGAGCAGGTCATCGCGACGCGCGGACAGACGCACCCGTCGCTGGGCGCGCTGCTCTCCGGCAAGTACCCGATCACGACCGGCCTGCGCGAGAACGGCCAGCTCCTGCTGCCGCAGCACGCCACGCTCATCCAGAAGCTGAAGGCCGCGGGCTTCCAGACCGGCGTCTTCATCTCCAACTTCGACGTGCAGGACCCGATGGACGAGTGGATCTTCCGCGGCGCGGAGGTCAGGGGCGACGGCGCGCACGGCCACGGCGCCACGGAGGCCGGCCCGCACGAGAGCCGCTTCCAGGAGGTGTGGGACGACCGCGTCGAGGAGTCCGCGCTCGCATTCCTCGACCACCTGGACCCGCAACGCCCCTTCGCCGAGTGGGTGCACTTCTACAACATCCACAAGCCCTACAACCCGCCCGCCGCGTATCTCGCGAGCTACGGCGTCTCGCCCGAGGCGCCGGCCGTGCTGGCCGCGCCCGGGGCGGACTCCGGGCCCGCGCTCGAGAAATACCTGCGCGAGATCACGCTCGGCGACCGCGAGGTGAGCGCCGCGGAGCTGCGCCGCATCCTCGGGCTGTACGACGGCGGCGTGAGCGCCACCGACGACCGCCTCGGCCGCCTGCTCGACAAGGTCGAGGCGACGGGCCGCGCCGCCAGCACCTTCTTCGTCTTCACGGCGGACCACGGCGAGGAGCTGTTCACGCACAACCGCTACTTCTTCCACGGCAATTCCGTCTACCACAGCGTGCTGCGGCTGCCGCTCGTCATCGCCGGGCCCGGGCTGCCCGCCGGCACGCGCGCCGCCGCGCCGAACGTGCAGAACATCGACGTCGCGCCGACGGTCCTGGAGCTGCTCGGGCTGCCGCCGGTGCCGGACATGGAGGGCCGCTCGCTCGTGAAGCTGCTGCGCGGCGAGAGCACGCAATCTCCGCGGCCCTTCGCGTTCAGCGAGTGGCAGGACATCGTGTACGCCGTGACCGACGGGAACTTCTCGTACATCCACAATCCGCGGCACGCGCACCTGCTCAAGGAGCCCTACCAGAGCTACGGCGGCGAGACGGTCACGCGCGGCTACCCGCTGCGCTGCTTCCAGGCCTACGACCTGCGCACCGACCCGGACGAGCAGCGCGACCTCCTCGCGGACAAGGACCCGGCCACGCTGGGGAGCGCGTCGGGCCTGCCGCCGGAGCTCGCGCCGCTGCGCCAGGCCCTGGACGCCTGGCTCGCGGACCCGCGCCACGAGCGCGAGCTGAGCTACCCGGGCCTCGAGAACGAGGCCGCCGCGAAGCACCGGAGCGAGAAGCTCGCGCAGCTCGGCTACGTGGAGGGCGGCCGGGTGGGCCGCGACATCCTCATCAAGGAGCCCTGCGCCCCGCGGCGCTGAAGGAGACCATGAGCACCGTCGGACCGGATCTGCAGGCGTGGCACAGGACGGCGGAGATCTGGATCTCGCAGGCGGACCGCATGGCGGAGATCACCGCCGGAGCGAGCGACGCGCTGGTCGCGGCGCTGGCGCCGGAGCCCGGGCAGCGGCTGATCGACGTCGCCGCCGGCGCGGGCGACCCGGCGCTGCGACTCGCGCGGCTCGTCGGCCCGCGCGGCGCGATCCTCGCCACCGACGGCGTGCCCGCGATGTGCGAAGAGCTCGCGCGCCGCGCCGCGGCCGCCGGGCTGCCGCAGCTCGCCGTCCGCTGCGTGCCGGCCGAGCAGCTCGACGTGCCGCCCGGCAGCTTCGACGGCGCGTGCTGCCGCTTCGGCGCGATGTTCTTCGCCGACCCGCACGAGGCGCTGGCGCGCATGCGCCGCGCCGTGCGCGCGGACGGCCGGCTCGTGCTCGCCGTGTGGGGCGCCAAGGAGGCCAATCCCTACTTCACGCTCGTCACGGAGGCCTTCGACGGGATCGGCGCGCCGGCCGTGCCCGCCACCGGCATGCGCACCGTGTTCGAATACGCGCAGCCTGGCCTGCTGGCCGGCCTCGCGACCGCCGCGGGCTGGCAGGCTGTGCGCGAGGACGCCGCGGACCTGTCGATGACGCTGCCGGGCACGAGCCCCGACACGCTGCTGGACACGCTGGCCTCGCTCTCGGGCCGCGTCGGCGACCGCCTGGCGCTGCTGCCGCCCGCGGACCACGCCGCCGCGCGGGCCGCCGTGTCGCGCGGCGCGCAGCGTCTCGTCCGGGGCGCCGACATCGTGTTCCCGGCCCGCATCCTGATCGTCTCCGGGCGCGCCGGGCGGTGAGCACCTCGCGCATCGCGCTGGATCTCGCGTCCTTCCTGGACTCCCCGCACGCCGGCCAGGTGCCGGGGCTGACGCGCGAGCAGGAGCGCGCCGCGCTGGAGCAGTTCCTGCGCGCGGCCTATGACGACATGGGCCACGCGCCGCACCTGCTCGACGGCCACGAGCTCCACGAGCTGCTCGGCCACGTGCTGCCCGGGCGCTTCGGCCGCAACGACCCGGCCGTGCCGCGCGTGCCCGCGCTCGTCAGCCGGTACTTCGACCATCTCGAGGAGTCGGTCGCGCTCAGCCACACCTTCGAGGTGCGCGCGGCGCTCGACGCGACGGGCAGCGAGTTCGTGGAGGCCGCCACGAGCGGGCGCGTCGCGCACCACGGCACGCCCGTCGCGCCCATCGTGAACAAGGCGCCCAAGCTCGGCCGCAACGACCCGTGCTGGTGCGGCTCCGGGAAGAAGTTCAAGAAGTGCCACGGCGCCGGCGCCTGAGCGGCGGTCGCGCCGCGCTCAGACCAGGCCGGGGAGCTTGATGCCCTTCTCGCGGGCGCAGTCGAGCGCGAGCTCGTAGCCGGCGTGCGCGTGGCGCATGACGCCGGTGCCGGGGTCGTTGGTGAGCACGCGAGCCAGCCGCGCGTCGGCCTCGGCGCTGCCGTCGGCGACGATGACCTGGCCGGCGTGCTGGCTGTAGCCCATGCCGACGCCGCCGCCGTGGTGCAGCGAGACCCACGTCGCGCCGGACGCGGTGTTGAGCAGCGCGTTGAGCAGCGGCCAGTCGGAGACCGCGTCGCTGCCGTCGGCCATCGCCTCGGTCTCGCGGTTGGGCGACGCGACGGAGCCGCAGTCCAGGTGGTCGCGTCCGATGGCGACGGGCGCGGAGAGCTTGCCGTCGCGCACGAGGCGGTTGATCTCGAGCCCCAGCTTCGCGCGCTCGCCGTAGCCCAGCCAGCAGATGCGCGCGGGCAGCCCCTGGAAGGCGATGCGCTGCTGCGCGAGGCGGATCCAGCGCGCGAGCGGCGCATCGTCGGGGAACAGCCGCAGCACGGCCTCGTCGGTGACCGCGATGTCGGCCGGGTCCCCGGAGAGCGCGGCCCAGCGGAACGGCCCCTTCCCGAGGCAGAACAGCGGGCGGATGTACTCCGGCACGAAGCCCGGAATCCTGAATGCGTCCGTGCTGCCGCCCTCGGCTGCGAAGCCGCGCAGGTTGTTGCCGTAGTCGAAGGTCACGGCGCCCTTGTCCTGCAGCGCGCGCATCGCGGCGATGTGCTCCACCATCGTGGCGAGCGAGCGACGGCGGTAGCCGTCCGGGTCGCGCGCGCGCAGCGCCAGCGCCTCCTCGAAGTGGAGGCCGCGCGGCACGTAGCCGTTGAGCGGGTCGTGCGCGCTGGTCTGGTCCGTGAGGATGTCCGGCACGACGCCGCGCCGCTGCATCTGCAGCGCCAGGTCGATGGCGCTGTCGAGGTCCTCCGCGAGCACGTCGAGGTAGCGCGTCTTGAGCCGCTTCTCGATGCGGCGGCCATCGACGTCCGCCGCGAGGAAGGTCGCGCCGTTCATCACCGCCGCGAGCGGCTGCGCGCCGCCCATGCCGCCGAGGCCCCCGCTCACGACGAGGCGCCCGTCGAGCGAGCCGCCGAAGTGCTTCACCGCCGCCGCCGCGAAGGTCTCGTACGTGCCCTGCACGATCCCCTGGCTGCCGATGTAGATCCAGCTGCCCGCGGTCATCTGCCCGAACATCATCAGGCCGAGGCGTTCCAGCTCGTTGAAGTGCTCCCACGTCGCCCAGTGCGGCACGAGGTTGCTGTTCGCGATGAGCACGCGCGGCGCGTCGCGGTGCGTGCGGAACACGCCGACCGCGCGCCCGGACTGCATGAGCAGCGTCTCGTCGTCCTCGAGCGCGCGCAGCGCCGCCACGATGCGGTCGAAGTCCTCCCAGCTGCGCGCGGCCTTGCCGCTGCCGCCGTACACCACGAGGTGCTCGGGATCCTCGGCCACGTCCGGGTCGAGGTTGTTCATCAGCATGCGCAGCGCCGCCTCGGTGAGCCAGCTCCGGCAGGTGCGCGCGGTGCCGTGCGGCGCGCGCACGGGAACGTAGGGGCGGGTCATCGTGGTCTCGCAATGGTCCGGGCGTGAGCGTCGCGGAGCGCGGGGCATCCTAACGTCGCGGCTCGGCGCGTGACCACCGCCGACAACCCTCGAGCCGGAGGGCGGCCAGCGGTCACGAAGGATGTCAGTGGTGCCGACGCGCTCCGACGCGTGCCACCCGGGAGCGCAGGTCATCCACAGGCCTGAACACGAACTGCTTGCCCACCTTGCGCTTCATGCACTCGCAGGGCCCGTACTTCGCGTGAAGCATGCTCCAGTCGAAGAGCGTGCGTGCCGTGCGGCCGTTTCCATCGACGAAGGGGTGGTCGCAGGCCAGCCAGAAGTGCAGCAGCACGGCCCGGACGACAGGCGGGATGAACGGTCCCCTGGACGCGTCCGCATTCGCGAACGCGAGAAGCGCATCGAGACGAGTCTCCAGCTCGGATGCATCGGGCGGCACGTGCACGACCTCACCTGTCTCGAGGTCGCAGACCTTCACGTCATCCGCCGAGGTGCGCAGGCGACCGACGGCCCCCGGGTCGTCGATGGCGTCCGTGGTCAGGATGCGTTGCAGTTCGATCACCGATGCGCGCGTCAGCGGCTGCTCGCGGATCTGCTGAACGTGCTGCATCGCCCGGAAGTTGTTCAGGATCATGCGCTCGTCACGCGTTCGCGGCACGCGGCCGCTTCATCGACGCGCACGGCTCCTGTCAATCAACTGTCAGTTTCCATCACATTGACAGTTGCCGCGCCGCGCCCTCACTCCAGCGGCCCCACGACCTTCTCGACGGCCGCGAGCAGCGAGCCGTCGTCGATCAGCGCCGCCACGGCCTCGATGTCGCCGGAGATCACGCGGTCGTCGAGCAGCGGGGCGAGAACCTTCTTCAGCGCGCGGCGCGCGGCCTCCACGCCGCGGCCGGGCTTCAGCTTGGTCTCGAAGGCCAGGCCGTGGAAGCCGGTCATCAGCTCGATGGCCACCACCCAGGTGGAGTGGCGCACGATCTGCCGGCACTGGATGCCGGCCGCGGTCGCCATGGAGACGTGGTCCTCCTTGCCGGCGGAGGTCGGGATGCTGTCCACGCTCGCGGGGTGCGCGAGCACCTTGTTCTCCGACACCAGCGCGGCCGCGGTGACCTGCGCGATCATCAGGCCGCTCTGCACGCCCGACTCGCGCGCGAGGAAGGCCGGCAGGCCCGAGATGTCGGGGTTCACCAGGTCCTCGATGCGCCGCTCCGAGATGCTGGCCCACTCTGCGGCGGCGACCTTCAGCGAGTCCGCGGCCAGCGCGACCGGCTGCGCGTGGAAGTTGCCGCCCGAGACGATCTCGCCGCCCTCCATCACGAGCGGGTTGTCGGTGACCGCGAAGGCCTCGCGCTCGAGCACGCCGCGCACGTGCGTGAGCGTGTCGCGCGAGGCGCCGTGCACCTGCGGCACGCAGCGCAGGCTGTACGGATCCTGCACGCGGTTGCAGGTCTTGTGCCCGGGCAGGATCTCGCTGCCCAGCAGCAGGCGGCGCAGGTTGGAGGCGACGAGGAGCTGGCCGGGCTGGCCGCGCAGGCGGTGGATGCGCTCGTCGTAGGCCGCGTCCGTGCCCTTGTAGGCCTCGAGGGTCAGCGCGCAGGCGATGTCCGCCACGCGCGCGAGGCGGAGACTCGCGCACACGCAGTCCGCGAGCAGCGCCGTGGAGACCTGCGTGCCGTTCACCAGCGCCAGGCCCTCCTTGGCGGCGAGCCGGATGGGCCGCAGGCCGGCCTCGCGGAGCGCGTCGGCACCGGACAGCTCGCGCCCCCCCAGCCACGCGCGTCCCTCGCCGATGAGCACGAGCGCCATGTGCGCCAGCGGCGCGAGATCCCCGCTGGCCCCCACCGAGCCGCGGCTCGGCAGGATGGGCACGATGCCGGCATTGAAGACCGCCAGCGCGTGGTCGATGAGCGCGCGCCGCACGCCGGAGTACCCGCGGCACAGATTGGCGATGCGCAGCGCGAAGGCCAGCCGGCAGACGCCCTTGTCCAGGTGCGGACCGACGCCCGCCGCGTGGCTGCGCACGAGGTTGACCTGCAGCTTGCGGAGTTTCGCCGGCGGCACGGTGACGGAGGCGAGCTTGCCGAAGCCCGTGTTGATGCCGTAGCAGACGCGCCCCTCGGCCATCGCCGCGTCCACGGAGCGGCGCGCGGACGCCACGCGCGGCGCCGCGTCCTCGTCCACGGCGAGCGCCGGCGCCGGGCCGCGCAGGAGCAGGTCCAGATCCGCCAGAGCCAGAGGGGTCTCGCCGAGGTTCAAGCTGGCCATGCGTTCCGTTTCCGTGCTCGAGCCCGCCGGCGCCCCGGTCGCCCGGACGATCGGTGGCCCGGCAAGGGGCGGCCACGATAGCAGCCCGTCGCCGTCCGCGGCGACTGCGCGCGGGCCGCGCGGCGCGGCCGCAGGATGGAATGAAATCCCCGGATCGGGGATAGTCTGGCGGATGATGCGGGCTCTTCCCGATGCCCCTCGGCTCACCCTGGCTCTCGCGACATCGGTCGCCCTCGCGCTGTCGTCGCCGCGCGCCCTGGCCGCCGAGAAGCTCTTCGCCTCCTTCGACCTGCAGGGCTGGCGCAAGCTGGGCGTGCTCACGGTGGCCACGCCCCCGCTCGACATCGGCGGGCCCGACGCGCTGCTCGACAACGACCCGCGCACCGCCGTCCGGATCCCGGATCTGCAGGCCGGCGAGATCGTGCTCGAGTTCAGGGCCGAGCAGGTCGTGCGCAAGGTCACCGTGATCACCGGCGCCTCGGCCATGACGCGCGTGGCGCTCACCGTGGTCGGCAATGGCGAGCAGCGCTTCAAGGCCGGCGAGTTCGACGTGCAGGGCGGCGAGGCGGCCACCTTCCACCTGCTCGACGTGCCCATCACGCAGCTGCGGGTGGACGTGACGCGCCTGCAGGGCGACTCGGCGCTCACGCTCGCGGACCTGCGCGTGGAGGGTCAGCTCGAGATCGTGAGCATCGGCCTCGAGGACGTGCCCGAATCGCTCCCCGAGGGCGGCAGCTTCCCGTACCACGTGCTCGGCCGCGACAGCCTGGGCGGACGTCCGGACCTCACGGACCGCAGCCAGATCATCGTGGACCCGCAGCGGGCGCTGGCGCTGCTGCCGGGCTTCCGCGCCAGCACGCGCGTGCAGGGAGCCGTGAATCTCGAGGCGCACCTCGGGACGCTGCGCAGCCTCATGCAGCCGCTGCTCGTCACCGCGATCGCGCCGCCGCCGCCGCCGCCGGACGTCGTGGCGGGCCTGCGCGTCGTGACGCTGCACCTGCAGGGCGAGCCGCCGTTCGCGATCTCGCGCCGCACCACCGGCGACAAGGCCGAGGTCTCGCTGGGCCGCACGGAGACCAACACCTTCCACGACGACACGGTCGAGCCCGCGATGGCGTATGCCTACACCGTGCGCCGCACGGACGCGCTGGACAACCCGCTGACCGAGAACAGCGCCGAGGTCCGCGTGCGCACCTTCCGCCGGCTGCCCTCCGGCTGGACGGATCCCGGGCGCATCCCGGTGCTGGTCACGCTCTTCTCGGACTCGTTCGCCTCCGGCGAGCAGGACGCCGCGATCGAGAGCGTCGAGGCCGCGCGGCTGTTCATGTACCGGCACAGCCTCGGGCGCGTCGTCATCGACCCGGTGTACCTGTCCGTGCCCGGTCCCACGCCCGTGACCAGCGGCCCGACGATGCTCGGCATCGAGCAGCGGCTGCGGCAGCTCGGCATCCGCGACGACCAGTTCGGGGTGGTCTTCGCGCTCGCCAACGACGTCGAGGGCGACTACGCCGGCTTCCATCTGCTGGGTCGCACGCTGGGAGCGATGGGCCGCGGCACGCGCGTGCCGACGCCGCGCGGCGCGCTGGGGCCCGCACCGGACATCGCGTGGACCTTCGTGCACGAGATGCAGCACGTCTTCGCGGCGCTCGTCGCGATGGATGATGGCGAGCCGGCGCTGCCCTCGGGGCACTTCCCCGAGGACTTCGGGCCGCTGGGCATGCTGGGCTCCGCGCGCGGCCGGCGCTTCGACGGCGGCGAGGCCTGGGACGGCGCGGCGCTGCTGCTGGCGGGCTTCGACGGCATCGCGCGCCTCGGCGCGCCGTGGCACCGCGCGCTCGAGGTCCAGGACAGCGACAACGACGGGCTGCCCGATGCAGACACCCGCCTGCCCCTCGACGAGCTGCGCTTCGGCACGGACCCGCTGTCGGCCGACACGGACGGCGACGAGCTCACCGATTTCGCCGAGGCCGCGGCCGGCCTGTACCGCGGCACGGACCCGCGCAATCCGGACAGCGTCGGTCTCCGCCGCCCCGACGGCCAGGATGCCTGGCCGCGCTCCAACTTCACGGGCCTGGTCGGCAGCGCACGCCAGCCCCGCTTCCTCGCGAGCGTGCCGACGCCTGCGGACCCCGACAAGCCGCCCGTGCTCCTGTCCGCGTCGTGGAACGAGCAGGCGCTCGCGTTCGAGATCGTCACGGACCGGCCCTGCGATGCCTTCCTGGACCTCGAGGGCAACGGCACGCTGGGGCGCTGGGAGACCGACGTCAACGTCGGCACCGCCAGCGCGCCCGCCTCCGACGTGTGGGCCGGGCCGGCACGCATCTCGCTGCGCGCGAACGCCGCGCCCACCGGCGTGTTCATCGGCGGGCAGCCGCTGCCCGGCGCGATGGTCGCCTCCGAGCGCGAGCCCGGCGGACGCTACCGGCTGCTCGCCGTGCTCCCGCGGCGGCTGGGACCCGGCGCGAACGACGTGCTGGTGCCCGCGGGGGCGCCGCTCGCTCCCGGCCTGCGCCTGCGCCCGGGCACGATCCTCGGGCTCGCGCTCACCGTGCGGCCTTCGCGCGCCGGCGATCCCGCGCCGTTCGAGGCCTTTCCGGCCGACGGCAACTGGACCTCGCTCTTCGAGACGCACCGCCTGCTGGACGCGCGCCTCCAGAACTGAGCTCGCGGACGGTCAGTGCTTGTCGTCCTGCGACGGATCCCAGGTGAAGAAGCCGCCCACGAAGTCGACCACTTCGCCGAGGCGCAGCTCGAAGTCCAGGCCGATGAACACCGCCGCGGTGGCGCGCACGGCGAACCAGTCCATGAAGGCCTTGGACTCCGCGGAGTCGTAGTGCGGCCAGCCCTTGCCGAAGGTCCAGCCGTAGGTGCCGCTCACGCGCGGGATGCCGGACACCTTGTGCTCCTCGTGGCGGCCGAGGATGAGGCCCCACGTGGTCACCGTCTCGTGCCAGCTCCCGAGCGCGCGCTTGTGCAGGCCCCACGCGCCGGCGTCCTGCTCGGAGCTCCAGCCCAGCGACAGGAAGCGCGTGGCCTCGACCTGCGCGCCCAGCGCCTTGCCCCACATCACGTGGCCGCGCACGATGTCCACGACGTCGTTCGCGCGGTTCTGCCAGTAGTTCTTCTGGCCCTGGCAGGCCGGGAGCAGCGCGAGGACCACCACCAGCAGCGCCGCGCGCCGCACGGGTCAGCTCCCCGTCACGGGCGCTTCCGCCGGCTCGGGCAGCGTCTTGTAGGTGGAGTACGCGCGGTCGTCGCCCGCCGGGTCGAACTGGAAGATGCCGCAGAGGAAGTCGATGGCCTCGCCGACGCGCACTTCCGCGTCGATGCCGAGCAGGAGCATCACGGTGCCGCGCACGGTGAGGAAATCGAGCGGGTTCTTGTCGTCGGCGTTCTGGAAGCCGCTGCCTCCTGCGGAGGCGAAGCTCCAGCCGTAGCTGTGGCTGTAGTACCCGTCCGTGAGGCCCTCGACCGCGCGCTCGTCGTGATGCCCGAGGATCAGGCCCCAGGTGAACACGGACTCCGTCCACTTGGACACCTCGCGGTTGGCGAGGCCCCAGGCCCACACGTGATCCTCCCAGCCGATGCCCAGGTGCACGCCGCGCGTCACCTCGAGCTTCACGGAGGCGCCCTTGCCGGCCATCACGTGCAGCCGCAGGATGTCCACGAGGTCTCCGCCGCGATTGAGCATGTAGTCACCGGCGCTCGTGCTCGCGCACGACGGCAGCAGGGCGGCAGAGAGCAGGCACGCGGCAAGGGTGAGCTTCATGGGGAACCTTCCATAAACGGCGATTGATGTAACGGCCGCGGACTTCATCCGCCAAGCCGGTCCGAGGGCCTCGGAGGCCCGATCCGGCCGGTGATACCAGCCCGGGAGGGGTGTTTCAAACGGCTGGAAATTCGGTCTCGATCGGGCTCGGCAGGGCTGTATCCTGCCGGGCCGATACAAGGCCCATCAGCAATCGCGCAGGGAGGACAAGCCGTGGAAAACGAGATGCCCGAGTCGGACTCCAAGGAGAGCCTCGTGATCGGGAGCAAGATCAAGGCCTACGTCAAGACGAAGGGCCTGATGAGCTCCGGTGACCTGCCGGATGCCGTGTCCGACCTCGTGCGCGCGGCGCTCGACAAGGCGGCGGACCGCACCAATGCCAACAAGCGGTCCACGGTTCGCCCCTGCGACCTCTGAGTCCGGCGCGTTCCTTCCGCTTCTGCCCGCGGGACGCCGATCCGTCCACGACCGTGTTCGTGGACGGAACGGAGCCCGGCTTCCGCAGCCTGAGCCACTGGCCGGGCAATACGACCCCGCCGGCGCTGAAGGACGATCTGTCCACCGGCATCGCGCTGCGCTTCGCGCGCCTGTCCGAGGCGGAGCAGGTCCGTCTGCTGGGCACGTTCGAGGTCGTGGCGAACAACCACTACGACACGGACGGCGCACTCTCCGCCTTCGCGGTGCTGCACCCGCAAGCCGCCCTGGCGCGGCAGGAGCTGCTCCTCGCGGCGGCCGCCACGGGTGACTTCTCCACCTGGAACGGTCCGCAGGCGCTGGCGATCGAGCTCTCCGTCGATGCGCTGACGGAGCACCCGGGCTCGCCCCTCGCCAGCCGGCTGGCGCCCGGGCTCACGGACGGCCAGCGCTGGGCGCTCGGATACGAGTGGCTGCTGGCGCACCTGCCGGAGCTGCTGGCTGACCCGTTCACGCTGCGCCCGCTGTGGGCCGATCAGCACGCCGCGGTCCTCGCGGACGTGGCGCGCATCGAGGCCGGCAGCGGGATCTCGGTGCGCGATGTGCCCGAGGACGATCTGGTGCTGGTGAGCAGCGACCGTCCGATCACGTCGATCGGACTGCACCTGGCAGCGGGCGGGCGCAGCCGCGTGCTCCTCCTGCGCCCCTCGCGCACGGGCTTCCGGTACCGGTTCTTCCTGCGCGTCGAGTCGTGGTTCGAGCTCGTGACCCGCAAGGTGCCCGCGCGGATGCCGCTGGAACCGGCGGTCGCGGCGCTGCAGCGCACGGACCCCGCGGCCGGCGACACGTCGGGCCAGTGGTGGTGCACGGACATCCAGCGCCCGATCGCGGAGCTGGGCTTCGGTGACCCGCAGCGCGCGAAAGTGGTGCACTTCGGCGATCCGGACCTGGAGCAGGATGCCGAGACCCGCCTTCCTCCCAGCGCCGTGATCGAGGCCCTGCGCCGCGCCTTCCGCCCGCCGGTGCACGGCTAGCCCGACCGCGCGCCCGGAGGGCGATCGAGCCGCGCGATCGTTCGCTCAGAAGGGCAGCCGGCCCGGGCGGCCTCGCGACGAACCGCCGGCATCCTCGTTCGCCTCGTTCCCCTCGCCCGAGTCGTCGGCGTCGCCCGCGTCGTCGGAGTCCCCGGTGTCGGCGTCGGTCTCGGAGGACGAGGCGGCGCCCTGAGTCAGACCCTGTTCCGCGGCGGCGAGGTCGGCCACGACCGCCGCCACCTGGGCGCGCGCGGCCGCGAGGCGTTCGTTGCAGAAGCGGTGCAGGTCGGCGGCCTCCTTGAGGCGCGCGGCGAGCTGGTCCACGTCCCCGCCGTCGCTCTCCACCTCGCGCAGGATCTCGAGCAGGCGCGCGCGGGCCTCGGCGAACGACAGATCCTTCTTCCTGCTCATGGCGGTCTCCGGCGCGGGGCGTGCGGGCGCAGTCTACTTGCCGCCGTGCACGTAGCCGAGCGCCTGGAGCTGCATGCGCACGTCTTCCGGGACCGCGCCCAGCTGGCGCTCCGCGAGTCCCGGCCGACGGGCGCGCTCGGCTTCCAGCTCCGCCTGCAGCGCGCGCGACAGACGCTCCGCCACCGGCGCGGCGACGCCGCGCGCATCCATCGACTCCGTCTCGTGCGGGTCGCGCGCCAGGTCGAAGAGCTGGCTGCCGCCGGTCGCGCGATCGACGATGAGCTTGAAGCGGCCGTCCGTGATCGCGTCCAGCGTCACGCTCTCGGTGGCCGTCTGCGAGATCACCGGGCGCACCGGCGCCGGCGCGCCGAGCAGAAGGTGCGGTGCCCAGCTCCGGCCCGCGAAGCTCTCGCAGGGCGGCAGGCCGAGCAGGTCCAGCAGCGTGGGCGCCAGATCCATCAGGGGAAAGGGCTCGGGCACGTGCAGCGGCCGGTCGAGGCCGCCGGGCGGCAGCAGCAGCAGCGGCACGCGGAGCTGCTCCTCGTAGAGCTCGTCCGCGTGGCCCTGGATGCGGTGCTGCCAGAGACCTTCTCCATGGTCGCTCGTGATCACGATCCAGGCGTGCTCCAGCGTGCCCTGCGCCGAGAGGAAGCCGAACAGGCTGCGCAGCTGGTCGTCCACCCACGCGATCTCGCCGTCGTACAGGTCCACGGTGCGCGCGAGATTGGCCGCGCTCGGCCGGCGCAGGCGGAACGGCTGCAGCGAGCGCTCGGTCCCGTCGAAGGTGCCCGCGTACGCCGGGTTCCAGTCGTGCTCGGGGTGCAGGAGGTACGGATCGTGCGGATCCACGTAGTGCAGGTAGAGAAAGAAGGGCGGCGGCTGGAGCGCGCGCGCCGTGTTCTCCACGAAGCCGCGCAGGAAGGCGGCATCGGCGTAAGGCAGCAGCGGGCGGCCCTTCAGGCAGCGGTAGTCCGAGAAGCCGCGGTCGAAGCCATACACCGCCGCGAGGTTGCCGTTGGCCTGCACGGCGCGCGCATCGTAGCCGGCCTCGTGCAGCAGCTCGGGCAGCAGCGGGACGCTCTCGGCGACGCGGCCGAGCCGTCCCTCGCAACCGTGGCCCGCGGGCAGCCGCGAGGTGAACAGGCTGGCCATCGACGGCCGCGTCCAGCTGCTCTGCGCCCGCGCGGCGTCGAAGACCACGGCGCGGCGCGCGAGCTCCGCCAGGAAGGGCGTGGTGTCGCGCTCGCAGCCGCCCAGGCTGGTGTGGTCCAGCCGCAGCGTGTCCACGACGACGAGCACGACCGGCGCCGCCCAGCCGCTCGCGGCCACGAGCTGCTCGCGCGGCGACGGCGGCGCGCACGCCGCGAGGAGCGCAACGGCCGCGGCGCAGCGCGCGATCGGCCCGCGCGCGTCAGTCAACGGGGCGGGGTTCTGCGCCGGGCACGGCCGGCCCGCGCACGCTCAGCGGCAAATCGCCGTCGCGCAGCACGGCGGTGAGGATCTCGCCGGCACGCGCGGCGGCCGCATCCTTCAGCACGCTGCCGTCCGGACGCCGCAGCCACGCGAAGCCGCGCGCGAGCACGTGGCGCGGATCGAGCAGGCGCAGCGTGTCGCCGGCGGCGGACAGCAGCCCGGCCTGCCGGTCGAGCAGCGCGCAGGCCGCGCCGGCCAGCCGCTCGCGCTGCGCCGCGAGCTGCGCGTCCAGCGCGGCAAGCCGTTCCATGTGGCGCCCGCGGCCGAGCCGCTCGCGCACCTGGAGCAGCTCGTGCCGCGCCGACGCGAGCGAGCGCTCCGCCGCGCTGGCCAGCGCCTGGCGGTCCAGCGCGAGCTCGCCGGCCTCGCGCTGCACGCGCCCCAGCGCGGCCCGCCGCAGGCGTCCGCCCACCTCGGCGGCCAGCGCCTGTCCGTCCGACACGGCGTCCTGCGCCAGCCGCAGCAGCTCGGCGAAGGCGGCGTTCACTTCGCGCAGTCCGTCGCGCGCGCGCTCCACGAGGAACTGCGCGGCGGCCGTCGGCGTCTTGAAGCTGCCGTGCGCGACGGCGTCCGCGACCGACGAGTCGATCTCGTGCCCGATGCCCGTGAGCACCGGCACCGGGCAGGTGGCGATGGCGCGGGCGATGTCCTCGCGGTCGAACCAGGAGAGGTCGAGCCGGCTGCCGCCGCCGCGGCAGAGCAGGATCACGTCGGGCCGGCACGCGAGCAGCGCCGCGAGCGCGGCGCGCACGCTGCGGCCGGTGTCCTCGCCCTGCATGCGCGCATCGCAGACGAGCACGGTCAGGCCCAGACGGCTCTCGGCCAGCGTCTGCAGCACGTCGTTGTAGGCCGCGGATTCCACCGACGTGATGAGCCCGATGCGCAGCGGCACGTCCGCGAGGAAGACGGCGCGGTTCCAGGCGAGCGCGCCCTCGGCTTCCAGCCGCGCGAGCAGCTCGCGCCGCTGGCGGTCCAGGTTGCCCAGCGTGAACTCGGGGTCGATGTCCTCGATGATGAAGTTCAGCGAGCCGCGCGGCGCGTAGAAGTCCGGCCGCACCTTCACGCGCAGCACCACGCCGTCCTCCGGCACGAGCGCGCGCAGCCGGCCGCGCGGCCCGAAGAGGCGCGTCACCGACGTGCGCCACAGCGTGACGCTCAGGCAGGCCCGCGCGCGGCTGTCCGCGCTCTGGTCGTCCACGAGGTTGAAGAACCAGTGGCCGCTCGCGCCCTGCCGTCCGCGCGTGAGCCCGCTCGCTTCGCCCACGAGCCAGAAGGGCTCCGGGAACGCCGACGCGAGCATGGACTTCACGCGCAGCGCGACCTGCGGGACGGTCAGCGTCTCCTCCGCGGGCCCCTCGTCGCGCCCGCGGGCGGCGCGCGGGCCCGGCGCGCGCTCAGCGGGCGCGCGTTCGCCCGGCGCGCGTTCGGGCGGCGCGCGTTCGGGCGGCGCGCGTTCGGCGGGCGCGCGACCGGGCGGCGGGGTCCCGCCGCCCGCGGGAGTGCCGCGCGGGAACCACTCGAACGCCGGTGTCTCGTCGCGACGGCCCACGTGGCGATTGTAGCCGCGCCGTGCGCGCTTCCGCCGCGCCGCTCGCGCGGAGCGCGGTTCGTGCAGCCGGCGCCGCACCAGCTCCCGCGCGCGGCGGACGCGGCGGCGTGCGTGCTATTCTCCGCCCCCTTCGTGGCGCGGCGGGCGCCGGCGCCCTGAGAGCGCGCGACCTCGCCCGCGGCACGCAGGCACGGAGAAGTCGCATGGTCCGCAAGCTCGTCATCATCGGTTCCGGCGCGGCCGGCTACACGGCCGGCATCTATGCCTCGCGCGCGGACCTTGCGCCGCTGCTGTACGAGGGCCTGCAGCCGGGCGGCCAGCTCACCATCACGACCGAGGTCGAGAACTTTCCCGGCTTCCCCAAGGGCGTGATGGGCCCGGAGCTCATGGTGCTCATGAAGGAGCAGGCCGAGCGCTTC
>Ga0193753_10002046_pt1 | contig 16431 bp, 11 predicted proteins | sample H1c2metaG_FD_144925 | JGI IMG/M metagenome (GOLD analysis project Ga0193753, IMG submission 144925) | Soil microbial communities from a riparian zone of the East river system, Colorado, United States - H1c2 | ecosystem: Environmental > Terrestrial > Soil > Riparian zone | place: USA: East... | reverse complement strand
CTCGGCCCTGGCCGGCGAGGCGCTGTCGCGGGTCGATCGCGCCCTCGATCAGCGCGCGCGCGACTGGGTGTCCCTGCACCGCTCGTCGTGCGAGGCGACCCGACTGCGCCACCTGCAGCCCGAGTCGACCCTCGACCTGGCCATGCAGTGCCTCGACCGCCGGCTGACCGAGATGCGCGCGCTGACCGACGCGCTGGCCGCGGCCGACGGGCCGGTGGTGACGCGCGCGGTGCAGGCGGTGGACGGGCTCGCGCCGCTGGCCAGCTGCGCCGACCCGGCCGCGCTGACCGCCGAGGTGCCGCTGCCAGAGCCGTCGCGCAAGGGCGCGGTCGACGCGCTGCGCGAGCGCCTGGCCCGGCTCGAGGCGCTCCACCTGACCGGCCACTACCGCAAGGCGCTCGAGCCGAGCAAGGCGCTCGCCGCCGATGCGCGCGCGCTCGGCTACCGCCCGATCGAGGCCGAGGCGCTGCTGCTGCTCGGCAAGCTCGAGCGCCAGACCGATCAGCTGAACCCGGCCGAGACGACGTTCTACGACGCGATCGCCGCGGCCAAGGCCGGGCGGGCCGGCACCGTCGAGATGGAGAGCTGGCTCGAGCTGGTCTGGCTGGTCGGCCAGGATCAGATGCGCTACGAGGACGCGCGCCGGCTGGCCCGGGTGGCGCGCGGCGCGCTCGACCGGCTGCCCGAGCGCGAGCGCTTCGAGGCCGCGCTGGCCGACTGGGAGGGCGCGCTCCTCATCGACGAGTCGGTGAACATGGAGGCGGCCCGGCCGCTGCTCGAGCACGCCCTCGCCCTGCGCCAGCGCGTGCACGGCGGGGACAGCCTCGAGGTCGCGGCGACCATCAGCCACCTGGCTGACCTCGCCCTCAGCCAGCGCGATCCGGCCAGGGCGCTCCAGCTCTATCGCCGCTCGCGCGCGATCTCCGAGCGAGCGCTCGGCCCCGATCACCCGGACGCGTACGGATCGCTGGCCGCCGAGGGGATCGCGCTGGGCGACCTCGGCCAGCGCGAGGAGCAGCTCGCGGCGTACCGGCGCGGGCTCGAGCTGGCCACCCGGGTCTACGGTCCGGACAGCTTCGACGCCGCCATCTACCTGGCCGACATCGGCCTGGTGCTGAACGACGACGAGCAGTACGCCGAGGCGCGCGGCTATCACGAGCGGGCCAAGGTGATCATGGAGCGGATCTACGGGACCGACCATCCGAACGCCGCCCGCGCCTACATCAACCTGTCGACCTCGCTGCGCGAGATGGGCGAGTACAAGGAGGCGCTGGCGCTGCTCGAGCGCGCGGCCGCCATCTTCGAGGCGCACGGCGAGCCCGACCACGCCAACCTGGCCGTCGCGCTCATCAACCAGGGCGAGGCGTACCTGAGCATGGGCGACGCGGGCAAGGCGCGCGAGCTGGCCGAGCGAGGGCTCGAGCTCCACCGCCGGGCGAGCACCCCGGACCAGGAGCTGGCCTGGGGCTGGTTCCTGCTCGCCCGCGCGCTGCGAGCGGAGGATCCGGCCGGCGTCCGCCCGCGCGAGCTGGCCGAGCGCGCCCGGGTCGCGTTCGAGGCGTCCGGCGACCACGCGATGGCCGCCAAGGCCCGCTCGTGGCTGGCCGCCGCACGCGCCGCGCGCCGATAGTCGGTCAGCGCTGGCGCAGACCGAAGCGCACGCCCTGATCGTCGCGACACTCGACGAAGCGGCCGAACTCCGGCTCGGCCGGGCCCGGATCGGGGGCGGTGCCGCCGGCGGCGCGCACGCGCTCGACCGCGGCGGCGAGGTCGTCGACCAGGAAGTAGACGACGAAGATCGCGTCGGCGTCACCGGCGTGCACGCCGACCTGCAGCGACGGGGTCTGGCCCAGGAAGTTGTCGCCGCCCATCTCGCTGAAGCTCCAGCCGAGGACCTGGCCGTAGAACTGCTTCGCCTTGCTTCCGGCCGGGACGCCGAGCTCGATGAAGGACGGGGCGCCGGGCGAGTCGCTGTCTGCCATGCGGTCGAGTGTACCTGCGCCCAGTCGAGTGTACCTGCGCCCAGCAGTCCCGATGTAAGGCGGCTTAAGTGGCTGCGCTCCCGCGCGAGGCGCTATGGGTCCGGGACCCCTCGACAGGAGCGACGTACATGAGTCGGATGATCGCGATCGCCGTTCTCGCCGCCGGATTCGCCGTGGCGGCGCCGGCCGGCATGGCCCGGGCGCAGGGCGCGCCGCAGGGCTACTGGGATTGCCGGCGCAGCTACGGCGCGTACACCAGCGAGCGCCAGATGCTGGGCGACACCAAGTTCGAGTGCCTGGGCTCGATCTTCGGCGGTCCGGGCATCTGCGGCGACGGCAGCCACGGCTCGCCCGGCACCTGGGTGGACATCTCCGGCGGCATCAGCCAGTCCTGCGAGGACCACTCCGACTCGTTCTACGGCTACTTCGAGGACGGCGACAGCGCCCCGGCCGGGCCGGGCGGCGAGTGGAACGGCTGCACGATCCACTACGGCGCGCCGTACCAGACCAGCCCGCAGGTATCGACCGGGGACCGCTGGATCGCCGGAATCAACCAGGGCTGGGACCGCTGGCCCGACGCGTTCTGGAGCGGGATGTACTCGGTGTGGGGATGCCCTTCGTGGGGCGCGGCGCCCATGCGCGGCCCGTTCGCGTCGGTCTACGACCTCGAGACCTGCGTCGACAAGGCGATCATCGGGACGATCTACTGGCCGGACTTCTCGGTCAACGCGACGGTGGCGCAGGAGTACGACTGCCTGGGCTCGAACGGCTACGTGAAGTACGACCTGGCCGGCGACGCGGGGCTGTCCTGCTCGAGCCCGGCCGACTGGTGCGAGAGCGCCGTCTGCGCCGATCTGCACGTGCGCGGCACGTTCGAGTGCTTCTTCGTGTCGACCGGCTGCAACTACTACGATCCCTACTTCTGCCCGTAGGAGGCTGCCATGCGCGCGAGGACGCTGTGGATCGCCGCCGGACTGGCGGCATCGGCGGCCGGCATCGGGTTCGCGCTTCGCGGACCGGCCGGCCCGACATCGAGTGGAAGCGAGCCTGCGTCTGCGGCGCGGGTCGAGGTCGCGGCGGGGGCCGTGGCCGCGACCCCGCCGCAGGCGCCGGTCGACCCGGCGAGGATGGACGAGGACGAGGAGACCGCGCCGTCGGCGTCGGCGTCGGCGTCGTCTTCGGCGCTGGCGTCGGCAGTGGACGAGCCGGGCTCGACGCTCCAGCGCGAGCTGTCGGCGCCGGAGCGCCGCGAGGCGGAGGCCTACCCGTGGGAGGAGTTCGAGGAGGTGCTGGGTCGCTCGCTGACCGCTGTCGAGCGCGACCGGATGCGCGACCTCCGCAAGGAGCACGGGCTGCGCCTGGCCGAGGCGCGCGCTCGCGTCCAGCGCGGCGAGCTGCTCCGGGCCGAGTTCGACGCGTGGCGAGCCTCGCGCGCGGCGGAGTTCCGGGCCGAGCTGGGCGATGCGCTCGGCTGCTCGACGGAGCAGGTCGTCGCCCTGCTCAAGGTGCAGCTCGATGAGCCCGCTCCATGACCCGGCCGCGGCGCGCGCGGGCCCGCCTGTAACGCACGGCGAGCCGCGATGCATTCAACCGTGATGCCCGCCGCACCCGGCCCGCTCCGTCGGAACCGCGCGCCCATGCGGTGCGCGGAGGGCGCTACACTCCCCCGGTGGTTGACCCCTACGGGACCAGCTTCGTGGGGCGCGCCGAGGAGCTCGGCCAGCTCGACCAGCTCCTGCTCTCCGGGTCCCGGCTGGTCACCGTGCTCGGACCGCCGGGCACCGGCAAGTCGCGCCTGGCCCTGCGCCACGCTCACCTCGCCGGTCCGGCGGGCGCGGTCAGCGTGGTCGACGTCGCCGACGCGAAGGACGCCCGCGCGCTCGCCCAGCGGGTCCAGAGCGCGCTCGGCTGGGCGCGCGACGCGCCGGCCGCCGACGCCGCCGGCCTCCTCGTCCTCGACAACTTCGAGCACCTGGTCGCCGACGCCGCGGTCACCATCGCTCGCTGGCTGGCCAGCGCCCCGGCGCTCCGCATCCTCGTGACCAGCCGCGAGCGCCTGCGCCTGACCGGCGAGCACGTGCTCGAGCTCCTGCCGCTCGGGTTGCCCGCGCCGGCCGCGACCGACCTCGCCGAGGTGCTCGCCTCCGAGGCCGGCCAGCTGTTCGCCGCGCGCGCCCCCCACCTCCAGCTCCGCGCCGAGGACGGACCGCTCCTGGCCGACGTCCTCCACCGGCTCGACGGCATCCCGCTCGCCATCGAGCTGGCCGCGGTGCGCACCGCCATCCTCGACCTCGGTCAGATCAGCCAGCGCCTCGAGCGCCGCTTCGAGCTGCTCGCGGTCGGCCCGCGCGGCCGCGCCACCCGCCAGGCCACCCTGCTCGGCGCGATCGACTGGTCGTGGACGCTGCTCTCGCCGGTCGAGCAGCAGGCGCTGGCCCAGTGCTCGGTCTTTCGCGGCAGCTTCCCGCTCGAGGCGGCCGAGGCGGTCCTCGACCTGGCCGGCGCCGACCAGCCGGCCCCCGCCACCATGGACGTGCTCCACGCCCTGGCCGAGAAGTCGCTGCTTCGCATCGTCCGCGCCGGCGGCGGCGACGCGCGGTTCGCGCTCTATCAGTCGATCCGCGACTACGCGGCCGAGAAGCTGGCCCTGTCGCCGGCCCACCCGGGCATCGCGGCGCGCCACGGCGTCTACTACGATCGGCTGGGCGGCATGCTGGCCCGCGCCGGCGAGGTGAGCCGCGGCGGCGGCCTGATCGCCCGACTCTCGCTCGAGTCCGACGACCTCCTGGCCGCGTACGAGCGCGCCCTTCGCGATCCGGCCTCGTTCGAGGTCGCCGCCGCGCGCGGGGTCGAGTACCTGGGCCGGCTCGAGCGCCTGCTGACCCCGCGCGCGCGGCTGGGCGCGTTCTGGGTGCTGCGCTACACCGCCGACGAGGCGGTCGCGCTGGCCACCGGGACCGCGCCGGGCGAGCCGGCCGCGCGCGCCGCCATCCTCCGGTTCACCGCCTGTGCATGCGCGGCGCTGGGGCGGTCGGCCCAGGCCGAGCGATTGTTCGAGCGCGCCCTCGAGCAGGCCGAGCTGGCCGGCGATCCGGCGGCGCGCGGCGCGGTGCTCCAGGCGATCGGCGCCATGCTGTCGATCGGCGGGCTGGACGAGCGGCGCGGAGTGCTGGCCGAGGCGCTGGCCCTGGCGCGCGAGGCGGGCGACAGCGCGCTCGAGGCGCGCACCCTGGCCACCCTGGGCAACCTCTACCTGTCCGACGACATGCCCGAGGAGGCGATCACCCACTGGGACAGCGCGCTCCAGTCGTTCCGGCGCCTGGGCTGGTCGACCGAGGAGACGCTGCTCCTGGCCGGGCGCGCCGCCGCTCACCAGGGGCAGGGCCGTCTGGAGGCGGCCAGGCGCGATCTCGAGGCGGGCGCGGCGCGCTGTCTCCAGCTGGGCGAGCGGCGCCTGTGGGCCGGCTTGATCGGGCACCTCGGCTCGGTCGCGCACGAGCAGGGCGAGCTCGACGAGGCGGCGACCCACCTGCGCGCGGCGATCGCCGCGCTGGCCGAGGAGGGCGCGCGGCGCATGGAGGGGCTGTTCCTGGCCACGCTCGGCGGGCTGGAGGCCTGCCGCGGGCACATCGCCGAGGCGCGCACCGCCCTCGACGCGGCGGACGTGCGCGCGCGCGACTACGGCGACGCGGTCGACGCGGCGATCGCCGGAGCGCACCGCGCGCTGCTCGACCTGGCGCTTGCCCGCGACGCGGCCGCGGCCGGCGACGTCGAGCGAGCCGCCGGGCTCCGCCGCGCCGCCGCGGCACGAGCCGAGTCGGCGCGCTTCCCCAGCGAGCACCTCGACGCGGCCCGGCGCCTGCTCGGGCGCGGGCTGGCCGAGGGAGCGTACGTGGTGGCGGAGGACGGCTCGTGGTTCCGCACCCCGAAGGGCAAGGAGGTCGACCTCGGGCGGCGGCAGGTGCTGCGGCGCCTGCTCGCGGCCCTGGTCGCCAAGCGCGGCGAGGGCGTGATCGCCCCCGGCCAGCTCATGGAGGCCGGCTGGCCGGGCGAGCAGATCGATCCGCTCGCCGCCGCCAACCGGCTCCACGTCGGCCTCACCACGCTGCGCAACCTCGGGCTGCGCGAGCTCCTCGACCGCGCCGACGCCGGCTACCGGATCGCACCCGAGGCGCCGCTCATCGTGCAGCGCGTCCGCGGCGGCTGAGCCGGCTCAGCGCCAGCGGTTGCCGCCCTGGTCGTGGAAGTTGCCGGCGCCGATGATCGACCGCCTCCCGACGAAGTCGGTGCGGGTGGCGCTGACGTCGCCCGCGCCCTGGATCACGATCGCGGCGCGGCCTCCCTCGATGACGCTGTCGCGGACTCGCACATCGCCGGCCCCGGACACCAGGATCGCGACGCGGCCCGCGCGGATGCGGCTGCGCTCGATGATGACGTTGCAGCTGCCGGTGATCACGATCGCGTCGCCATCGGTGTCGATCGAGCGCCCGACCAGGCGGACGTCGTTGGACCCGACGCAGTCGATCGGCGCCGCCGGTTCGAGGCGACCGAGCCGGCGCGATCGGCCGCGGGCGGGACCGGGGTCGCCGCCCTCCAGCTCGGCGGCGCCGTGCGCCTCGACGTCGGCTTCGCCGCCCACGTCGACGTCGACACTCTCGTCGCCGGCCTCCGGCGCGTCGGTCGCCTCGGCGGATGGCTCGTCGGGGGGCGACGGCTCCTCGGCGACCGGCACCGGCGCGACGGGCGGCGGCTGGGTCTGGACGGTGCACGCCGCGACCAGGGCGAGCGCGGCGGGCACCAGCCCGCGGGTCAGGAGGCGGTTCACCCGCCGGTCCTCCAGTCGATGACGAAGTCGACCTCGAAGTTGCACGGGAAGCTGGCGCCGGTGGCGGCCTCGACGAGGCCGCAGTCGGCCCCCTCGCAGTCGACCACCGCGCTCTGGGTGCCGGTCGCGTTCTCCGGATCGGAGAAGGTGCCCTCGGCCATCGCCTGTCCGACCAGGACGGCGTCGTAGCTGGCGTCGATCACGGCCTCCTCGGTCGCGCGGTCGGGACAGGAGAAGTCCGCGCCGTCGAGCTCGCACTCGAACGGATCGGTGCCGTCGTTCGGGATGACGGTGAAGGTGCCGTCGGCGTGAGAGACCAGCCCGAACCCGCCGCCACCGTTGCCGTAGTCGCCGGGGATGTTGCAGTCGTTGAGAGAGGCATCGTAGTCGCTGTAGTCCCAGACGCCGGAGCGCGGCTCGATCGCGGCGCCGTCGTCGCCCGAGTCGTCGCCGGTGTCGCCGCTGCCGTCGTCGCCGGTGTCGCTGCCGTCGTCGCCGGTGTCGCCGTCGCCGGTGTCGCTGCCGCCGTCATCGGACCCGTCGTCGGAGACCGAGTCGCCGCCGTCGTCGCCATCGTCGTCGTCGACGACGGTACAGCTGGTGAGCGCCACCGACATGAACAAAGCCAGGATCGAACGCACTGTCATGAATCCTCCGGGTAGACGGCCACGGGCGAGCACGAGCAACCGCCGTTCCACCTCGCCGGGGAGCTATTCGCGCGACAGCAGGCGCGCGGCGGCGCCTTCGCGCACCGCTGGACCGTCCGCTGAACCGTTCAGGGGGCGGCGCCGAGCCGTCCGAGCGCCGCGCGCACGCGGGCGACATCCGCCTGGCCGGCCGGGGCGCGGGTCCAGCGGGCCAGGAGCGCGCGGTAGGCCTCGACCGCGCCGGCCCGGTCGCCGAGCCGCTCGCGCACCTCGCCGAGCCGCCGCCACGCCCGCACCGACACGATCGGCTCCTTCCACAGCCGCGGGTGAGTCGCCACCGCCAGGAAGGCCGCCTCCGCCGCGCGTAGCTGGCCCGTGGCCGCCAGCGCGTCGCCGGCCAGGTACTTCGGCACCGGCGCCCCGCCCACCCCGGCCGCGCGCAGCTCGACGTCGAGCGCGGCCATCCGCTTCCAGTCCTCGGCCTCGTGCGCGACCAGCAGCTCCAGCACCATCCGGCTGGTGCCGGGCGAGAGCTTCAGCGCGGCGGCGCGAGCGCTGTCCAGGTTGGCCGCGCGATCGCGGCGTGGCCCGCGGTGGACCTCGACCAGCGCGAGCAGCACGCGGGCCAGCGCCCGCCAGTTGTTCTCCTCGAGCCTGGCGAACAGCTCGGCGGCGCGGGCCCACTCGCCGGCCTGGTACGCCAGCCACGCCGCGCGCCACGCGTAGATCGCGGCCGTGGTCCCGATGCCCGCGTCCTTGCACTCGCGGTAGGCCTCGTCCATGCGGTCGATCCCGCTGTCGAGCCCACCGCGCAGGAGGTCGAGCGCGCCCAGCGCGGCCAGCCCCTGAGTGCGCTCGGTGACCGGGCCGAGCAGGAGCCGGCGGGCGTCGCGCTCGGCCTCGGCCCACTGGCCGAGCTCGAGGCGCAGCGCGATCAGGCTGTTGTCGACCTCGCCGCCGGCCAGCGAGCCCTGCTTCTCGGCCGGCTCGGCGCGGTCGATGATGCGCACCTGGGCCGCCGCGGCGGCGGCGTCGCCGGTGGCGAGCAGCGCGCGGGCCAGGTCCGCCCGCGCCGCCACGTCGTAGGGGGCGTAGGTCACCGCCTGGCGGGCGTAGCGCAGCGCTTCGGCCGCGGCGTCCGGCTCGTCCGACTCGAGACGGCTGTGCGCGAGCAGCTTCGGCACCGCCGGATCGGCCGGCCAGCGGTCGGCGATCCACTCGAGCAGCGGCTGCGCGCGGCTGCGGTAGCCGTTGAACGAGAGCGCGTACGCCCATCGGGTCTGGAAGTAGAGGCGATCTCGATCGGAGAGATCCGGCATCGCCATCACTCGATCGACCACCTTCTCGGCGGCCATGGGATCGCCGTTCGACGCGACCTGGTTCGCCTCGAAGACCAGGCGCCAGTCGGGGCCGAGCGTGGGGCAGGCGGCGGCGAGCTCGCGGGCGCGGGCCGCGGAGCGGGTGAGCGCGCGGTCGTCGCCGGTGTAGGTGAACGACAGCTCGAGCGGCGCGAGCGGGAAGCTCGGGTCGAGCGCGATCGCACGGCCCGACAGCTCGCGCGCCTGACTCCACCGCTGCATGCGCGACTCGCGCCGCGCCCTCTGCCACAGACGCCACGCCTCGGGCGATCGGGCGCAGACCCGGGCCAGCTCGGCCGCGTCCGGCTGCAGCTCGCCGGCGGGCAGCGCCGAGCGCGCGGCCCAGGCCGCCAGATCGGCGGCGAGCGGGCGAAGCGACGCGGACTCGAGCCGCGTGGTCATCTCGCGCCCGCCGTGCCGCAGCAACGCCTCGACCACCAGGCGGCGGTCCTGACCGATCCACAGGCGGGCAGCCAGGTGAGCCGCGCCAGGCCCGCCCGGCGGCACCCCGCGGTCGGCGGTCACGCGACCGCGCAGCTGCCAGGCATCATCGAGCTCCTCGACCACCAGCCGCGCCAGCGCGTCGACCAGAGGAGCGTCCTCGGCGACCAGCGGCACCGCCGCCGACGCCTCGATCGAGATCTCCTCGACCGCTTGAACCGGAGGCGCAGGGCGCGCCCAGGGCCGCCACGCGGCGACCGCGGCGGCGGCGACGACCAGCGCGGCGACCGCGATCGCGATCCGTCGGCGACGGTGGCCCGAGCGCAGGAGGACCGCGGCGCCTGGCGCGCCCGCGGGCGAGGAGGTGCGCGCCGAGGCTCCCGGCTCCGACGGCGATCGCGAGACGACCGAGGTCGGCGTCGGCGTCGGCGTCGGCGCGGGCGCCGGCTCTTCCGAGACCGACCCGGCGCCCGAGCGCGCGTTCGATTCCGCCGGCGAGGCCGGGTCCGACCGCGATGCGAGCGGCGCCCCCGCCATCGCCTCGAACGCCGACGCCAACGCCGAGCCTGACGGCGACGACGAGCCCGGCGCCGGACCCGACCGCGAGCGCGGCTCCGACGGAGAGCCCGACGCGGACCCGGAACCCGCATCCCGCGTCGCCACCAGGCCCGACCGGTCCACCGCCCCCGCCAGCGACTCCGACGCCAGCGACTCCGACGCCAGAGACTCCGCTCCCGACCCCGCCCGCGACCCCGACACCGCGGCCAGCGCGCCCGGCGTGCTCAGCCTGTCCAGCAGCGCGGCGCCGTCGACCGGCCGCTCCGTCGGTGACGCGGCCAGGCACTCATCGATCAGCCCGAGCAGCGCGGGCGGCGCATCGGCCGGCGCGCCCGCCGGTGGACCGGTCAGATCGGTCGCCTGCACCCGGGTCGGAGCGCTCCACGGCAATTCGCCGATCAGCATCCGGTGGGCCAGCACGCCGAACGCGTACACGTCGCTGCGCGCATCCACCGCGCGCCCGGCCGCCTGTTCGGGCGCCATGTAGCCGCGCGTCCCGGCCACGTCGACCACCGCGGCCGGCGCGCCGTGCGCGGTGTCAGCCGCGATGCCGAAGTCCGCGACGATCGCGCGCCCCTGTCGATCGAGCAACACGTTGGCCGGCTTGAGATCGCGGTGCACGACGCCGGCCTGGTGCGCCGCCGCCAGCCCGGCCGCGACGTCGCGCAGGATGCGCACCACCTCGCCCACCGGCAGCGCGCCCTCGCGCCGCAGCCGATCGGCCAGCGACTCGCCGTCCACGTACTGCATCGTGATGATCCACAGCCCGTCGGACTCGACCAGATCGTGCAGTCGGCACACGTTGGGATGGGTCACCTTGCGCGCGACCCGCACCTCGTTGCGGAAGTACGCCACCCGCTTCGCGTCGCCCGCCACGTCCGGATCGAGCAGCTTGACTGCGACGTCGGCGTCGAGCGTCGTGTCGCGCGCGCGATACACCGCCCCCATCCCGCCCCGGCCGAGCGCCTCGAGCAGCCGGTAGCGCCCGACCAGGACCGTCCCGACCGGCACCGGCGGTCGGGCTCCCTCCTCGTCGCGCGCGCGATCGCCGCCCGGGTCGCGCCCCGCCGCGTCCCCCGCGATCGTGGACTGCGCGCTCGGTCGCGGACGCGGCCGCCCCTCTGATCCGCGCTCACCCTCGGCCACGGCCACCCTCCAGCCCGAGCTCGCGCATGCGCAGCACCAGACCGCGCCGCGACACTCGCAGCGCTTCGGCCATGCGGTCGACCTCGCCACCGGCCGCGGCCTCCGCGGCGGAGATCTCCTCGGCCGACAGCTCGCGCGCCTTGCGGACCCCCGGGGTCCGCTCCATGAGCGCGTACAGGGTCGTCTTCGACACCCCGAGCGCAGCCGCCGCGTCGCCGGTCTTCCACCCGTGCCGTCGAAGCGCGTCGATGAGCACCTCGGCGGAGATCTCGGCCCGGCCGCGCCCGGCCGCGGCTGGCCCCGCCGCCACCGCCTCGCCGATCTCGTCGGCGCGCGCTGCCTCCCCGCCGCCGGCCTCCCCGCGCGCTCCCTCCACCCGCGCGCGCGACGCCCCGCGGCTGCCGATCACGATCCGCCGAGCCGCGTTGCGCAGCTCGCGCACGTTGCCCGGCCAGTCGCGCCGCACCAGCGCCGCCATCGCGTCCGCGTCCAGCCACGGGTGCTCCACCTCGCGCCCTGGCCCGAGCCAGTCCGGCTCGCCCGCCGCGGCCAGCTCCGCGCGGAGGAAGTGGACCAGCAGCCGCGCGATGTCGTCGCGCCGCTCCGCCAGCGGCGGCAGCCGGATCACGTAGCCGGCCAGCCGGTGCAGGAGCGGCGCCTTGAACTGCCCGTCGGCCGCGCGCCGGGTCAGGTCGGCGTCGGTCGCCGCGATGACCCGCACGTCCACTCGCCGGCTCGCCGCCGCGCCGAGCGGCCACACCTCGCCGTCGTCGAGCGCGCGCAGGAGGACCGGCTGGACCTCGGCCGCCATCTCGCCGACCTCGTCGAGGAACAGCGTGCCCCGATCGGCCCGGGCGAAGAAGCCCTCGTGCTCGCCGGCCGCGCCGGTGAACGCCCCCCGCGCGTGCCCGAACAGCTGCGACGCCGCCATCGCGGCCGGGATCGCGGCCACGTTGACCGCCACGAACGGGCCCTGGGCCCGCCCCGACCCGGCGTGGATCGCCCGCGCGACCAGCTCCTTGCCGGTCCCGGTCTCGCCGCCGAGCAGCACCGGCGCGTCCAGATCGGCGACCCGATCGATCTCGGCGCGGAGCCGGTCCATCGCCTCGCTGTGGCCGACCAGTCCGTGGTCCGGTCCACCCGCCAGCGGCGCTCGCCGCCGGTGGAGCAGCAGCGCGACCCGCTCGCCCAGCTCGATCACCGCGCCGTGCTCCACCTGCGCGGCGGACAGCGCGCGCGGTCCGGTCAGCCGCACGCCGTCGACCACGACGTCGGTCCCGCTCGGCGGCGGCGCCAGGGTCACCCCGCCCGCCGCGTCGGTCTCGATCGCGATCGGCCGGCGACTCAGGTGCGGGTCGCTCAGCGGACGCATGCCGCCGCCCTCCCCGCGCCGCGTCGGACCCAGCTCCGGCTCCAGCCGACTCAGCCGCGCGCGCGACTCGAGGAACGCCACGTCGCCGATCCGCTCCGCGTCCGGGTGGACGAGGACGGTCAGCGCCAGGAGCGGCTGCTCCGCCACGTCGCCGCCGGCTGGCGGGCGGCGCACCGTGGTCACATCGACCGGCTGCTTCCGGACCACTCTCGTGGCTGCATCCTAACGTGGGACCCGATCCAGGGGTGACGACAACACGCGATGGAGCTAGGTTCTCGAACCGTGAGCAGCCCCTCCGAGGCAACTCGAGCCCCCGGCCGGCCGCTCGTGACCGCGAACCAGGTCACGGTCACGCGCCTCATCCCGATGCCGCTCATCGCCTGGCTCATCTACCAGGGGCCGACCGCCTGGTGGATGGCCATCGGGATCGCCTTCGTGGTCGGCTCCACCGACTACCTGGACGGCCATCTGGCCCGCAAGTACGGGCCGACCGAGCTCGGCGCGCTGCTCGATCCGCTGGCCGACAAGGTCTTCCTCGCCTTCATGTACGTGCCGCTGGCCGACCGCGGCCTCGTCCCGTCCATCGCGGTCGGCCTCATGTTCGTGCGCGAGTTCCTGGTCACCGCGATGCGCAGCGCCTACGCCCAGCGCCACATCCAGTTCGAGACCAGCTACCTGGCCAAGGTGAAGACCTGGGTCCAGATGCAGGGGGCCGGCACGCTCATGGTCTGCGCGCTGCTCGATCGGACCGGCGCCTACGTGGTCCTGTTCGGCACGCTGGCCGTCCCGCTGGCGGTGCTCATCGTCGTCCTGGTCGGGCGCCGCCGCCTGTACCGCAACCTCCTGGTCGGCACCGCGCTCATGCTCATCCCGCTCGGGCTCTACGCCGCCGCCGACGCGCTCGGCGACATGCGCCTGTTCTTCCACGGCGCGACCTGGATCCTGACCGCGCTCACCTGGGTCAGCGCGCTCGACTACCTGGTCGGCGGCCTGCCCCGCCTGCGCCGGGCGGGTGGCTTCGGCCGGGCCGACGCGGTGCGCGTGGTCGGCGCGGTCATCCTGCCGATCGTCCTCATCGCCGCGCTCGTCAGCGGCGCCGCGCCGCCGTGGGCGGTGCTCGGCCTGTTCGCCATCGAGCTCGCGGTCGGCGGCCTCGACAACTTGCTCTCGGTGCACGGCCGCTCCGGTCCGGCCCTGCCTTGGGGGGGCCGCGTGCTCGGCGCCAGCCTGCTGGTCGCGGCCGCCTTCCCCTATCCGGCCGCGGCGGTCGCGCTGTGCTCGGCCGCGCTCGTGGTCAGCGCCGTCGGCGCTGCCATCGAGTTCTGGCGCGGGCGCGACCTGTATCTCTGATTCTGGTCAGCCGACCACGCAGTTGCGCCCGTTCCGCTTGGCCGCGAACAGGTTGGCGTCGGCCAGGCGGATGAACTCCATGATGTCGAGCGGCGCGCCCTGGTTGTGGCCCTCGAGCGTGGCCACGCCGACCGAGATGGTGACCGTGAAGTGGTCGCCCTCGTACTCGAAGAAGTCGTTGCCGACCATGCCGCGCAGCGTCTCGGCGAACTGCACCGCGTTGGCGTGCCCCGTCTCCGGCAGCACCACCGCGAACTCCTCGCCGCCGTAGCGGGCCAGCAGCTCCTCCTTGCGGATCCGGCCGAGCAGCCGCCGCGCCATCTCCTTCAGCACGTAGTCGCCGGTCAGGTGACCGTGCGTGTCGTTCACCGTCTTGAAGTGGTCGATGTCGAACATGAGCAGCGACAGCGGCCGCCCGTAGCGCGAGCAGCGGGCCATCTCGCGCTCGAGGAACTCGAGGAAGTAGCGCTTGTTGTGCGCCCCGGTCAGACCATCGATGATGGTCATCCGGTAGATCTCCTCGTGGTACGAGGTCTCGATCGTGCCGCCGGACAGGAACTTGAAGATCGCCGAGCCGATCTTCACGAAGTCACCGTCGCGCAGCGGCGCCCGCTGGATCGGCATGTCGTTGATGTACGAGCCGTTGGTCGAGCCCAGGTCCTCGACGAACCACTGGTCGTCCACCCGGTAGACGCGCGCGTGGCGGCGCGAGACCGAGTCGCGGTCGATGAGGATGTCGCAGTCGCTGCCGCGGCCGAGCACGATCTCGTCGGCGCCGAGCGTCCACCGGCGCCCCATGTCCGGTCCCGGCGGATAGATCAGGACCAGGCAGCCCTCGCCGTCACCAGTCTTCGGCTTGAGGACCTGGACCTTCGTTATCCGGGTCTTCCACTCGCTCATCGATGCGGGCCTGGTCGGCTGCGGCCTAGATGGGCAGCCCCGACGTGGTGTGTTCGCGATCACGAGCGGTCGGGTAAGATGCGCGACCATGAAGCACGTCGTCGCGATCGATCAGGGAACGACCGGCACGACGGTCCTGGTACTCGACGAGGAGCTCCGCATCGTGGGGCGCGATACCCGCGAGTTCCGCCAGATCTATCCGCAGCCGGGCTGGGTCGAGCACGATCCCGATGATATCTGGAAGTCGGTCGAGGAGGCGATGGCCGCGGCCCTGGGCAGCGCCGGAATCGACGCAAGCTCGGTCGCAGCCGTCGGTATCACCAATCAGCGTGAGACAGCCGTGATGTGGGAGCGGCGGACGCTCCGCCCGGCGCGCACCGCCATCGTCTGGCAGGACCGCCGCACCGCCGACCGCTGCGCCGAGCTCAAGCGCGCCGGACACGAGGAGGCGGTGCGCCGCGTCACCGGGCTGGTGATCGACCCGTACTTCAGCGCCACCAAGCTGGCGTGGATGCTCGAGAACGACGCGACCCTGGCCCGCCGAGCCGGCGCCGGCGAGATCGCGTTCGGCACGGTCGACTCGTATCTCATCGCACGCCTGACCGGCGGCGCGGTCCACGTCACCGACGTGACCAATGCGTCTCGCACGCTTCTGTGCAACCTCGAGTCGCTCGACTGGGACCCGGCGATGCTGCAGCTGTTCGGCGCGCCGCGCGAGGTCCTGCCCGAGGTGCGCCCGTCGGCGGTGGTGCTCGGCGAGACTCGCGGCGTCGCCGGCCTCCCCGACGGTGTGCCCATCGCCGGGGTGGCTGGTGATCAGCAGGCGGCCCTGTTTGGTCAGGCCTGCTTCGCCCCGGGCGACGCCAAGTGCACGTACGGGACGGGGGCGTTCATCCTGATGCACACCGGCGACCGGCCGGTGCCGTCGCGCTCGGGCCTGCTCACCACGGTCGGGTGGCAGCTCGGCGCGGGAGCCGAGTCGGGCGAGGTCGCCTATGCCCTCGAGGGCTCGGCCTTCATCGCCGGCGCCGCGGTGCAGTGGCTGCGCGACGGCCTCGGCCTCATCCGCCAGGCGTCCGACATCGAGGCGCTGGCGGCCCAGGTCCCGGACGCCGGCGGCGTGACCATGGTCCCGGCCTTCGCCGGGCTGGGCGCGCCGCACTGGCGGCCCGAGGCGCGCGGGATCCTGACCGGGCTCACGCGAGGGACCACCGCCGCCCATATCGCGCGCGCCTGTCTGGAGGGCATCGCGCTGCAGAACGTGGACCTCCTGAAGGCGATGGAGAGCGACGCCGGCCGCCAGCTCACCGAGCTCAAGGTCGACGGCGGCGCGGCGGCCAACGATCTCCTGATGCAGCTCCAGGCCGACGCGCTCGGCGTGGCCATCTCGCGCCCGGAGATCGTGGAGACCACCGCGCTCGGCGCCGCGTTCCTGGCTGGCCTCGGCGTCGGTCTGTGGCGAAGCAAGGACGAGATCGCCCGGGTGTGGCGCGAGGAGCGGCGGTTCGAGCCGTCGACCGATCGCGACGCCGCGGCCGCGGCGCTGGCGCGCTGGCACGACGCCGTCGCCAGGGCATGACGGATCGCGAAGATTTCACGCGCAGCTCCGTCGGTGCGCCGCCCGGGAGCGCCGGCGCCATTCGCGCCGCCTCCCCTGAGACTTGGTGCGAAACGCCAAGTCTTGGTGCCGGGGGCCGACCTCGACATACCCGCGTCGAATAGTCTCGGCCACTTATCGGTGGCATCGGGCTTGCTGAATCCGTCGCCAGCGCCCTTCTCGTCTACGCGACCGGCGCCGCGAACCTTCCCGAGGAGCCCCCAACCGATGCCGCAGATCGCCCGCCCCCCCACC
>Ga0193753_10002045_pt1 | contig 16437 bp, 35 predicted proteins | sample H1c2metaG_FD_144925 | JGI IMG/M metagenome (GOLD analysis project Ga0193753, IMG submission 144925) | Soil microbial communities from a riparian zone of the East river system, Colorado, United States - H1c2 | ecosystem: Environmental > Terrestrial > Soil > Riparian zone | place: USA: East... | reverse complement strand
ATTTAAATCAAGTTCTTTTAAAATATTTTACAATTTTAATTGTTGGATACAATTATGGCTGTATATTGCAGCCAGTTCTTGCAATAGCGGCAGACATGGTAACAGCAACGCAAGCGGAACACTCGCAAGAGAAATGCTGTATGGATACAATTGAAAGTGTATATTTGCGTCAAATAAATTAAATATGGAATTATCAGCAAAACAAATGGCTATATGGATTTTAAATTGCAAACCTTTGGCAGTAGGGTTTCTTTCAGATGCTGCTGGTTTGGACAGGGGTAATTCCCACCGGGAAATAAGGAAAGAAAGCCCGTCAATAAAGCAAGAATCAATTGAAAAAATGGTGTCCTACCTGAAAGAAAACGGGATTATCATCTCTCTTGAACAGAAAAAACAAGAGTCGGTCCCAAAAATAAAGCCTAAGCCCACTCAGAAACGCAAGGAAAAGGCTGAGAAACCGAAAGCAAAGCCGAAGGTGGAAAAGAAAGGAGGGGCTAAAATCGCTTTAAAACGAGGCGAAAGGGATAGTGGAGCGAAAAGTAGTAAGTCCAACCTTGTAATTACTACCGGAAACCCACTCGTTGATAAGATAACTATTGAAAAGAGGCAGCCCAATCGGTATGATTACTCAAAAATGCCCAAGAAACTTTCTATGGTTCAGCAACTGGTCTGGAAAGAGAAGGCAAGAAAGGAGCAGGATGGCTTATGAAGATTACAATCGGCATAGATCCCGGAAGTGAGGTAAGCGGTCTGGCTTTATTCCACGGCAAAAAAATTATCGAAGGTCGGAATGTTCCAAATAAAGATGTGGTAGGGGTTGTTCTTGAATGGCGCAGAATAATTAGCATGAGAGCCGAACCTTGCACCGTAGTTATTGAGGACATTGTAGCGTACGGGGGAAGGGTGCGAACCCAGACCCTACAAACCTGCAAGTGGATGGGAGAGCTTTGTTACCGGTTAGGGCTTCAGCCGGACGTTAAGCAGGTACTTGTCGCCCGATCAACAGTTAAGGCATGGATATTTGATGCCTGCCCTGATATTGTTCTACCGCGATTAGTAAAGGTTATGGAAGCAACTCATAAAAGAAGCTTAAAGGTCGGAAAGAAGGGATTGAAAAGGGCAGATGGTACCATGAGAAAGCCATCCTTCCAGTTCATTACCGATAACATCATAGAAGTCGCCCTAAAATCATTACTAAACATACCAGTTCCAAAGCCTGGAAAACCACAGATATACGGATTAAAAACTCACAGTTGGCAGGCGTGTGGTGTAGCCGCTCATTTTTTATTCGCTTTAAAAAAGAAGAAATATAAACCTATAACCCCTTAAATTAATTTTAGTTATGAGTGATAAAAAATGGATAGATGGAAGTGTGGTAAATGAGTCAGAGCACTATGTAAGGCTAATGGAACCTTTAGAAAGAGAATGTCGGGGTGATAGGAAAAGGTTTTTGGCTGGGCACGTTTTCAAAGTACTAACCCATGAAAGAGCATTGCATTTAGAAGATGGATTAAGGTGGCAGAAATATCCATACGCATCGTTTGTACCCGCAACCGAACAAGAATTTGAGACTTTTCATTTGCTGTAATCCTTTATACCTATATCTCTTAAAAAAATACTTGAAGAAGAAGTCCAATTGGTTTTGTTCAAATTGAAAAATAAAAAATATGAAATACGGAGAAAGCAAATCGCTGAACGACTACGACCAAGAGCCAAGTTTTTGGAATGGCATAAGTCTTAACAAAGTTGAGTTTTGGGCGTACCAATATGATTTTTCATTCAATTTTGGGGGCCGGGAAACAATAACGTATTTATCAACCGGGATGATGTAGAAGTACACTCATCCTGGGGATTTGATACAGTGATTGAAATGTTTGACTACGTGATTAAGTGGTGTGAAAAAGCAAATCCAAGTGTTATGTATCCTATATCTATAGCAGGTAAAGAAATTGACCTGCCGGATTAATCAGACAACTCTCTAATGGTAAGGGTTAATGAACTGGTTGAAACAATTTAAAATGATTTTATGAATACGATAATTGATTTACAGATATTGGCCGATCATCCAGAAGCATTGGCAAAAGTAACAGAGGCTTTAGCAAGGGTGTACTTTGATAACGTTCTGGATAAGCGATTTGATATTGCGCCGATTAACGAAGCATATTTAAAAGCATTCAGGCTATGCCCTAACTATAGGCTACATTTTATCGGGAAGCCGGGGTTTGAAAAGTACAAACAACTTATCCCTGAATTAGCAGAAATAACCTCATTGCCATACCCACCTCAACTGGTACAATAATAAAACATTGAAATAATGGAACAGAAAAAAAATAGCAGGTACATAACGGTTTGCGAATTAGTTTACGGAGGAATACCCATTGACAAGGATTGGGCCACAAGTACGATTGTTTATAAAAAGAAGTATGCAGAGCTGTACCCTAAAAAGTTTATCAAAAAATCTAAATCATAATTAATGGAAAAGACACTAAATGAAAAGATACTTGCAATTCTCAATAAGGACTTTACCCTTAATGATGCAGGAGAAAAAGCAGCTAATGAGATTGAGTTATTGGTATCGAAAGAACATGTAACAAATTTGGAGCGGCTTTACGACGAGTTGTTGGCACAATCAAGCGCTCCAGATTTTGTACTTACTGCTATCAATAATTATCAGGATGAACTTACCGCCCGTATTAACGAACTAAACTCTTAACTAATGGAACAGAAAACAAAAGATGAAATCATTGACCAAGAACTTCCCGATACGATTGAATATTCTCATTACGATCTAAATGACTTTCAAAGAAGGCTTACAAAAGACTGTATGGATATTTGGGCGGAAAGTAGGGTAGTGGATTTTGACGAATGGAAGGCAAAGAATAATTACAGGGCTTTATTGGACGGCAGTACAAGGTACGCTCAATTTCAAGGCAGAGAATGTTGCTCGGACTACTTCACTTCATCTGAATTGTACATAACCTTTTTGGATAGTTTAAAATAAATAACCAATGTGGATTATAACTGTTAGCGGGATCATGTTTGTTGAGGCAAAGCAAACGCCGCAAGGGTTTTGGATACCTGCTTCTTTATTTCCTAAAAATATTAAACCATGAAACCTATACAACCAGTAAAAGTATTTATTCCAGTAGATGTAAACGAAGAAATTCCAAACGGCACAACTAAAAACTATCCGATGATTAGTGAACATCATTGGCTGAAAGAACAATCCTCATACGTCCTATCTAAAGAGGAAATGATGATACTATTGGGAGATGCTTGGGAGGCGGCAGAAAAATACGCAAACGGGAAACTGAATAATTTTGAGTTGCCCCTATCTATTCAAACTAAGAAAGAATATCTTAAAACTATATTACCATGATACAAGCAAATGAATTAAAACCAGGTAATTGGGTCCTTGGCGAAGAAATTCACCTATACAATCAAAACATTCATTGCAACGGATATACTAAACTTACTGCTTACGGTATCTATTGTATAGAAACTATGGAGGGGTTGGGCGAAAAGTACGACCCAATACCATTAACGCCTGAAATACTTGTAGCGGCTGGATTTGTTAAAGTAGTATTCGGTGATGTGCAATGGTGCGTTCCTGCCGATGACCCGTCCCAATCATTTGAAATATGCGTATGGAGTGGCCATGTTAGTTACACAATGGCAAACGGTTTTCACCTTGAACTTAAAAGCCTCCACCAATTACAAAACCTATTTTTCGCTCTAACTGGTAAAGAACTAAATATTGTATTATGAGGTCAAGACAATATAACGTAGATATGCTATGTGATGCAATAGTTTCAACTCAATGGATAAATTGCGATTGTTGTAAAAACACAGCAGAGGTTACAGGAGTTCCTGATTATACAGCGGCAGAAGAGTTTTACAAGAAAGGATGGCGTATTCCTGCTTCTTTAACCTTCTGCCCATCTTGCACAAAGAAGTATTTGAAACAACAGCCAATAAAGAAAAAGAAATGAGTAGCCGATTAGACCAAGACCGTGAGAAAGAATTAGCCGAAATTCGTAGGCAAATGAAAATGTCAAAGCCTCTTATTGGGTATTTGGGAAACCAGTATTTTTATTGGAAAGAACAGTACGATAAACTTAAAAACAGATAATGCCATGAGTAAACTATCAATTTTGAAAAGACTGAAACTTGCTATTGCGTCAATAGGATGGAAGCTGTTTATGTGGGGCAATGAAACTAATAAGGATGACTATTGGGCGGAAATTTCCGAACCAGACGCGATTGATTTTGCAGAGTGGGTAAACTTGATGGATATATGCCAAAACAATAACGGAGTATGGGTTAAGAATAACCCAGCTTTCCGGGAAAATAACTATGCCGAAAGCACTTACGAACTTTATCAAATATTTAAAAAAATAAATGAGTAAGATTAAAAAGTTCCCTGACCCGGCTGATCCTGCAAAGTATCAGTTACATTTTTTCTGCCCAGCGTGTCAAGATACTCATGCGGTTAACCAGTCTTGGACATTTAATGAGGACTATGAAAACCCTTCCCTAGAACCTTCTATTCGTGTACAAGGGGTAAATGATAACGGGCCGTTTGAGTGCCACACATGGATGACGAAGGGGAGATTAAAATATTTTAGCGATTGTACTCACAACATGGCGGGGCAACAATGGATTGATATTCCTGAATTTCCTAATGAACCAAAGTATAATGATTGACCCAGAACACGTATATCACGTTTATCCTAAAGACGATTTGGAAGAACACTATCTGGAATGTGTCTATCCGGCTATTGGATACCCCTACTGCCCATGTAAATGTGATCCAAAATTCAAAGAGGTAGAAGGCGGACTACTGATAGTTCACAACAGTTTTGACGGAAGAGAAGGTGTTGAATGGACGAATGAACTCCTAAACCCTGAAATGCCATCCTGAACTATTCAGTAGTAAGAGTATTATCAGCCCCAAGAATAATAAGTTGAGGACTTTTTGACTCACCGCCACATTCGCAACTACCAGTATAAAAAGTGCAATTGCGCAGATTAAAAGGGTTGTTATTAGCATGGCTTTTGTTTTTTAGGTACTGTTACAATAATACTGCCAGCCTTTCCAGAGTGTTCTATATAATAATTTCCATAAAGCTGTTCTTGGGGCGACAAGTTGCGGCCACACCCAAACCACCGGCATATTTACCTTTCCTGTTCTTCCCTATCTTCTTCTGGAAAGCAATCTCTTAATTCAGTAGTTCCGTTATTCATAAGCCTTTGTGATGGTACATTTGGGCCATTTACTGCATCCGTAAAACAGGCTCCCATCTTTTCTATTTTCCCGAACAACCATTTTGCCGCCACACTTACATTTTTCGGATTTGCTTTTAGGATTGCCGTAGGTAGTAGGTTTATTTTGGAGCGGTGTGTTCCTTACTTCTTCCCCCTGCCAATCATAGCATACAAACTCCTTCATTCGCAAAAAATTCTTTAGGAACGTCTTTATAGGCTTCTTATACGAATGCCCTGACTGACTAAGAAAAAATCGCATAACTGCAAGATTATCTTTGCGCTGATAGCCCGGCAAATTTGCTTCAAAAAATCTGTGTATATCGTTAATATCAGGCATTTTTTTATTGTCGATTAAACATACGAACTCTAAATCAGCATCCCTATGATGAGAACCTAAAGTGACTTACTATCTATTGACCCATCCCTCGTATAACCATTTGATATTATTCCAGATCAAAACACCGATTACACTAAGTACACCACAGGCTTATTGTCAATGCTGAGGCAACAAAATCAAGGCTACTTGGGGGTATCTGTGTTGATACCTTGTTATGCTGTTCATTTTAAGGGTTGTCAGTTCGTTCGACATTGCCCACAGTAGCCGGGTAGAAACCCAGATAATAAACGAATACTTTGAGTTGGATAGGATTTAGTCAGTCCCTTGCTGTCAAAGGCTTTAAAAACTCAGCAACTATAAATAAAAAAACCTCTCGCTTGTTAGCGGGAGGCTGAAAAGTTGCTTAGACTTTAGGTATCGCATCCAATGAAAAACAGAAATGCTGCCGTGGGACGACTGCACTACAAAGGTAAGTATATTTTGTACTCTTTCTCATTGAAAAAATGATTTCCTAAATTCTAAGCACTTCAAAAGTACAAAAACCTACATTCCGCCCAAATATTATTTTTCAGGCACAAAAAAAGCCTCCTCTTTAGAAAAAGAAGTGGCTCCCATTAAATCTTAAAACGAATGAAAACTTTGTGATGTGAAGGTAGGAGCTTTCCGCTCTATGCCAAATAAAAAAACGCCCTGATAGTAAGTCAGGACGCTTCGGGCTACTGAAAATAAATAATTTTAAGGGGCCACTGTTGCTTCAAGATCGGCTTTCAGTGCCGTTAGTTTGTCAACGATTTCCTGGCGTTCCGCTTCTGTACCACCGGCTTCAACCAATGCTTGCAGGTCTGTGATCGTTCCATTCAATGTTTCTATAGTAGCGTTCTTTTCGGCTAGCAGGTCAGTTACTTGCTGCTGCTCCGTGTCCAATGACGTTTGTAGGTCGTCAACCTTTGCTGAAAGTTCTGCTAAAGTAGGCATGAGTATTTGAGTTTTAGAAGTTACACTGTTTTTTCAAGCTGTGATTTTATGGCATCCAATTTATCGGAGATGTCTTGCTTGATTTCCCCGGTTGGATCGTCATTGGCAACGATAGTCGGCCTTACCAACAACACAATGAGTAATACTAAAATAGTAACTGACATTACAGCTACAAAGGACAAGAACCCGATTATAATTTCTTCATTTACCATAAGGACTTCAAGATACAAAAATCCGACCAAATAAAAAAAGCCACTCCGTAGAAACGGAACGGCGTAAACCAAAACTAACAATTGAACCAATCCTTCCCACCACGGAAGGGCTGCTATTTTTAATACTTTAGCGTTAACAGTTTAACTACATTCATTTGAGCGTTTAGGATTTCTCCTATTGTGTGATCATGAAGTATTGCACCCATTCTTGACAATTCCCGACTTGCTAATTCTGCTTCAAGCAGGTCTGTTATTTGGGCGAAAAGTTGCTTTGCCTGACCAACCTTGTCATCGCCGGATGGGTTGAATTGAAGGCTTACTAACTGTTGTCCGAAGGTGAGAGGGGCAATAGGTTGTGACGGGGCTTTCTCTTGATCGGATGTCGGCCCACCAAAAATACCGCTCTGACTTGCTGCTAAATTACTCAATGAGTTGTCTTGTGAATGAGGCATAAAATTTATATTTAATTGTTAATGAATACTATTTTAATTTGATAACGATAAGTTCATTTTGTGGCCCTTTAGAAATCTTAACTGGGTAATTTGCGAGAATCTCTTTTAATCTCGCTATTTTATCATCAATTAAGAAGGTAGCAGGTGTTTCCCATTCAAGGCATACTATTTTGTTATTGGTTATTACCTTGTTTGGGTATATGCCGTTGTTGCTTAATTTGAGTACAATTTCTTCGTAGGTCATTGCGTATTTTTTTCTTGGCTGGTTTGGCCGTAATGTTTTGAAGATATTTCATTTATTTCTTCCAGTCTTTCGTAAGTACAGGTGGGGCATACTTCTCTTTTATCATGTCCGGGATATTTGCCACGTATGATTACCAACTTTCCGCCGCATACATTACAACCGTTATATTCTTCCTTCTTTTCTTCTTTAACTTCTGACTGTTCGCTGGAAGGGTTGATAATTTTTTCTATAGCTTCTTTTACCTCTTTGAATTGCACATCAGGTATCCAATCTTTGTTTGCTACACGGATAGTATAAATCCTGTTCCCCCTGTCGTCAATGAAATGCGCATACTCAATCGAAACATCTATCTTCTGCTCTACTGGTAATGATTGGGAAGTTGGTTGGGCTTTTACCAAGTAATCAGTACAAATGTTTGCATTATTACAGAACACTCTTTTTATAGGAAGTAGTGTATTTATTTCAAAGGATATAATTTTGAAAGGGGCTTTGGAATGTCCGGGCAATTTTTCCAAATCCCACGCTACTTCATCTCCTACTGTAAACAATTCCCCGTCAGATAGGCGGCGTACTGTGAGTATTGGCTCTCCGGGAACGTATTTAAAATCAGACCCTTTTTCAACATTTAAATTCCCTCTTCTTGGGTCAATAACTGCTACCACTTCCCAATCGCTTTTTTCTGATTCAGGCAAGCTAGGCGATACGGGTTCGGGGATTACTTCAAGTGCTTCCGGCTTAAACCATGAGGGGTCTTCTTCGTCATCAAAAATAACAGGAACCCAATCCCTCCCATTGACTTCTTTTTTCTCGCCTATTATTTCACAGGTTCTCCCCGCTCCAAACCACCCTGTACTAATTTTGAATTTTTTAGGTGTATTGCTCATTTTGTTTGATTTTAAAATTATCGGTTTTTGAGCGAAAAACTCTGATGCCTTTAGGCTCAGAGATGTAAGCGGCTTCGCTATGGTTATACAAATGTATGTTCTTTCTATAAATAATTGTATATTTGCAATGATGCTGAATTCTTTTAAATACAGAATTTCTCCAAATGAAGAACAAAAAATTCTTTTAGATAAGCATTTTGGATGCGTTAGGTTTCTGTACAATTTAGCTTTAGAAACAAAGTCAACAGCATACGCAGGTAACAAAATATCTCTTTCGTACAATGAACTTTCGGCACAATTAACCGACCTTAAAAAAGAATGTGAGTGGTTACGTGAAGTAAATAGCCAATGTTTACAGATGGCTTTACGGAATTTAGATAACTCCTTCCAAAACTTTTTTAAAGGACGATCTTCGTTCCCTAATTTTAAGAAGAAAACCAACAAACAGTCTTTCCAACTTCCACAAAGCGTTAAGGTGGATTTTACAAATAACTGCATTGATTTACCAAAATTCAAACTACCTATAAAAGCAATCCTGCACCGAAAGTTTGAAGGAGAAATTAAAACTGTTACGATTAGTAAAACACCGACAAATAAATATTTCGTTTCAATACTGGTTAATAATAATAAGGAGCTACCCAAACCAATTAAAAGCACAAACGCAGTAGGTATTGACTTAGGTATTAAAACTTTTGCTGTTTGCTCTGACGGAACTGAATATGCTAATCCAAAACACTTGCGTAATGCAATGGTTAAATTAAAATGGATGCAGCGACAACTTTCTAAAAAAGCAAAAGGAAGTAACCGCAGAAATGTTTGGAAATTCAGAATAGCAAAGCAACATGAAAGAGTAGCTAACCAACGTAAAGACTTTTTGCACAAAGCGACAAACGAGATAACCAATCGTTTTGACCTTGTGATATTAGAAGATTTGAATATTAAAGGCATGGTTAAAAACCACAAACTTGCAGGTGCAATAAGTAGTTGTGGCTGGAATATGTTTGAAACTATGCTTAAATACAAGTCTGAATGGAAAGGGAAGAAAGTAGAACATATCGGCAGGTTTGAACCCAGCAGCAAGATATGTAGCACCTGTGGGGCAAAGAACACCGAACTAAAATTGTCTGATAGGGAATGGACTTGTGAAAACTGTAATACTATCCACGATAGGGATAGGAATGCAGCAAATAATATTCTTTCCTTCGGGTTAAGAAAGACGGGCATGGAACGTGCCTTAGAGTACGCAGAGTTACCATCATTAGATGGGGCGTTGAAGCGTAAAAAAAGATTAAGTTCAGTCATTTGATTGTTCTTTTGAAGCACCGATGGCTTTAGCCTCGGTGTAGTTCACGAATAGAGCGGTTAGTCGCAACTTGTCGCCCGTAGAATATTTTCGACTTGAATATGAAGGTCCACAGCATCAAAGGAGTCATCAGTTGTTTCCTGGAACAGTTCACATGGTACAACTCCAAGCATGGATACTTCAAAATGATCGCAGTATTTAAAAAGCATTAAGCTGAATAAGTTTATCCGTGTTTCATCGAGCACCTTGTAGCTTACTTGGCTTTCCTGGCCTTTAAATTTAACTCTCAATTTTTATCTTTTTAAATGTATTTGTATCGAAGCCTTTCCCGTTTTTCGATTTAAATATCCTATCCGGCTGTCCTTGTACATGAACCTGTAACATAAACCCGCTCTCGCAGGTATCGTGCTCTGCTATTTCAAAAATCTCGAATATCACTCCTTCACATTTTGGAGTCCAGTCTGTTTCTACAAGATCTCCGATACTAAGCTCTGTTCCATCTCTCAATTTTGCTGTTTGTGTTTTCATGCAAGTATTTTCTAAGTTGTGTGCGGCAGCTTTGGTCAAGCAGTCCGTGACGTTTTTCATGTGTTGTTAATAATCCTTTCTGATGGGATTTTACATAATGGATGTTGACAAATATTTTATGATCCCAGCATATATCAAGCACTTCATTTACTTCCCTGAATTTTGGTAGGGCGGCTCGTCGTTCTTTATCCCGCGCTAGTATCTGATCGGTATGAAGCTCTATTCCTGTTACTCCTTTTTGAAGGAAGCAATACTGTAATGCTTCGCTGATAGCGGAACTTTCCGCCCAACCAACATGACTAAAGCCTTCGATAATTACCAACTGATTCTTTATCAGCCTACCTTCTGAATAAACAGAAAATCCGCATACAGCAATTTTTGTTCTGTCGCAATACGAGGCGTCTGTATAAGCTGTAAGGATCATTTCAATATAATTATTCGCGCCACCATTTTGCATATCTCATTTCTTTGTTGCTAACCATTCTGAAGAATGAATAATCACAGCATACAAATTTGTCGCCTATCCATCCAAAGTTTTTTAATTTAAGGTCTGTAAAAACATAAGGAATGTATTTAGGATAATCCTTCCTTCTGCCATGAGTAATCCTTTGCTGGATCATTACTTGCCCCGTTTCATTTATTAGTTCACATGGTGCCAGCCAGTCTTTTAAAAAATCCCACTCCCTATTGTCAATATAATGTCGGAACTCAGTAGCATTGGCGAATTGCGCTGTTGTCATATCTCTTTCTATCTTGACAACGTATTTTGTATTTTGCTTCAAAACATATACATCACGATATAGCCCTTTCCCAATTAATTCACCGCATATCTTTGAAACTGTCTGATTAAGATTTAGCCCGGTTATTAATTTTTTAACTTGTTTTATTGACAACGGCTTAAAACTTTTCATATATCTTTTCAGTTAAGTAGGATACCAAATAGGCATAGGCTTCTTGGTAGGCTTTCCCACAATCAATAGCGGTGTTTGCCTTAGAGCGGAATGTAGGTGAAATAGTCGGCTTCAATGTGGCCCCTGAGAGAAAAGTAGTAGCGATCAATGCAAATACAATAAGGATCTTTTTCATGTTTGTTTGTTTAATTGTTAAATTTCTTTTGGGTTTTTTAAGAGCGATACCATTTTTCGCCTTTGCTTTTTGGAAAGATTGTCAAACTCAAATTGAACACGGGTTCCCTTATACGTTCCGGCGATTACCAACCATACTTCTTTTTCTCCTTTCTGCCTGTCGATGCACAAAGAATACTTACCGTTGGAGTTTTTTGCTTTTAGTTTTACTGCCATATATAACAACTTGTCGCCCTATTTATGTTCAAAAAAAATAACCGGAGCACATTAGCATTTTACGTCACGGTTTTCGTGCTCCGGGTCAATGCCCACTCCATTACTGCCGGCATCTTCTTTAGCAGATAGCGTTTATTACTTATACTGTATTTCGAGCGATTGCTGGCCTCTCCGCATTTCGGTATATAAAACATAGCATCCGCCTTTTACAAGATCTTCCAGCGTTTTCATAAGACTGGAACCGAACTGAGAAGCATCATCAACTATCACAACCGGAACTTTGTTTTTCTTCAGGATTTTGAAGACGGCTGTAAAAAATTCGGTGTTGGACATTTGGGCGGAACTAAAGCCATTGATATAGAAGCCTGCTTTCTTCTGCACTCCTTCGTCTTCATGTGTGTCTTCCAAAATTATTTCGAGGCCAGGGATATCCGGTATGACTTCCCACTGCAATTCCTGTTGCTTTTTAATGATGGATTTTTCCAGCGCATCGGCTTTTTGAGATGCTGTTTCGTAATTATCCAATTCGGTTTTCTTCTTTTTGATATCCTGCCATTTGTCGTATGCCACGGCATCTTTGCTGACATTTTCAAATTCAGTTTTCACTTTATCGTAGTTGGTCTTATCGTCCTTGTTATCTGTCAGATACTTTTCGCCGGCTTTAATGACCTTATCGGTTTCAACTAATCCTGCCTCAGCCAGCTTTAATTCTTCTTTGAGTTCTGCGATATTTCGCTCTTGCTCAATTTTTTTAAGTCGAGACTGCTTTACTTTTTCTTCAGCACGAATGTATTTATCAGAATCTTTACCAGCGGTTTCTAATCGGGCGGAAACTTCCTTTATATCCACCTTCTTTTTATACTTGGTTTCGCTGGCAGTCCATGCTTTTTCAATTACTTCCCCTTTTGAAGTCATGTACCCCTCCGCTACTAATTGCTGACGAAGACCTTTCGCTTCTTTATTAGCGGCAGCGCGGGCATCTTTAGCGCCCTTCTGATCCTTTTTGCATTTAGCCATTTGCGCTTCAAATTCATCGGCACCCAATTTTGAAAACGGAGCAATCCATTTTACCAACTCACCAACCACCCCATTTTTAAATGGCAACGGGCTTGTTCCAATAATACCAAGTTGGTCCTTTAACAAGGAAACTTCGCCGCTACGTTTTATCTCACCTTCTTTTCTAACGGTGATATTCCCATCTTTTATCTTAATCTGATAGTCAGCTTTATCATTGCCAACAAAGTCCAGTTCTAAATCAATGGCGGAGTTGTCTTTGTTCTTCAATGCTTCGATAATTTTCTCTCCGCCGTTCTGACCGGCTGCCATTTTGAACAGTTCAAGAATAGTGGATTTTCCTTCTCCTTCATCCCCAGTTAACCCGACCATTTTAGATTGACTAAAGTCGATAACGACCGGACCCGTTGTATCGGGGTTAAACTTTCCCCCCGAATTGACTACAAATTTTTTGAGTTTCATGTTTCGTATTATTTAGATTGTTAAAAATTACTTGTCGCCCTATTGAAAACCTTTTTTCCTGGCCCACTCCTGAAGGTCTGAGTCTGGAAATACATCTTCTGGATCAAGATGAGAACCTATGAATTCAATTGACTGAATAAGGGCATCTCCACCTACTACTATTCCTTCATCTACATCAAAGGAAGTAAATCCTTGTACCAGCTTACCGAAGTTCTTTTCCTTAGTTGAGTTTATCATTTTTTTGGTTTTTATTTGTAGAGCGAAATGTTACAGATGGCTTATCATTAAAGGCATTATCAAAATATTGTTATCTATAATGATAGCCTTTGTTTCTTCACAAGAGTGGTCTATTTTAACGTACTCATCTTTTGTTATTGATAGCGCTTGTTTAGGAAACATAACGTTTATTCCAAATCGGAAGTCTTTAAATTTTATGTTTGGATTGTATAGCGGCAGTGAGTAGGAAAATTCGTCGTCGAAATGTTGATCGCCACCCGTTGCTGTGATTTTATCCTTTGAAACTGTCAGCCTTAATTGCTTCGTGGTCATATCGGTGAAAGGAGAACATATTTTCAGGAACGATAACAACTGACTGCGAAGCAAATTAAACGTCAGATTGTTTTCTTTTGGCAGCACTACCGGCCAATCAGGATAGCGGGCATCAATTAGTCGGGAGAACAGTTCCTTACCCTCTGAGGAAAAACGGATATGCCTTTTATGGGTTTTATCGTAGGCTACTTTAACCTGCTTGTCGCCTTTAAATAAAAGAAGGAATAGTCGGGCGGCTTTTTTGGAAATGATAAATGACACTCCCTTAAATCCGGCAGGTACTTTCAAGATTTCGCCCCAATATAAACGGTGAGCATCGGTAGCAACTGCATGAAGGCTTCCTTTGTAGTCCATGAAGCATATTCCGGTCATTGCAGGACGTAGATCATCAGTGGATACGAATAATAGAGCGTTTTGCACCTGCGGGAGTATCTCTTTGGTGTCAATGGTAAAACTTATTTCATCCTTTTTATCAATCACCGGAGACTTTGGATAATTATCCTTACTATCTAATGTGCTGGTAATTGAGAACTCTCCATTTTTTATTGTGACTTTCTTTTCGTCACCCGTAACTACTATTGCGGGATCAATGGAATTGTTGATGACGTTCTTTAGTTTCCGCCCATGCAGGCATATTGAGAAACTTTCCGCCCCTGAACAAGGCTCCCAAATCTTCAAGGTATTTTCAAGGTCAGTACAAGTAAAGGATAGATCCTTGTCTTTCTGAATTAAAACAGATTCCAGTATTGGAAGTACCGTTGAGTTATTGATCGTAGAAAACAAAGGCAAAAATTGTTTCTTTGCTTTTATAGCATCAATGGAGAATTTTACTTTCATGTTTTTTATTTTGGCGGAAAATCTTTTTAACAATCAGGGCATTCGAATTCCAAAATTCCTTTCAGCATCCGATCCCGCTCTTTGGTGCTGCCTTTAAATGCGTAGCGTGGATTTATTTTATAAATAGCCCTTTGATTAGTAAATACCAATGTCTTTTCAGTGAGAGTAGAAAGAACGTTATTTACGGTTCCCAATTTTAGGTGTAAAAAGTCTGCCATATTTTGTTTTAGTTGCTTGGGCAAAGCTATTTCAGTGCCTATAAGATACCGCTGCAATAAATAGGCGTACACCTTTATCTCTGGCCCCGTCATATCTCCTTGAATTAAGCCAATTAACGAAGAGTAGAATATAAAAAACTCTTCTTTGCTATTTGCGAGATATTTTAATTTTTGAGTTCCGTGATGTAGCACTTCGCCAGATTTTTGATCAATGATTGTTGTAGTTTGAGTGGCCCCTGTCTTTAAAAACGATTTCTTCATTTAATGAGTTTCACGCAAATTAATGAACATTATAATACGGCGGTTATTTTTGTTCACTTATTTTACTGAACTCACTGGCTTGCTGAACGAAGTTCATTATATAATGAACAAGTATTCGTGGGCCAATGAACCTTTTTAGCCTGAAACCCTTTGTGGTATTGATTTTTTCGTTTTCTACGCTCTATCTATTATACTAAGTGTATTTATTTCTGCGATTCTGCTGTTCATCCGTGTTAATGTGGTACAAGTGTGCGACGCAAGGGACGATCATCAGGGAACGGGACGCTGGTAACAAAAAATTCGCCCTATACTGACTGCATTTTATAATCCCCTCCGGCAAGAAGTTCCCGAAAGTCAAATTTCTTACCTATTGCGTCTGCTATTGATATTTCTTTACCTTCAAATCCTTCCGCCTTTCCTTTATAATAAATTAAAGTTTGCTGGACAGTTATTTCGCTTCGGACGAAAAGTTTGCCATAGTCTGTGATCTTATAAAAGCCATTACGGGAACTCCCATCTTCGCGGTCAGCAACTTTTTTTTCAAGAAGTTTCCAGTGGCATAAGTATGGAAAATCACCGCTTCTGGGAAGTCCTTTTTCTTTCATCAGTTTTTCTACGTGTACGAACTTGTCGCCCCCATAATGATATACGGCAAGAAGAGCCATGGCCATATTTGCATTAAGGCGACGGTAATACCTTTTATGGAATGCTCCACAACACTCGCAAGTGTACCCTTTATCTGGATTTGGGAAATTCATTGCCGTTTGATCTAACTTACTTTTCATTACGAAATTTTTTCACAATCTAAAATAATCATAAGCACAGTTTCTTTTCCACTTTCTGAATACTCAAAGACCCTTTTTTCAATAACCTTGTATGACAGCCCATCTTCTTTTCTTTTTATTGTAGGGCGACCATTATCGGCTAATATCTTTGTAGCTACCTCTGGTGTTATGATGCTTTTTTTGGCGTTAATATCCCACTTTGGTTTTCCTGCTTCGTAGATAACTAGATAGTATGTTCTCTTGCTCATTAATTCTGTTTATAGCTCATAAGAAATGTTCTGCAAGATTCTATCCAAACGTCAAGCAGTTTATTGTAAGAGCGGATTGCCTTTTCGTCGCCCGCTTCAAGATACCCTCTGTAACTATCTACTGCATATCCAACGTTGCTACGATCACATTTAAAGTATTGCGCTGTTCTTTTTAAAGTAATCCCTGTAAAAGTAAATACGATATACATGGCACATGATCGGTAGGGTATTTTGGTATCGCCTCTTGTTGGAGTTGTAATATCCCTTCCTGCAAGACGTGATACTTTCTTTTTAAAGATGGCTACGTGGCCGTATTTTCTTGGTAGTTCTAACATTTACAATAATTAAAGTATTCAATAAAAGTCGCTACTAATCCAACTGCACATATAATTCCAATTACGATTAGGGCGAAAAGAAGGTATTTCAGGTGCTTGTCGGTCATTTGTATCGGCTTAAACGGCGTTCGTCAAATTCTGCAAGCCATGTACGGGCTTTTACAACCGCTGCTTCCATGGCAAGGATTAAATCGTTATCCGGGGCGAAATCCACCCTTATCAAT
>Ga0193753_10002044_pt1 | contig 16459 bp, 7 predicted proteins | sample H1c2metaG_FD_144925 | JGI IMG/M metagenome (GOLD analysis project Ga0193753, IMG submission 144925) | Soil microbial communities from a riparian zone of the East river system, Colorado, United States - H1c2 | ecosystem: Environmental > Terrestrial > Soil > Riparian zone | place: USA: East River... | reverse complement strand
ATGAGGGCCGTCCCAGCTTCTCATCATCCTTCATGTCGAAGAAGTTGGCAGGTGCAAACTGTTCCCTGGCTTCCTCGGTCTTCAGGTTGGCATCATCAACCTTGATCTCGAAGCGACGCGCATCCTGGGGAAGCTTGTTGCCGAACTTGCTGATCTCTATCTCAAGGGGCACCAGCCGTTCGCTGAAGGTAAGGATGCCGAATGGATGCACCGCCATGGCAATCTCCGGAATGCTCCGGATGCTTACATGTATCTTGTTGTTGGCCGGGATGCCAGCCACCCAGTTCCGGTTATCGTTGATGGCACCCTCCAGTAAGGCCAGCAGATCTTCTGTTTGTTTACCCGCTTCATCGTTGCTGTCACCCCAGGTGACGTGGAAGGGTACAGATATAGAGAAGAAGAAAAACGATACGCTGGCCTCTCCCCTGGCGTCCCACGGTTTGGGACCACTCAGTTGTCCGGAGACATGAATGCTCATGATCACCGAAGAATGTCGCCGCAGGGCAACGCTGGCCCCGAACTCGGCAATGAACTTGAAGGGGCTGAACTGAAACAATACATCGTAACCCACGAAGCCATTGATGTTGAAGCCCCCTTTCTGGGCGAACAATTCCGCCCTGGCTCCAAACTGAGCCGTGTTGGAGGTTACCGCCATGTAGGTTTGAATAATGATCCGTGCGTCTGATCCGTCGTATAGACTGATCGTTAGGCGACGCATGTTCTTCAGGTCTCCCGGAACATCCTTAAAGGAAGGATGAAAGCCACCCACGCTCAGCAGGAAAACGGGCTTGTCCCCAAAGCCAAGCCGAAGGGCCATGTCTCCCGTGAGTGTGAAGGTCAGGATCTTTGAATCGTAGAGGCTCGCGTCGAAAGAGATGTACTTGTTTTCAAAGTCGATGATGCCCAGAAAGTTTACCTGCAGGCGCAGCAGCGGATTTTTCTCCTCCGGTAAAAGAGCCTTGAGAACACCCAATATCATGAACCCCGTCGCAGGTATCTCAATGAGGATGCCCAGCTCAAGGGTAATGATGGTAGGTGTGCCCCATCCGATCTTTCCCATCGGACAGATGAGAAAATGATCCGCCTGGGGAGGAAACACTTGTTTGATATCACTTACAATGCGATCGATGTTGGCCACAACATCCTCGGGGAATAGGATGCTCTTCAACGTATTGGTTTTGACACCCTCCTTGAGCACCTCTACCCTGGTGGTGCGGTTGGCACCCAGTAATCCTCCGATCCCGTTCAGCGTAAAGCCAAGTCCCAGTTGCACTGGACTGAATTCAGCAGTGACGATGATGAGCAATGAAAAACTCTTGCTGCCGTCTGGCATCCGGGTGTTGATGATGCCGAAAGCTTTCAATGAAAACAGATCCTTGAACTCAAGCTCCAACGCACCGAAGTATTCTTCGTTGTCCGGATCGAAATCCAATATCCCACCACCCTTGATACCTCCCGCATCGACGGTCAGGCCCGCACCAGATGGTGGCTTGAACGAGAGCTTGGTGTTCGCTATTCCAGCATTTCCACCTTCGTCTACAAACAGCGTTTCCGATTTAATTCCAATCTCCCGGATTATCGCTGTGACGGGACCTATTTTAATTCTCAGGGATGCTGCCGTAGTGAACGACAAGGCTGATCCGGATAAGGCCATTTTTAACCGGATGGATTGCAGCTCCAGTATTCCGAGGAAGGATTGGTGAAAATTAAATTCGGCTTCAAGCCCTGCACTGCCTTTAAAGTATAGCCCAGAGGTTGTTGACCATCCGAGTCCAATATCGAAATCCAGCTCGATTCCATCTGGAGGAAGGACCTTTGCCAAAAATCCGTCGCCGTCGGCTGACTTTAATACAAACTTGCCTTTGTTCGCCTGCACCAGTAAGTCAATGTCGAATTTTCCTTCATCCAAACTCAATGAAGTGTCGAAGATCAATTCTCCAATCTCCAGCCGGCTACCTTTTTGTCCTCCGAAAATGAATGCGGGTTGTCCGTTGTCGACTGCGATCCTGGCAACTTTTATACCCATCTTCACTTGTGTAGAGGCGGCATCCGCCAGCATGGTAACTCCTTCTGGTCCCAACGCAAAGGCCTCTGTGCCGGCAGTCAGGCTGAACTGATATTGCCAATCGCTGATCGTCTTGGAGAAGTTGAGATTTCCAAAAGGCATCAACACCAATCCAAGGTTTGCACGCGACGCAGGTGAAAGTATCATGCTAAGGCCGAAGTCGATTGCCTCGAAATCCGGTTCAAAAAAGATCGTGAACATGCCATTAGCCAGTACGTTGCCTTCCACACCAATATCCACACCACGTCCGGGATTAAATCCCATCTGCGTATTGATCTTAAGTTCATGTAGGATGTTGGCGACTCTTGGGAATAGCTTATGGGCGGCCATCAGTGCATCTCCGTCGGTTTGCAGTCCATTGGGGAAATAGTACTGGCCGAAATAATTCACGGGATCTGAAAATACATCCCCGATCCTGCCAGGTCTGAATTTTGGAACTAAGCATGGGTGTCGCACGATCTTTCCATCCGTACGCGCGATGGGCTCGAGATCGGCATCGTCAAAATCAACTATTGTTAACAAATGGAGGATTTGAAAAGCCAACGGCGATTTGGTCCGCAGGTATAAGGCAAGAAGGATGTTGAGGAGGTCTTTGGTAAAATCAAGCAGCTTGTCTTTGTCTGGCCCGTCGAGATCAACATTCTCCATCGCTGCTTTCAGCTGTCTTATCCGGTCGAAAGCGTCTTGCGCTTTTTCGAACGCCTGCTGAAGTTCCGAAAAGGATTCCGGAGGATGTTCAATGTAGTTCAATAGTGCCTGTACATCGGCCGACAACGGAGCCAGTGCGTTGGTGAGGTCGGTCATGTTGAATCCCACAAGGTCATCCAATTCCCAACCCGTGGTAAGCACGAGATCGTGAAGCTTTATTTCACTTCGCGCGATCTCTTCAATAATGCTCAACACATTGATGGCGCCTTTGATAATATTGTTTTTTGATCCGGCCATTGGTCAACTAGGGTTGAGGCAGTTGTGGAAGGGGGAAAGTTGAATCGTTGAAATTCAACGGAATCGTGAAGTTGGATAACGGGAAGAGCTTTAACTCTCCCCCGGTTCCCTCAAGCCGCCACCAGGTCTCCTGTCTGATGGTCTTTTCTGTAGCACTCCAATTGAAAAATATTTCAGAAACGTTGTTCACGCCCACGATCTCTTTGCCGTTCCCCCATTTTTTGGCGTAGGCCATATGATTCTTAGCCAGCGAGAGATAGCGTTTCAGCGCCTCCTTACGATCTCCCGGGCTTGGCGCAACAATGTCTTCTGTCGGGTAGGGCGCCGGTTCCCTCACGTCATTTGCCGCGTAGATATAATCGATCCGATATTGCCAGTCGGGGAACTTTAGCTTTGGTTCCTTTGCCGACGCCAGAATTTTTGACTCCACAACGGCCGGGATACCCAACTTCACCTCCTTGTTAAGAGGACCGATAGGAATAAGCAGTTGTGAGATGTTTTCCTGTGCCGGATTTTTCCATCCTAAGAAGTGCCGTGATTCCATTCCCTTCGGTTCGAACCAATCTTTGAGTATTGTCTGATCAAGGATCTGCAATAGTTTGTCAAGCATCCAAAAGGCAAGGTGCAGAATGATTAACGGCCAGATGAGCGCAATAATGAGGATGGGGCCAAGGATGCTCGGCGCACTGCTAATGATCTCAGGAAACTTCGTGACAAAAGCATTGCCAAGCGAAAGCGCGGATACATTGCTGAATTTATAGCCGCGTTGGTGGAGGATACGCGTCTTGATGTCCTGCTTCTTAAAGGAGCTGGAGATCACTTGTGCAAACAGACTCTTTTGGCCTGCATTCTCAAACTCCAAACGACTGGCCGCGGCAAAGTGAACATCGCCGGTGAGGATAATGATACGCGACTCTTTTTTTAGACCTGGCGACGTGACCAAAGCATTGTTCCTTTGCGCGAGTAACGCGATGAATTTTTCCGCTGCCTTACTTTGATTCTTCCAATGGTCATAGATATCAAATTCGTATACATCCTTATTGAACGCAAGGTTCGCCATAAAACTCACGAACCAGGGAAACTCATCCAGCTCGATGGCGGGAATACTGATCAGGGAAGTCGGCGCAACGACGAGCGTCAACTCTTTGGGAGCAGCAGTTGGATCATCGTGATCAAACTGCTCCACCATGCTTTGCTCAGAGATGATGTCGGGATGCGCCTGCTTGCCCCTTGGCGCCTGCTGATGATCCGGATAACCACGATTCGTCCTACCGTCGAGAAATTTTACCTCGTACTTTTCTCTTGTGATCACGTAGTCCCATCTAATCACCGCCGGATCTTTGTTGATGACATAGTATTCGGTGTTCAGATTCTTGACAAGGGGCTTCGTCTTGTCCAATGGTATGCCCAGGAATTTTTGCAGGTCAGGTTCGTTATCCTGCGAAGCGTTTGCGTTACTTCTCTTGCTCCCGGGCGTAAACCAGGTTTCGACGGCTTCGAGCAGCAGCTTTCCGTTTGGCTTGTTACCATTTGTGTCAAGCTCGAAAAAGCGTTCGGGCGTATTGCCCCATGCCTGAAACAAGGCATATGCCATAAGGCCGTTCATGATCATTCGCCTACCCAGGTCGTTGGACAAGGTCTTTTCGCACCATTCATGCGTCATGTACCAATCGTCGGTCACGTCATGGTCATCGAAGATCATGTACGTAGGCACATTCGCCATGGCCCTCTTTACATTGAAATTTGTATGCTTGAATTTCTTGATGCTATCGACATCCTTTGAATATGAAGCCGGGTCGCTCGGCTTCTCTACGCCTTTAAACACGGTGTCAAAATCCGGAAGGTCTACATCCCAAACCACGTCCGACCACATGAACAGGTACAGCGTACTATACTCGCCGGCCGTTGCAATATGATTGGGCTCGCGGGAAGTGAATCCGCCTTTGTCTTTGCGCTGCCCCGTTAAGAAATTTCCATTATTGCCATTGGCATCGGGCAAATTGGGTTTCCCGATTTCAGGCAGATCCTCCACTTCTCCAATCAAGGACTTTTCCGCATCCATCAGAAGATAGAGCATGACGGGCGAAATGTCGTCGGCATAAAACTGGTCGCCAGTAAGGAACAGATAGTGAGGGCGTTTGTCAGGTGAAAACCTGTCGGCCAATATCATGTCGTCAACGGCGGGCAAGGCATCGAGTCCCTCCGCGTGAACTTTGCGACAAGAACCATGGACTATCCGTAGGAGGTTCAGGTCATTTGGTGCAAGACAAAACGATGGCAAATGGTTATGTGTAGTGTGGTCACCCATATCCTCGGGCTCATCGTCATAATGAAGATAGAAGTAAACGACGTTGTCCGATTTCAAATTGGTGTCTGTGTGCGAAACGGATGTAGCATTGACGTCGGTGAAAAACAGGTTATAATAGAATAGCTTGCCCGCCGTCATGGCAGCTTCTCCCCCGACCAAATTTGCCGTGACAGCTACCAGGAACAGGTGTTCACCCAGGCGGATGGGTTTACGGTTTCCTTCCAATATTTTTTTCAGGTTGGGAACAGATCCGGATGGGGCCAGGTCGTCATAAACTTCCAGCCACACTTTACGTTCTTCCTTTAGCGCAACCCAGACCGTTACGGTGTCTGGCTCCACCTTTCGAAGGATAGGGCCGCTCAATAATAAGGGCAGGTTATTTATTCTGTCTGCTAACGAAGTAAATGCCATAAGGATTGAACTTTAATCAGCATCGTAGCGGTGACGCCATGAATGTGTGCATTGGTCTATGCAGACCATTGAAGCTGTAGACTCGACAACGTGACGAGTATAACGCTTGCGTATCGCAGGCGTGACCGGCGCTAAGACTATTCTTAACCACGGAGCTGGTGATTATTTATCCTTTGCTTGTTCCAGCTCGCGAAAGACGTGACTATAAAAGGGAACTGCACCTATCCTAGACATTCCGTATCGTCGTGGTGTCAAAGAAAAAGTGCGGGTCCTGTTGATCTCGAACTGAATATAGATAACGGTTATTTTGCCTGCAACTTATTTCTTTTGAATTTGTTCAGGTAGCTGGTTTCAGTATGCGGGTGAAGTTCCTCCAATTTACTCACATTCATGAACTGAATTAAATGAGTCTGCAGTGGTGCGCAGTCGTGAATATATGTTTTTAAAAAATATAATAACAACGGTTAGGCTATACCTGAGTTGCTTCGGGAATTGAATTCTACTAAGCAGGTGGATCCTACGATAACGGTACGAATTTGAAATAATGACCCAACTTATTTTTTCTTTGCGTTACCTAGCGTCTTTGCGAAATGCATTTGAATCACGCACCATTTAGCCGGAGGTATTAACGCCGCGGCGGATGTCATCATAATAATAGAAAGCGTTGTTCCCTTGATCCTGCACAGAACCCGCCGCGACGGATGACATCGTAAGGGACGGGCGACAGTCGAATCTATTTGGCAACACAAATCGGAAATAACGCATTCAATCTAAACCATTGATCTTAACGCTCATCATGCCAATCAAATAGGTAACCTTCGTTATATTCCGTACCGTTTTGTTTTAATATTTCAAGATATTCTTCCTTGAATGTTTTCTTCTTGTGATGTTCTTCCTGATTGGCTATATACTGATAAACCCTATCGATGTCAGAATAGGAATAGGAAAACGCGCCATATCCTTCCTGCCATGAAAACCTTCCACGCAGAAACTTTTTATCGTTGATAAAGTTCGATGAATTGTTTTTGATGTCGCGGACAGTATCTGAGATGCGATCGCCGGGCCGGTATCCGTATAAAATGTGTATGTGATTTAGGGCACTGTTGACGATGAATGGTTTTTGTTTTTTTCCAAGGATTATTCCTCCGATGTATTTGTGCAGTTCTCCTCGCCATGCAGGATTTAAAAAATTTTCCCTGCCTTTAACAGCAAAGACAATTTGAACATATAATTGGGAATATGTGTCGGCCATGTGGAGAACTTCGATAATTCTTTGGCCAAAGATATGTTGGTAGATACGAGTTGTTCGCAAGATGTACCGATGGAAATCCGATCAAATGTTAGGCGCTGTTTTAAAAACCGGTTCGTGTGTTCGCATGGTGAGATTACGATGTCACCCCCGCGGCCGGTTCTGTGCAGGGTGGGAAAGGACCGATATTGCTATTATGGTTACACCCGCCGCGGCGGGTTAATACGTCTGACTAAATGGAGCGTCATCCAAATGCATTTCGCATTGCTAGCGTCGCGTGCTTACGGATGTCATCCGCCGCGGCGGATTAATATCTTGCCTTGATGGCTTCGATTAATTGTTTGTCGCCCATCCAACTGTGAGCAATAGACAGGTACAAAAGCAACGCATCCTTTATCGTACGAATCCTACCCACGAACCACGCTACCTCAATTAAAGCCTGTCATATAACTAACGCTTTGGTTCCATTCGGTTAATACCCATCATTCCCGCGAAATTGGATCTATGCGGGGATTTTACGGGATCATTGTCGTTTTTGTTTTTGCCCTTCCATCGTTGCTTGCCGCTCAGGGCCGGCTGGTACTGGTCGGCGGCGGATCCGAAAGCGAAGGCGGATGGAGCGATGCGCCGTATCAATGGATCGTCGACCACGCCGCCAACAAAAAGATTGCCGTCATTAGCTATTCCAACGAAGACAATTGGATCCCCGACTACTTTATATCGCTCGGCGCCACCACCGCGACCAACATTAAAATAGATACCCGTAGCGTTGCAGATTTGCAAAGCACTTACGACAACCTGATGACGTATGACGCCTTCTTCTTCAAAGGCGGCGACCAATCAATCTACTACACCGAGTTCAAAAACACCAAGACGATGCAAGCCGCCATCGACAAGTTCAATGCCGGCGGGGTGATGTCAGGCACTTCGGCAGGAATGGCGATTTTATCAGGCATAATCTACACTGCGGAAAAAGGATCCGTATACCCGGACGAAACACTAGCCAACATCTACGATAATGAAGCCACGCTGGCAAACGATTTTTTTTCATTCCTCCCAGGCTTCCTGGTTGATTCACATTTTACCGAGCGTGGTCGTGTAGGCCGACTTTTGCCACTCCTGGCGCAATGGTATTTAGACCATGACGAACTTCTCACAGGCATCGGTGTCGACGATCGCACTGCGCTCTGCATCGACCCCGACAAGAAAGCCCAGGTCTTTGGCACGGGATCCGTGTCGGTTTACAACAGCGCATCCTATTCCGTCTTCCAGGACGAAAAGCCTGTGGCGGATTCCATTCATGTTATCCAGCTTTTGCACGGCCATCGCATCGACCTATCCACACTGCAGATCCTGGATGGCCCTACGAACTTCGTCTCGCCGCATCCCAGTGACGAAACGGGGAATTACGTCGTGGCGGTAAGTGGAAGTAGCGAGCTTGCTGACAACACCGACTTGCTGAATTTTCTTGTTAACGAGAACGGATCAACAACTGATACGGTGGTGGTGGTGACAGCGCCCGGGAAAGGCAAAACGTTTGCGCAAAAGATAAATGATTTGGGTGGACGCACAGTATTGGTAGAAACATCCACTGCGAGCAACGACGTCAGTCAAATGACCTTGCGCAATATCATAAGGAGATCCACAAAGATATTGTTCACGGAAAACGACGACAATCTCTTGTTTAACTTCCTCAACGGAGGAGCTACAGGGATCTTACTGAACGGTCACATTCGGAGAAATGGGATCGTCACGGCCTTCGCGGGCGAGGACAGTCGATACGCAGGCAGGTCGTTTACAACCAACCATCGCACTGACATGTATGCCGCATACTATGGTAGGCTTGCTTACAAAAAGGGCCTTAGGCTGTTGCCGTCCTCAGTCATCATGGCAGACACCTTCGACGCCAATACAACGGATTACTATGAGAATACCACTGCTGCCGTATCGTACGCGATGGTGACCGATAGCACACGCTACGGTATTTACCTGAATAAAAAGAATTATCTCAAATTCTATCAGCAAGATGGTCGCAACCATTTCAAGGCCAAGGGGGACCAGTCCATATTAATATTGGTGGACAGTGGCACTGGTGCGGCGCTGGCATCACAACCTGTAGATAGTGGGAGTCCGGCGCGCGATTACGCTGGATTTGCGTCTATGCATTATGTGCTGTTGGCCGGTACGTTGGTTTTAGATGCCGGTGTTCCAGCAATCACTACTGATACACCGTACGAATTTGAATATCCTGTAGTAGTAGGTGTGGAGCGTGAGTTCGCGGAATCATCACTAGGGGTATTTCCAAATCCATCATCAAACGGTATATTTAGTTTTTCCGGGAACATACCCCTTTCCCGGAATCTGGAGCTTACCGTCGTAGACCTCATGGGCAGAACATTGAAAGAACAACACAACGGCAACGTGGAGGAAGCCGTGGACCTATCAACTTTTCCAGATGGCGTGTATCTGCTCAGGATTGACAATGGCACAGACACCACCTCTTTTAAATTGATCAAGCAACGATAAGGACCGTGGATTGTCCTTAAACAATTATAAGAACATAAATTTTTACGCTATACAAACCAGCCGCTTATGAATAAACTCCTACTTTTTTTAATTTTTTCATTTTTATCCTGGTGCTCTCTGGCTCAACAGCGCACAGTTCACGGCAAGGTGACTGGCGCTGATGATGGCAGCGATCAGCCCGGGGTAAACGTGGTCGTGAAAGGTACCCCCAGGGGTACCGTGACGGATTCGAATGGTCAATATCGCATTGACGCTTCCTCCGGCGATGTCCTTGTATTTACGTTCATCGGTATGCTGGCCCAGGAAGTTTCGGTAGGCACGCAAGAGGTGATTGATGTAGTTTTAAAAACGGACGTCACCACACTTTCTGAAGTGGTCGTAGTTGGCTATGGTACGGAGCAAAAGGTATTGATGACCGAAGCCGTTGGCGTAGTCAAGGCGGACGCCATTAAAGATCTACCTGTATCCACAGTCGACGGCGTGTTGCAAGGGCAAACCACCGGTGTGCAGGTCAGTCAGAACTCTGGTACGCCAGGAGGCGCAATGTCGGTTCGTATTCGCGGAAACACTTCGCTGAGTGGAACGGGTCAGCCGCTCTATGTTATTGACGGCATTCCTTTGATCACCGGCGATTATGCACAGGTTGGTTACGAAGGACAGGGCATCAACGCGTTGTCTGATCTAAATCCGAACGATATAGAATCGATGACCGTCCTGAAAGATGCCGCTGCCGCTGCAGTGTATGGTGCGCGCGCTTCCAACGGTATCGTGCTCATCACCACCAAGCGTGGAAAGACTGGTAACTCAACCGTTAACTTCAACATGTATCGCGGGGTTCAGCAAGTATGGAACACGTTGGACATGCTTAACGCGGAGCAGTGGAGAGACTATCGCAAAGATCTTACAGGCGTAGAACTCCCAAACACCGGCGTTGACGTTGACTGGCAAAAGGAGATCTTCCGTACTGCCCCAATTTCCAATTATGAGCTATCGACCACGGGCGGAAACGATAAGACAAAATTCTTCATCTCGGGCAATTACTTCGATCAGGATGGTATTCTAATCGGCACAGGATTTAAACGTCTGAATGGCCGGTTTAACATCGATCACAAAGTGAACGACCGGCTGAACGTGGGTACCAGTATTGGTCTCACCTATTCCAAGTCCAACCGCGTGGAAGGTGACGCATCGTTGCACGGACCACTTCCCAACGGTATCTCTACACCTGCAGTGATCTCTGTGTACAATGACGATGGCAGCTATAATCAGAGTGGCCCCTACTCTAACGCTGTTTCTATCGCTAATGAAGCAACCAACGAAAACTTCACCTATCGTACCCTGGGTAACGTGTTTGCGGATTATCGCATTCTTCCGGGCCTTACCATAAACTCAAAATGGGGAGCTGATTTTTATAACCTCCGCGAACATGCTTTTGAATTCAACACCGTCCAGGGGAAGAAGTATAACGGTCTCGGTTTCGAAACCTATACCAACGTGCTCAACGTCGTAGGCAACAACTCCCTGCGCTATGAAACCAAATTCGGCAAGCACAACCTCGACGCTGTTGTCGGTATGAGCTTCGAGAAAAAAGAGACCCGCAACTCTTACATGCGCGGCCAGGACTACGCCGATGAAAACCTGCAATACATCAACTCTGCAGCCACCATAGTTGATGCTACTGCAGGTGCGCTGGACCACGGCCTCCTTTCATATTTTGGCCGCTTTAACTACAACTACGATAGCAAATACATATTGTCACTGTCGGGACGGGTTGACGGCTCGACAAACTTCGGCCCAAATAACCAATACGGATTCTTTCCTTCCGCATCGGCCGCGTGGCGTCTGAGCGAGGAGAATTTTTTCAAGGATAACGTATCAGTGATTTCGGAATTGAAGATCAGAGGAAGCTACGGCCTTTTGGGTAATGAAGATCTGGCACCATTTTCATATCAGGCAATGTACGGTACGGCCTCGTATAATGGTCAACCCGCTGTTTACCCAAATCAAATTCCTAACCCAGACCTAAAGTGGGAAAGCACAGCACAACTTGACCTGGGACTCGACGCAGGTTTCTTTGAAGATCGTCTTTCACTTTCGTTCGATTACTATGACAAGCAGACCAAGGATCTCTTGCTGAGCAGACCCATATCGCCGTCAGCAGGGTTTAGCAGCGTCTACGAAAATGTTGGCGAACTGGAAAACAAGGGTATTGAAGTCAGTGTAGGATACAATAACTCATTCGGTGACCTGCGATGGAGCTCACGCCTGAACCTCTCTGGTAACAGAAATAAAGTAACCAAACTTTATAATGGCCAGGCTTTAGATGCGGGGCGTGGAGGAAACCGAATCATGGAAGGAGAACCCATCGGTGTCTTTTATGATTTCAAGTCGTTGGGCGTGGATCCATCGACCGGTGACATCGTGTTTGACGACACCAACCGCGATGGCGAAATCACAACCGATGACCGCACCGTGGTAGGTAATCCCAACCCAAAATTTATCGGCGGTTTTACGAATACGTTTAACTACAAAGGCATTGACTTGAGCATTTTCATGCAATGGTCGTATGGTAATGATATCTTCCACGGATCGCGACTCTATCTTGAATCGCTGCAAAGTGGTGACAATCAAACGACAGCGGTACTGCGGCGGTGGCACAATCCTGGTGACATCACCGATGTTCCCCGTGCAACTTCCGATCCCGTAGCCGCCGCTGCAAACAAACGCGAGTCGTCCCGTTTCATTGAGGATGGTTCCTATCTCCGGATAAAGAATGTAACGCTGGGCTATACGCTGCAGACCAAATTCTCTGAGAAGATCATGCTCTCCAGTATACGCATTTATGCCAGCGCACAGAACCTGTTTACGTGGACCAACTACACAGGACTCGATCCCGAAGTGAACTACAGCGGTAACGACATCTCCGTAGTGGGAACTGATTTCTTTACATTCCCGCAAGCGCGCGCCATCACATTTGGTATCAACCTTAAATTCTGACGCATGAAAAAATTATTTATACTCATCATTACTTTATTGCCTTTGTATTCATGCGATGTGCTGGATGTAGATTCGCAAAGCGCAATACTGGAAGAGAAAGCCATCAAGAATAAAGAAGGAATTGAAAAAGGAATTCTCGGAGCATATACCCCCTTTCAGGAGTTCGGTTACTACGGTCGTTCGTACATTATCTTTGCTGATCTCGCCGCCGATAACCTGGAACACCCGGTTGACGGCACCGCTCAAAACTACGGGCAGATAGACAACAACGCTGTGTTGGCTGAGAATGGAGCCGTTTCCGATGTCTGGGCGGGCGCATACGAAGGCATTAACATCGCCAACAGTATCATCGCTAAAGTTCCGGATATCGCCGACATGACGGCAGAAGAAAAGAACGCAGCATTGGGTGAGCTTTATTTTATTCGCGCATTCAATCACTTCAGCTTGGTGAATTGGTTTGGGGCCATTCCAATCAAGTTGGAACGCACCAACGGTACAGGCGAGCTTGAAGTGCCACGTGTTCCGGTTGCTCAGGTATACGATCAGATCATTGCCGACCTGACGTTCGCCGAGCAGAACCTTGGAACAGGATCTACCAAAGCGCGTGCATCGAAATATGCGGCTACTGCGTTGTTAGCAAGAGTTTACCTCTATAAAGGCGATTACGCTAATGCAGCGGCTAAAGCTAAAGATGTCATCGACAATGGCGGATATGATCTTCCGGACTATGCGGACGTGTTTGTGGATGGCGGGTCAGAATCAATTTTTGAGATTGACTTTACTGACCTGAACCGTAACCGCATTGCTGAATACAATTTTCCAAAGACCCTGAATGGAAGAAGAGAAGTGGCCCCAACAGCCTCTGTTCTCGCCTCCTATGAAACCGGCGACGCAAGGTATCCCGCATCCATCGCATTTTCCGGGACGCTCGCATACCCAATCAAGTATGACGATCTGAGCATCGGCGCGGACAACGTGATCATTCTTCGTTTGGCCGATATGTATCTCATTCGTGCGGAAGCACAAGCCAAGCTGCAAGGAGCTGTCAGTGCGATACAACAAGACATCAATGTGGTGAGAACGCGGGCTAAGTTACCCGACACGTCCGCCAGTACTTACGACGAATTGTTGCGCGTGATCGAACGTGAGAGAAGAGTGGAATTCGCCTTTGAAGGGCACCGCTGGTTTGACCTCGTGCGCACCGGACGGGCTGTTGACGTCTTATTGAATGTGAGCAATGTGAACCAAACGCTTTGGCCCATTCCGTTGACGGAGATCGTCACTAACAAGAACTCCGGCATGCAACAAAATCCCGGCTATTAATAAAACTTGAACCTGAAAAATAATTAGCAATATGAAATCGAAGATATACGCATACCTCACGCTTGTACTGATGTTTGCCTGCGTCCTTTCCTGTGAGGACGAAGACGAACCAACTCCACAGGCAGCGGCCACATTCACGGTTGATAAATCCACCGCACAAGTCGACGAGACCATTCAATTCACCAACACGTCAGAGAATGCGACCGCTTTCAAGTGGAGCTTTGGTGACGGTACAACATCGAAAGAAGTATCACCTCGGAAATCATTTCAGTCCTCTGGCTCTTTCCTGGTGAGTCTGGTCAGCACAGGCGAAGGAGGATCTACCATATCGAGCCTGAGCGTCACCGTAGTACCTTCCGCGGCTTTTACTGTGGAAGATGTTGACAACCTTATCGCGCTCACGCCAGTTCAGTTCACGAGTGCCGCGAAAGGTGCCACTTCTTATCTGTGGTCATTCGGCAATGAAGCTGAATCCACATCGACTGATGAGAATCCCACATTTACCTATTTGAAAGCGGGTACCTACACGGTAACGCTGACGGCTACCAGCCCACAAGGTGCGACGACCACTGAATCAGAGATCGTTGTAAAAGCGGCAACGCCTGAAATTTATTTTTCGGAATTGAATAACGACCTGATCAAGAAGCTCGCGCTGGATGGTTCAGGTACCGTAACTAATTTCCTCGACGTAGCAAATATGTCAGGCGTTGGAATGGCATACGATGACGTTCACGGCAAGATCTATTTCAGTGATTTCTATACGACATACGAAGGAAAGATCTGGAGCGTAAACCTTGACGGTACGGAACTCACTGCCATCGCATCCGATCTGATCGAACCTTATGCAGTCGCGCTTGATATTGCCAACGAAAAAGTATACTGGGTAGATGGCGCCGACGACAATGACGACGGACATATTTATCGCTCTGACTTTGATGGTGGTAACCCAGAAACTATTGTGACCATGAATGGCGCGGGTTTCCGTGGCCTGGCACTTGATTTGAAAAATCACAAGATGTACTTCTACGAGGTGAACAACGAAGACCTGTACATGTCCAACCTTGACGGCACGAACGCTGCGCCGATCCTGAGCGGCGTATACGGATATGCCCTTCTTGTGGATTCCAAACACGATAAGATCTACTTCGACGAACAAAACGACGCACAGTTGAAGCGCGCCAACCTGGATGGTACTGGTGTGGAAATGGTTGATGATGACGGCACGCGCATTTATGGAATGGCGATGGACGCCGAGAAGGACAAACTGTATTGGTCCGGAAGAGATTCGGGTACGATCGAAGAAGCTGACATGGATGGCGCCAACCAGGTGACACTGAAATCGGCATTGGCAAGTCCCCGCGGTATATTCTTAAGAAAATAAGCAACGACCCATGAAGAACATACTCTATATTATGGTGATTGTGATTGGCGTGCTGGGTGCAAACAGTTGCTCAGACGACGGTTTCCCGGTGCCGCCAGCCAGCACAGTCCCCAAGTTTACATTTACGATCGACAACGATGCGTTTGCACCGGCAACGGTAAAGTTCACGAACGCATCGATCGTTCCGGATCGCGCCGGGACAGTAGCCTATACGTGGAATTTCGGCGACGGTACTTCGTCAACTGAAGCCAGCCCCGAACACAAGTTTGAAGCTGCCGGTGCCTATGCTGTGAGCCTGGTCGTCGTGACCGGCTCATCTAATGAGATCAACGATGTAACGCAGACCATTGTGGTGAAAGATCCCAATGCCACCGGCGTTCCACTTTTCTTTACGGATGGTTCCGTTGTATACACAAGTCTTATTAATTCCGGCGCGCCCATCGAAACGTCCATCGGCATTACATCCCTGTTGGATTCCTATGGCATGACGGTAGATACGGTCAACAACAAGCTATACATCGCTGACTTCGATGGTAAGGCCATTTTCGTTTCCGATCTTGATGGTAAGAACCTTACGGCGTTCCGTTCCAACATCGGTCAGCCCGATGCTGTGGCTATCGACTATGAAAACCACATGCTCTACTGGGATACCGATAACGGTATTCGCCGGGCGGACATGACAAAGACTGACGTGAGCCAGTTTGAGGAATTTGTAACAGGTCAAGCCAACGACCCTGAAGGAATAGCCATCGACCCAGTTACCGACGCACTCTTCTGGAACAATTATGATGGAAACGTGTGGACGAAAAATCTAAATGGCACTGGCGAGAAGTCGATCATCACAACCGCGGGCGGAGGTAGCGTGGCCGTTGTAGGAAATAAGATATACTTCGATGACTTTGTTGCAACAGGAGATATCCAATTGCGCAATGCAAACCTGGATGGATCCGGAATAGCGACAATCGCTACCGGAATTACCAGGGTGGTATACGGTCTGGGCTACGACAAAAATGGCAAGAAGATCTATTGGGTTGACCGCGGTATCAATACCATATCGCGTGCTAATCTTGACGGATCTTCTACGGAGCCATGGCTTGTAGCGTCGGGGTCGCCGAGGGGGATTGCTATCGGCAAACTCAAGTGAGGGCTATGATGAAAATGATGGTCTATGAGGACTATGATTACTATGATGAATGATTTGCTAGGATGACTATGACTATGATGGCTATAATTGCTATGATGAGCTGGAGTGGA
>Ga0193753_10002043_pt1 | contig 16465 bp, 19 predicted proteins | sample H1c2metaG_FD_144925 | JGI IMG/M metagenome (GOLD analysis project Ga0193753, IMG submission 144925) | Soil microbial communities from a riparian zone of the East river system, Colorado, United States - H1c2 | ecosystem: Environmental > Terrestrial > Soil > Riparian zone | place: USA: East... | reverse complement strand
AATGGGCCTGGTGCCACCACAACATTTCAAAATGGTATTTTCCATACCAGCCATTATTTACCAGTCCGCTCTCCTGGGGAGGCATAGAAGCCGACTCATTTACCGCCATAATATATTGTGATAGTACTACTCTCCGCTCAAGTTCCTTCCAGCGCGGATCTTTACTGCCGGACAGATCAATCACTCCCCCACTATTCCAAAACTTCGCCCAATGCGTCTCAGTTTGTTTTTTAATTTGATCAAAAACCGGGTTGGCTGCTGTTTTTGGTTTTTTAGAAAATGTCAATACCATACTTACCCGGTTTTGATTGGCCGGCATCAGTTCATACCGGTGCGGTTTGGTATTCTTGATTGTTGCCCCATCCTCCCAGGAGAGGTTAACATCATATTTCGTGTCATCAAGTGTCCGGTGAAAAACAGCACTGTTGGTTTTAAACACAGCTTCTGTTTGGTGTCTGTCAGGGTTTTTCCAATCAGCGCCATTTCCAAAAGCCTCATTGGCCGCAAAAGGGAATTCCAGGAAAAATCCGATTTGTCCATCATTTAATCCGGGGGCCTCAACGTGTACAGCAATGGCGTCATCGCCGGGCTGGCCCATGGTGATTACTTTTATCAGCTTTCCATCAAGATTGAAAGTGCTGGTAGCGATGCCCGTCCAAAGATTTAGTTCCTGAACAGGGTTTTGCAAGTCTGCCAGTACAACCAGCGAACCATCTTTCTTCTTCAGTATGAATCCGAAACGGCCCAGGTTGATACGCTGGGGGTTAGCAACCATCCAGTCAGTGAGTTCCTTTTGCTGCGGGTTATCAAGATCATACCTGACCATTCTGCCCTGCGTATTCCATTCCTGGCCTTTAAAATCAGCAGGCCCCTGTCCATTGGGTTCCGGGAATTGATGCCAGCCCCAATCAGACATAGTATTAGCACCCGGAGAAAATGTTTGAAGACCAGTGATATCAAAACCAAAGGCGAAGTGGCCGTTTCCTACCTGGGCAGGGCCTTCCAGGTTTCTATCAGTGATAATAACATTGTGCCTGGTCACCAGCAATTTCCGGTTGATTGTTCCAGGTTTGAGTTCCTGGGCTTCAGTATGGGGGCTAAGAAGTATAAAAATAGCAAGGGCAATTTTTTTTAAAGCGCCTGAACCAATGCAGCTGTGTATTTTCGTCATGTTACAAATCAGTGTTTAATGATAAATCATCGGTTTAATGTGGATGAATACCGGGAGACGGTAAAAGAAAAAATGAAACTGAAGTATGCTATACAGAACCAGGAATGGTTGGTCAGGGATTCCCCGGTTTATGATAATAATGTTTATGAGCTGGTGTTCGGCAGGATATTGCATCCATTCATCAAAATAAGTCTATTACAAATGTAATTGTTCCCCTCATCATTATTTAGTAAGAAATTCAGGAATGGATTCGTAATAGCTTGTTTATGTGGAAAAAATTAAACGGTGGCCTGTTTTCCGCCAAGATGGCTTTATACAAAGATTGATGCGTTGATTTTCGAAAAAATTTTCAATCGTGAAAACCCAGGTTCAAAAGGCCTGGTTTTTGAAAACACCAACTAAAATGTCCATCGGCCAAACATCGCTAAGCATTTCGCGCTTTTTTAGATTTTGCTGACTGATTTTATTGCCGCTGCACGGATTATTCACGATATGCCAAGATTATTGCAATTTTAAGAATTTTCGATTTATATTGAACCGGGAACCCTTAAGCTTACCACTGTGACTGAGGGTGGCGAAGCTTTGCCTTAAAGACATTGTCAATTAATACTAAAAGCCTACAGTGTATCTACTATCCGGACTTATACCAATGAGCTATTGCAGTTCCTGGTAGCCGCAAAAAATCATCCGGTAGATAATTTTGATGCCCAAAGAATCAAGAATTACCTGCAATATTGTTTTGAAAAACTGCGTGTAAGTGAGCATCTCCTTCATAGCCGGATTAATGCGCTGAAATTCTATTATGAGCAGGTATTAAAACGGGAAAGTTTTTTTGGGAAATTCCCAGGCCCAAAAAACAGCTGCAATTACCCCGGTTCTTTAGCCAGGATGAGGTGGCAGCCATCATTAATTCTGTAACAAATGTAAAACATAAAACCATGCTGATGCTTTGCTACAGCACTGGTTTGCGGGTAAGTGAGGTGGTAAAATTAATGACCCGGGATATTGACAGCAGGCGAATGGCCATCCTGGTGGTGCAGGCAAAGGGTAAAAAAGACCGGATAGTTCCGCTAAGTCCTGTATTGCTGGTGATGCTGCGTGAGTATGCCAGGGTCTACAAGCCTTCGGTAAAAGGGGTTCTGTTTGAAGGGCAGGTGCCTGGCCAGGCCTATAGTGTACGTTCGCTGCAGGAAGTTTTACATGCTGCCAAAGAAAAAGGAAGGGTTTATAAGCAGGGTGGCGTACATGCGCTTCGGCATTCTTTTGCCACGCATTTGCTGGATAAGGGCACCGATATTAGTATGATCCAGAAATTGCTTGGCCATAATGATTTGAAGACAACCTTACGGTATTTGCATACAACCAACAAGGACATTTTAAACGTGGTGAGTCCCCTTGACAGTCTGGGTTTATCATTGTGAAACGCATTGACGCAACTTTACAATAAATACGTTTATTTATATAAGGTCTTATTTTTTAATTAATTGAAAAAATATACGCGGACATTTGTATTTCTAAACCCGCGTATATTAATGAGTTGTATGCCATAATCTTATGCTTCGAAGTTTCATCATAATTTGTATTTTTCTTAGTTCGACAATTATCAAATCTCAAACTTTGACCTTCAACAAGGCCGTAGAGTCTTTATATTTTGGAGTTGACATTCCCAAAGCCTCCGGATTCTTGGTAGATACTTTTTTGACAATGAATGACCTTCATCATAATGACAGAGTTGTTCGCCAATCTAGTTTAGGTGTTAGCATGCAACTCCAGACCGACAAACAGGCCTGGTCTAACCGTCATACATTTACTTTCACTAAAAGCCCATTACACGACTTAAAAATTAAATCTGGAATTATTAAGGTGACAATTGCAGAACTAGATGACACAAAAAAATTACTTGATTTACAATGGACTGTTGACTTCAACAATAAAAATGATGCAGATCAATATTTTAAACGACTTCAGAATATTTTTCAGCCTCTGTCGACAAAACAAAAAACTGAATTTGATAAGAATGTTGGACAAATAGCTCAATACTCAACGAGAAAGCCAGGGGACAAAGGCATCAAAGACATTTCACTGGTTTTAGGACAGTCTTTAAAGACGAGAAAGTATGAGATTTCTCTTTTATTAATGAATGAGTTCATGACCGACTGATTACGGCATACAACATAGGTATTTATGAAATTAGGGCGACGGAAGTGCAATCGGCATTTTGCATTGCTAGGCAGCGGCAAAGAGCGACGGTTCCAATTGATGTTTTAGTTAGGCAATAAAATTAAGTTTCAAAATAAGTTTAGTAACCGGGCTGACGTTTTTCAAAACCCAAACTTCATAAATACCCGGACGTTGGTTGCTATACTTAGAAACCCTATATGGTAACATTCCTAATTATTATTGGCTCCATAATTTTGACAATTGTTGGACTTGGTTTTTATTTGATCAACTCAAGAAGGCCCAAATTCTTTAGAGGCGACCTGAAGCCGTTTGAAAAAAGTCTTTTTATTGAACTAGAGAAAAACTTACCTGAGCAAGTCGGACAACTTATACCTAAACAACTATCATATTTAAAGCGGGGCGTTCGACTTTACTTTGATAAAAGTTATACTCTTGAGCTGTACACTGACAAAAGCAACCCTCTTCCAACAGAAATACTTTTTACCCGACGAGATGAGTATAAGCTAAGTACCATATCTTTTACTTATGGTTCGACAAAATATAAGGGAGAATTTAAAACTTATGATGGACGTGTTTGGGGACTAACAGTACGACCAAGTCCTAAAAAAATATTGAGGACAAAAATTAAAACATTCAATAAGTTCGCTCTTAATAATGACCCGACCGAAAAGCCCGACCTCGAAATAGCAACAGAGTTTTATTCCGAAAATGATACTTTCAATGGGTTACTTTACGATATTCAACAAAAATATACCCTGACCCAAATCAAAAAACCATTGCGAGAAAAACAAAGACAACTGTTTATAAAACAAAGCGACACCAAACTTCCCTTGGATTTCCTAATGTTGTGCGAGCAAACCAATGGTTTCAATATCGACGAAGTAAGTGTTGGCGGACTAGGCACATGGCAATCTGTGTCGCTTGATGATGCCAACTATTTAACACTTGCAGAAAAAAGTATAGGGTGCTTGAGTATTAAGCAATCCAAACGCACGACTAAACTAAAATATCATTCATACGAAGATGAAACAGACATAAGAGATCTAGGTGATAATTTCTTAAACGCCTTGGACAAATTCCTCACAATCGACTAGTACAGCAGCCAACATTGGTATTTATAAAATTTGGGGCGACGGAAGTGCAATCGGCATTTTTGCATCACCAGGCAGCGGCAAAGAGCGACGGTTCCAATTGTTGTTTTAGATTGGCAAGAAAATTAGTTTTCAAAATAAGTTCAGTAACCGGGCCGACGTTTTTCAAAGCCCAAACTTCATAAATACCCCGACGTTAGCCAGCATTCTATGAAACAGCATACACTGTTAGCATCGACATTTACTATCGCACTTGGTTATTTTCTTTTATCTTGTGGTGACAGAAACATGATACTTGACAAACAAGATTTCGACAATGGAAAATGGCTCCTGATAGATCGAAATCGTATTACCGACTCAGTTCGAGGGATTACCGACAATCAAATATTAAAGAAGTATTCGAAGAGGCTCATTGTTAAATTTGACGAAGACGACAAAGGAACTACATGTGATGGAGTAATAGAACTTTACAAAAATGGCAAACTCGTTAATTCACAAGAATATTTGTCAGACTCCAGAGTAAGCCAACCGGTTGACCTTGAGAAACTGTATTACCCTTGCAAGCTACTTTTTATAGAGACAGCGACAGTAGACATCCAAAATACCACATTCGACAGCCTAAACAAACGTAACGACACGTATCCAATAATAAATCTAAATCGACCAGATGATACACATTCAGTCCTCTATTGCAAATTTGGCGACCCTAAGAACGTCCGCTAACATTCGTATGCAAGTGTGGCTCGACGGAAGTGCAATCAGCATTTGCATCACCAGGCAGCATCTGGTGGCGACCGTTTCAATTTGTGATTTGAGTAAAGAAAGAGACTAGTTTTCAAAACAAGTTCAGTGGCTGGGCGGACGTATTTCAAATCCCACACCAGCATAAATACGTCGACGTTAGTAGCTATTATTTATTAAAATCCGTTACTTTAATATGACCTCGACATCAGCCAAAATATTATTACCAGAATTTGAAAGTGTCAAAGATGACAATGAAGAAATACTTTGGACTGGCAAACCAAAGTTCGTCCCATTTATATTAACTGGTGTTTTGACAGGACTTGTAACAATTGCATTTGGACTTATTTGGGTATTTGCCGTAAAAGGCTTTTATGCTAATGACGATAAGAATTCTTTCCAATTTTTCTGGTTAATAGGAATTATCCCAATCCTTCAGGGTTTATACACTTTTCTAAAAAGACTTTTGTCATTTTCAAATACAGCATATGGTTATTCAAACAAACGCATAATGATTCGTACAGGTTTTATTGGAACTGACTTTAAGACCATTGACTATGATAAGATATCTGACATTGAAGTGACGGTAAACTTGATAGAACGCATGTATAACGTTGGGACAATTAGATTTTTTAGTGGCAGGACTCAAACAGATGATGGTAATACGACAAAACTTTACGACAACTGGAATGCAATTGAAAATCCTTATGAAATTTTCAAAATGGTCAAAAAAACATCGGTTGACATAAAAACAGACTTTAATTATCCAAATGCGCTACGCCCCGAAAACAACCCTGGTTACAATACAAAATACCGACCGGACAAATAACAGCCATTAACATGGGTTGCAGCAAGTGGGGCTGACGATTAAACAATGAACAATAGATTTCAATTGAGCTTTAGTCTGGCCGACGTTTTCAATTAATGTTTTGAGTAAAAAGTAAGATTATTTTTTTTTAACTTAGTTACGTGGCCGGGGCCCGCCGGAATGCTATTCCCACCTGCTGCAAGCCCTGGACGTCAGACTGTCTAAAAACTATCCACATAAGTTTATAAAATTTATTGTCTTCGCATATACTAATAGGTAACTTCAGGTATGCAATTCATAGAAGGAAAAAACAGAAAACAAAGCATTCTTTTTCCGCAATCACTGGATAATATAATTGAACAGGATAATGAAGTACGCATGATTGATCTTTTTGTAGAAAGTATTAATCTCACAGACTTTAAGTTTCTCATTAAAACCTCTAAGGAAGGCCGTCCGGCCTATCATCCTAAAGATTTATTAAAGCTGTATGTGTATGGTTATCTCAATCGTATCCGCTCAAGCAGGCAGTTAGAAAAAGAATGCAAACGAAACATTGAGCTGATGTGGTTGATGAAAGAGCTCGTTCCCGACCACAACACCATCTCCAACTTCAGGAGAGATAATGAAAAAGCAATCAGAAAAGTTTTCCGCCATACAGTAAGTATTGCCAAACATTTTGATCTGATTGGAGGCACACTGGTTGCCGGCGACAGCACGAAGCTCCGGGCGCAGAATTCTAAGAAAAACAATTTCAATGAAGGCAAAATAGAACGCCACCTGGCTTATATAGACACCAAACTGGATGAGTATAATAAAGCGTTGGCAGAAGCCGATCAGGACAACAAACAAATCATTGAACAGCAGATAAACAAACATACAGCACGAAAAACCAACTACGAAGGCATGGGCCGCCGGTTAAGCAACACCGGCGAGTATCAGATTTCCGTTTCTGACCCCGACAGCAGGCAAATAATGATGCGCAACAACATCAGCGAAGTCGCCTACAGTGTTCAGACCGTCGTGGATGCTAAATATAAGCTGCCCATTGATTATAAGGTAACCAACACAAACGACACCAGGGCAATGAGCGGCATGCTGCGCAGAAGCAAAATCATATTGAGAACAGCAAATTTTACAGCACTGTATGACAAAGGGTATCACACAGGCAGTGAGATAAAAAAAGCGATTGATCTTAACATACAAATAATGGTAGCAATACAAAAAGTTGCTTCCGCTGCTCCCGATGAAAAATATAACTATTCGAATTTTAAATACAACGAACCAGCAGATACCTATACCTGCCCTCAGCAACAGGTCTTGATTACAAACGGAAGCTGGTATCAAAAAAATAAAGAAAAATATTTTTACCTGGCAAAACATTATAAGACCCATGCCTGCGGTGCTTGTTCCGAAAGAATGCTATGTACTAAAAATACCAAAGGCAGGCTGATAGAAAGAAGTGAATACGCTCCTTATATTGAACAAAACAAACTAAACATAGAAGCCAATCCTACACTTTATAAAAAACGCCAGTCTATTGTTGAACATCCCTACGGAACTATAAAGCGACAATGGGGATTTGATTACATCATTACCAAAAAGGGGATGAAAAGAGCCAGTGCTGATGTGGGATTGATGTTCATAGCATATAATCTCAGAAGACTGATGAACATCATTGATAAAAATGCGTTCACGAAGCTCCTGCAGGAGCTTGTGGTTTTATTCAAACGAAAAAAAGGCCGTGCAATAGCCATTATCTTCAAAATGGCGGACTCGTTTTTTACAACACACATCAGGCAAGTTTTTTTAAGCGCAAGCTGAATCGCCTCTAATTTTAGTTATTTTTTGAATAAAACGGAGGTTCTTAGACGAACTGACGTTGGCTGCAAGCGTAATGGAGCTTACATTAAATTTAAAAATCCGATACATGTTAGCGCGAAAACCACACTATTTTTTGATAGTAATTAATACTTTGATTTTACTTAGCTACTTTCTTCTCTTGGAGATTTGGTTGAAAAAGGTGTCCGGAGGTGATATTTTTTTGGCAATTAGTCTTTCATTTTTTATTCTTGTCCAAATAATAGTAATCTTGCTGGTATTCCGCAAGGAACGAAAGAGAATGTTTAAAGCATATATTGGCGTAGGACTGGGAGTAAAAAAATCAGCTTTAATTCCGGCTTGACGTCATAAATTTGGCTATTGAACAAAACATCAACAACCGTTCAGCTATCAGCAGTAGTCCCGGCGTGACGTATTTCAAATTCCAAAACTGCAGCAATACCTGTTCGTTAGCGGTAATCACATTAACGCGGCGACTTAAGCCAACGCTTTGTTGAGCGTAACTTGACAAAACAAAATAAAGTATATAATATATGACACTAGCTGAAGCTAAGAGCGTTGGTTGGACAAGTTTATTTAAAGGGACTTTAATCGTAGTGTGTATTCTAGTTGCTTTACTTTTAATAGGTGAGACAAGGGGAGATTTTGCAAATGGCATCTTATTTTTTTTAGCAGCTATTGTGAATGTCAACAGTCTAATTATAATGGCAATACTTTTTGGACTAACTTATCTTTTTTCTGGGCCAGCTGTTACTGAAATTTTAGTTAAGAAAAAAAACACTTTATTGGTGACAATTAAATATGTGGCACTGATCTCTTTTGCAATTTGTATTTATGCTTCGACCATAGCCTTTCTAAGACTGAACGACTTTTCATACAACGGAATGGAAAAAATATTAAAGTCTTTCTCGGTTGGATTGTTTTTTAAGGCAGGACTCTTCCTCTGTATCATCTGGCTGTGGTCGACTAATAAAATTAAATCCCTAATAATTACCTAGCGACTTTGACTACCGCTAACATTCGCATCCTATGCAAGTGTGGCTCGACGGAGTGCAATCAGCATTTTGTATTGCCAAGCAGCATCTGGTGGCGACCGTTCCAATTGATGTTTTCGTAAACCGAAAGATTAATTTTCAAAAAAAAAGTTCAGTAGCCGGGTCCACGTATTTCAAATGCCACACCAGCATAAATACGTAGACGTTGCAGGCAATACATTTCGACCGGACAGATGATGAACAAATCTTATTATATTAATCATTGGGTATTGACTCTTGCAACGGGTCCATTAATATTGACATTGTTTAATTATTCACTTACCTCAATTCAAGGACTCGCCATTGAACTTAGGGACACTTATTTAGTAATGCTTGTATTTTCCATGTTATTCTCAATCCCTACTCTAGCGACTTATTACTTTATATTCAGGACTTTGGACAAAAAGAAAATAAACCTAGTATTCAGCAAATTTATTTTAATAGCATGGACAATTGCGGGCTTGACAACAACCATGCTTTTAATTGGAGGATCGGCATCGACACAAATAATCTTTGCTTATTCCATATCCGCAATTATTGCTGGCGTTTTACTAAGAATAAATAATTTGACAAAAGACAATTTCGATGCAACTAGTTAGCCTCCCTATTGATAAAGTTGCAGCGACAAAGTACTGCCTACAACATGGGCTCCAGCAAGTGGGGCCGACGGAATGCTATTCCCCACCTGCTGCAAGCCCTGACGTTGTACGCCACTTTAGAAGAGACCATAAAACATACTATGACAAAGAAAGTATTATTTACAGCTTTATTTATTTTCGTTTCTGCACTTTCATTTGGACAAACAATTGACAGTCTAAAATTAAACGACACTGAAATTCCTGCAGGTTATTCAAAGTCTACTGAAATGCTTTGTGTGACACCACACGCATGTTCATTTTATAATCAGACCGACTTGTATGAAACTTTCTTAGGAAAAATAACTAAAAAGGAATTCCAATCGTTTGACAAAAAAGGGGACATTGGCACCATTCTCTATTTTGAATTTGACAAAGATTTTAAAGGTCAAAGCTTTTTGGGTGCACTTTTATGGGGTCAAGGCAAAAAGCCGACAAAATCTGAACCTGACGACTATTATGCGCAAGGAAATATTTTGATTATTTGGAGCTTTAATCTCAAGAGCGAGCTTAAACAAATCTCAAAAGCTAAAGTGACAAAGCTCTTGCAATGACGAAAAGCGGCGTACAACATTCGTATGCTAGTGTGACTCGACGGAACTGCAATCAGCATTTTGCATTGCCAGGCAGCATCTGGTGGCGACCGTTCCAATTTGTGATTTGAGTAAAAAAAAGATTAGTTTTCAAAACAAAGTTCAGTGGCTGGGCGGACGTATTTCAAATTCCACACCAGCATAAATACGTGGACGTTGTGCGTCATGCAGGCGAACATTAAAAACATTGAGCATATCAAAATTTTAAAACAGTAAAAATTATAATTATGGCATTGAGCAAAATATTATTTTTCAGCTTTTTGACAATTTTTACTTCCTGCAACGGACAAGAAAAAACAACCACACCTAAAGACCCAAATGCTTCCAAACCAAGTCCAACAGTAATAAGAAACTTTAAGGCTGTTGCTATGGCCGCCGATTTTGACACCACCTTAGTCAGTCAATATATCCGAAGTATTTTTCAGGATTCGAAAGGGAATTTATGGTTCGGTACCTTAGGCGAAGGCGTAGTGAGGTATGATGTAAAAACGTTGACCTACTTTTCCAATCCTGATGGTTTTAATAACAACACTGTTTATGCTATTAATGAAGATAAAAATGGTAATCTTTGGTTTGGGACTGACCAGGGCGTTTATAAATATGATGGAAAGACCTTTAGAAATTATAATCAAAAAGATGGCCTGAACCATATAGATATAAGCCGAAAAAGTATTCTTGTTGACAAATCGGGTACAATTTGGGTAGGCACGCACGGTGGCGTTTACCAATATGACCCATTAATAGATAGCAAAGCTGGTAAATGCTTCTCGCTATTTCCATTACTCCCACCTATAAATGTTGCAGGCATTATGGAGGACAAAAATGGAAATATTTGGTTTGCTTCGTCTGATAAAGGAGCCTTTCTCTATGATGGAAAAACGATTGTAAACTTCAATGAAAAAGAAGATTTGAGCGAGAACTATGCAGGTGGCATGGCACAAGACAAAATAGGCAATATGTGGTTTACCATGAAAAACGGCATTTGCAAATTTGACGGCAAAACTTTTACAGAATATACTCCCAAAGACGGCTTAGGCGGAACTGAGTTTTGGGGAATAATTATAGAACAGTCAGGTATCACTTGGATTACAGCCCGGGGCAGTACAACGAGATTTGACCCTTCCGTTCCATTACCAAATCCGAAAGCGTTTACTGTATTTACATCTGCTAACGGTTTAAATTGTTGTGTTCAAAGTATGTATCAGGATAAGTCGGGAAATATGTGGTGGGGTGCAGGGTCAGGTCTTTTTCGGTTTAACGGCTATCGGTTTTATCAAGTTAAGCAAAATGGCCCGTGGTAGTAATAACAAAATTAGACGACACAATAGATCTGAAAGAAAACATACGGAGAATAGCACGAACGCACAACATAGCATTGCCACAATTTGGGCGGACAGTAATATTCTCAGCATTATCGCTCTGTCCTTCTTCAGTCATCGGCCTGACCGTTTATTAAATCCTTTGCAGTCATAAGAAAATTTCGTTCCTTTAATCAGCAACAGCACCGGGCGGACACAGCATCAAATTCCCAAACTGCGGCAATGCCCGGCGTGTGTACGCAACCTTATAGAATATGAATTCGTTAAAAATAAAAGATGGCTATATAAAGGTTTACGCAATTGAAGAGACAGGAATTTCTTTAAAGCATTTTGTCAATAAAAAGCTTCCTACAGAGGAAAATTACCCATTTGAAAATATTAAAAGTGACAGATTTTTTCACGTAGCTAGATCTCCACTATATTTAATTTTGACTGGACTATTCCTTATAATGTGTGTAATAGCGTCGACAGACGGGGGACAGCCAAAAACCGGTGTGAATTTTGTGGCAGCTGCTATATTCTTTGCATTCGCGGTGTTCGGAGTTTTGTTATATTTTTTATTCTGTACGAAAGTGTTTTTTTTTAAAACTTTCACTGGAAAATTTATTAGATTTAGAGTCAAACATAACGAAGTTGAGATTTCCAACTTTATTGAAAACGCACTCAATAAAAGAAATGACTATATAAATATGAAATACGGTGTTCCACGACAGTATTTATCATATGATGGACAGTATTCTAACTTTGGAATAATGCTTAAAGAAAGAATGATCAGTGAGCAAGAGTACCTTCAAAAGGTTTCCGAACTTAATAAGATATTTGACCAGACAAAACCTAAGCAAATATTTCAAACTTATAGCCAGAATTAAAGGCAGCGTACAACATGGGTTCCTGCTGCTATGCTGGCTGACGAATAAATTCTCATCTTTTTGTTCGCTATCAGCAGCAGTTCGGGCTGGCCGAATTCTATTGAGCTTTTGTTCTTATCTTCAGCATTAGTAATTCTATTGGGCTTCATTTCCGGGTTGGACGTTATAAATTACAGCACAGCAGCAAGCCCTGTACGTTAGCAGCGATGCTTTTCCAAAACCTTCAAACCCATGCGACTATTTCAATTGACCTTGCTCTTTGTGACCAGCTTTGTTGGACAATCCCAGAGTACTGAGGTACAGCAACTAAAAACTCTATTGGCCGACTTGCACAACAATTTTGACAAAAGTGCCGACTCTCTCATTAGAGAAACCGGCTCTGACTTTGACTATACCTCAAAAATAATTTTGAATGGAACTATGGACAATGAAATAACGGTCTCAAAAGATAAAGTGACCTGGGCATCATATACTGCATACTTAAGCGACTCTTGCAGCCTAAAACAAGCAAAAAAAATTACAGATTTTTGGCGAGACCAAGCCATGATGGTTGGACAAAACTTTACTTTGACTAAAAAAGATGGAAATCACAAAACAACATCTGGACATCCATTCTATGGATACGACTTTACCTCGGTTGATGCACAATATAAGTATTGGATTTCTATATCCTACGCCAAAAGACCGACTAATATCGGCTATTCGGCGATAATGATATTGGGCAGACAAAAAATTAACTAACCAAAAGCACCGCTGCTAAACAACATTCGGTTCCTGCCAAGTTGGCGGGACGTTGGAGCAATGAGCAGTAGTTTCGCTAATCAGCATTTGTTGGTGTGACGCTTCATTAAGATGTTTCGTATAAAAATAAAGTTTAGTTTTATTACACTACCTGAGGAATGATATATTTAAGTAAGATTTGACTCCAACTGGCGTATGTAGCCTGGCTTAGCGCTTTGGCGTTCTTGTGCAGTTCGCTCAAAAAGAGGCACAAAAAGGCTCTCCCGCAAAACCGACGCCTCATTCTTACGCCAGTTCTCAGGTCTGGGCTGAATAACCGTACAAGTGTTTGACACATTTTGTTATAATAATGAAAAAACACTTAACGATTTCATTTTTAATCATTTGTATTTTTTGTGTGTGGCTTCCACCAACTGTTTTTTCACTTTTACCCCAAGATGTTGACCAACATCCAAAAGCGAAAGTGTTTCTACCAACAGTAGATGGTCATCTTCCAACTGTTTTTTGACTTTTGCCCAAAGATGATGATGAACTTCAAACAGTAAAACTGTTTCCATGTAAAGGGCATGCTGCAAACCAGAAGGTATAGCCGCTTACGCCGATGCCCGGCCGGTAAAATAGTTGGTGATTCGTGGAAGGCGTATTTTAAAAACGAGAACATTGTGTACTGCCAACATTGGTATTTATAAAATTGGGGGCGACAGAAGCGCAATCGGCATTGTTGCACAACCAGGCAGTATCAGGTAGCGACCGTTTCAAATTCAGATATTCGTTAAAAGATAAATTATTTTACAAAACAAGTTCAGTGGCTGGGCCGACGTTTTTCAAATACCCCGCCTTCAGCAATACCCGGGCGTTAGCGGTCAGGCTATGTTGACCGTAAATCCTGGCAAACCAAATGCGACAGAATGTTAAATAGAAGTTTTACACCTTTTCCAATTTTGACAACTGAAAGACTTACTCTCAGACAAGTGGTAATTGCTGATGAACAAGAAATTTTCACTTTGCGTTCTGATAGTGAAATAAATAAGTATCTTGACAGACAAGTAAGCAATATTATTGATGATGCAAGGAATTTTATAAATAAGGTTAATGAGAACATTAATAAACATGACTCCTTATATTGGGCAATAACTTTGAGTGACAAAAATATATTGGTTGGAACAATTTGTCTTTTTGGCTTTTCAGATGAAAATGACAAGTGTGAAATCGGTTATGAACTTTTGACAAACTTTCAAGGACAAGGAATAATGAAGGAAGCTGCGGAAAAAGTTATTGACTACGCGTTCAATACAATTCAAATTCAAAAAATTGAAGCATTCCTTCACAGAGATAATCAGAGTTCTATAAAGCTGTTGGAGAAATTCTCATTTAGGAATTCAAATGAACCTGACGAGACAAATCCTGATTTAATATGTTACTATTTGACAAATTCAAATGATAATCTTGAATAAAAACTCAATGAAAAAGCCCGAACCGCTAACATGGGGTTCCTATGCTATTGGGCTTGACCAGCTAACTTCAGCTAAAAGCAAAGCCAGTCATCAGTTTGGGTTTGACCAGCATCTTTGATCTTTAGTACAAACAATGAACATTTAATTATAAATTTAGCAGCGGTTGTGGGCGAACGGAAGTTAATATCCCAACAGCATAAAACCCTGAACATTAGCTGCAAGTTTTTAGTGACGAATGAACCAGATAAACTTTACCGGGTACCTGCCTTATGTTCTCTTAATTGGTGGACTTGCCTTGACAGTAGTCGCATGCTTTTTTGTTTTCAAGAAAAGTAATTTAAAAGAAACGGGGACTGCTGCTGACGGAATAGTTTTTGAACAAAGTACATCAGGCGACTCTGATATCAACATTAACAACAAGATAATAATAAGGTTTTTGACAAAAAAACAAGAATGGATTACTGGACCTATTGATCAAGACTTTCAGCTATTTTATACGGGACAATACAAAAACGGTGACATTGTCAAAGTCTTTTACAACCCAAAATTAATTATCTATTCCACAATTCTAAAACATTAATAAATAGCAGTATTGCACATATGCTAAGTTGTTGAGATCCCTCCTTCGTCGGGATGACAAACACCACCCTATTCATCAACCTCCCTTTGCTCCTTGTATAGTCGGAGTTATAAACAGCTATTCAAAACCATGGTCAAACATTAGTAATCTATTTTGTCATCCCGACGAAGGAGGGATCTCTACGACCAGGAAAATAAAGAATTTTCCCGGCTGTATGACAAGAAAGAACTTTTGAATAATAATAAACGTATGCGCCATCCGAGTTCTATGTCGACACAAAACAATCAGAGCTAATAACTAGAATACTTGCAGGTTTAACTGGTATTGGCATAACAGTAGCTGTCCTATACCAAATATTCGCGTGACAAAAACCTGCAGCTAACATTGCTTACTGCCAGGCTGGGCGGACGTTGGAGTAATCAGCAGCGGCCATGGGGCGACCGTTTCAATTTGTGATTTAAGTAAAGAAAAAGATTAGTTTTTAAAACAAGTTCAGTGCTGGGCGGATGTATTTCAAATGCTACACCAGCATAAATACGTCGACGTTGTGTGTAACCTTATGCGACCATTCTTGATAATTATAGTGTTTTTAAATGCCGGACTTCTGTTTGGGCAAAATTTTGCGTACCCAACAATCAAGCAAAATGGAGTTTTAATAAGAGCCTTTATTCCCGCTGGGTGGACAATACTAGACTCCACTATTGGCGACCTGAATAATGACAAGCTATTAGACGCAATTGTCATTTTACAGGATGTTGACACTATATCGTTAATAAAGATTGAAAATGAAATTGAAGATACCCTGGTGACACGACCAAGAATATTAATCATTTTATTCAAAACAAAATCGGACAATTCTTTTCATTTAGTGGAACAAAGCAACACCTATATTTTAACCTATGACGACCCCTTTGCAGACGACCCTTATCAGTCAACGACTATAACTAAAGGAATACTGCAAATAAATTTTCACTGGTATCCCAACTCAGGAAATGATTTCAAAAGTAGTATTTACAAATTCAGGTACCAAGCGGGCGACTTCGTTCTGATCGGTGCAGAATTTGAAGAAAGCAACAAAGTAACTCACGACTTTACGAACTATAGTTATGATTTTCTGACAAAAAAAAGAATTCTATCAAAGGGCAATTGGGACAAAAAGATCGATAACAAATCGACTATATCGTTAAATTTTAAAGACCTTAAAACAATTGGGACTTTAAAACAGCCATATACTTGGGAAGTTGAAAATGGCATTAACCTATAGTGCGACAAGGCTACACACAACAACTAAGACTTCGTCGGGCCTGCAGGGCCCACGATGAAGTCTTAGTTGTACGGAACCGGTGAACTTAAAGGATTTTATAAATAATTATGGGGATTGCTATGGGAGGTAGACTGAGTAAGGGTTG
>Ga0193753_10002042_pt1 | contig 16473 bp, 15 predicted proteins | sample H1c2metaG_FD_144925 | JGI IMG/M metagenome (GOLD analysis project Ga0193753, IMG submission 144925) | Soil microbial communities from a riparian zone of the East river system, Colorado, United States - H1c2 | ecosystem: Environmental > Terrestrial > Soil > Riparian zone | place: USA: East... | reverse complement strand
GGTGGACGCCGCAAAAGCTTGGATGGGTGACAAGGCAGCTTTCCGCGCCAGATCACAAAAGGAGTTCGCTTTATTCAATGGGATCGAAATTTTAGCCCGGAAAAACCTTGCCAGTGACAGGGTGGAGTTAAAATACCAGTTCGGATTCGGGACCAGACAAGAAACCAAAATTGTAGAGATGGTCAAGATTGGGGGTGCATGGAAAAGCGGCCAAACTCGCATGTATGATGCAAGTTGGGATGATGGCAGCCAGCCCGAGCCACAGCCATGAACTTGGCGGGGCCGGTTTATCAGTATGATGCCGCCTAACCATGCGCTGCGAATCGGCGGGAACGTCGCGGCTGCAAGTGGGACGCCTGTGGGCCGGGTCGCTCAGCTAGGGTCGTCAGGCGTTTCCTCGCGCCCCGTATGAACGGACCATTTACAATCTCAGCACAGCTTTCGTGAAAGTCATTGATTGGCTACTGCCAAAGCTTCAGCGCCTCGGCAAAATGTGGCGCGCACTCTACGGCGAGAATCCACAAGACGGCGTAGCAGGTTTTGGCGACACACCTGACGAAGCCTTCGCCGACTTTGATCGCCTCTGGTTCACGCGTCGAGGACCGTCCGGATTTCTGGGCGTTAGAAATCGCGCAGAGGTCTTCGGGTGACAAGGGTGACAAGGCGCACCGAAAACAAGAAGTGAACGGTGTCGCATTAAGCGGGACGCATCAATTGTCGCCGCGCTGCACGTGCTGACGCCGACTGTCTTGATTCGTAAACTGACACTCCCCCCAACTGCTTCGCTGAACGAACACCCTGCGCCCGCAATAGTTCAACTGCCACGCTGCGAATGGTTTCAACACGACCATTGCCTCGCGCCGTCGCCAGGGCGTTGCGGAAAGGTTGCTGCTCAATCAAGAAGGATATTTCGGCCACAGTGAAACATTCGCGGAGCATGGCCGGCACATTTGTTTTTGATGCGTCGCTCATGGACGTAAAATTGCACGTTTGGCGTGAGCGTCAATATGGGTGTTTACGCAATGTAGTGGTCGAGCTTAGGGCCGCGATGAGCGGGTCTCAGTACGGCCGGCTGCAATCGGTCACGCGCAAGGACAGCACGGGGGCGCAAATTGGGGCCACCACTTACAGCTACGATATGCACGGACGCCAATACGCCGTGACTGATGCGCGCAATGGATCGACGCTCTTCACTTTCAACCATGCCGACCAGGTGGTGACGGTCACCACGCCGGCGGTCGGGATCACTCTCACGCCGCAGGTCACAACCACGTTCTACGGCAAGATGTTGCGGGCCACGGGTACGCTGATGCCGGACGGTACGACGGTGACGAACGAGTTTTACCTGACCGGCCTGCGCAAGAAGACGTGGGGTTCGCGCACCTACCCGGTGGAATACACATACGACTACGCCGGGCGGATGAAGACCATGAAGACGTGGCGCGAATTTGGGAACGAGGGGACGGCAGCGGTGACGACGTGGAACTACGACAGCGGGCGCGGCTGGCTCGCAAACAAACGTTACGCGGACAACTACGGACCGGACTACACCTATACGGACGCGGGGAGATTGGCCACGCGGGTGTGGGCGCGCAGTGTGGGCGGCAACCGCCTCACCACCACCTACAGCTACAACGACGCGGGTGAGATGAGCGGCGTGGCCTACAACGACGGTACCACGCCCGGCGTAACCTACAGCTACGACCGGCGCGGACGCACGGTGCAGGTGGTGCGCAACAGCATCACCACTACGCTTACCTACGGTGAGGGCGGGCAGTTGATGCGAGAAACGTACTCGGGTGGAACTTTGGACGGCCTGAGTGTGACGAACATTTACGACAGCCTGCGGCGCCGGACGAATGTCTCGGTGAAGAATGGCACGGCGATGCTCGCCGGGACTGACTATGCTTACTGACGTGACGAAACGCATGGCAAGGATCCTACAATACTAAACCGACAACCGTTTCGCAGGCGCCTCGGCAACAATGCGCTGAACCTCAACCAGCGCCGACTAGTTCCGACGGTTCTTATCCCGAGAGTTTTTGGTTTTGTTTCCAGTTCTGAAATCACTTCACGCATTTGCTTCGCTAACAATTCGCTTTGCTCAAGCATCTTCTTTAGTTTCCTGATTTGTTCCGTTTGCGATTCTTCTGATTTGGGCATGGAGCAGCCTCTCACAACGGCGCTGTTTTTTGAATCGGGCTTTGTCCCGGTTGCGACGAAGCCTGTGAATAACTTCGGCTTGATTGCTTTCCGGCCTTCATTTTATTTATCCGATGGCATGAATGTGTTCGTTCAAAGAACGCTAACACGAGAGTATTTTTGCATGGATGAAACATGGCGGAGCAATCCGAAGTTAGCGCGTGACTTTGAAACGGCGGGGCGCGCAGCAGAGTTTTGCCACGACATGGAACACGTCCAAATCATCGTCAGATTCGACGGCAAGCGCCCTCCGCTCGTCGTGACCGCTGGCAAGCCGAGCATCGCGGTTTAGTGTGCCAGCGCGAAGCCTTGAACCAGGCCCAAGAATCACCACGCAGCGAATGGTTTCAACGCGATGATTGCCCCGCGTCTTCGCCGGGGCGTTCCGGAAAGAACGCTGCTCAATTAAAAAAGATTATTTCAGCCATAGTGAATACTCGCGTAGCGGGAGTGTCGCTCAAGGCCGTCGGCGATGCCTCTCACTTTACAACGAGGGCACAACAACGATTTGCCGGCCATCGGGGTAGCTGAGAATGATTGAAAGATTATTGAGTTTGCGTTCCTGAATCGTGGCTTCTGCCTTTAGCACAGAGCCGTAATCAGCGGCTTCTGTTCTAAGCACCACCCATTTGGCAATCCCGGCGTCGAATGCGTTAGAGCGATTGTGCCGGATGAATGCTTGCATGCAGACAGGTAACTCAAACGGCCTGCTTGTCGTCAGAAAAAAGGAGTTTTGCAACGCTTGGGATGGCCAGTCCGCCCGATTGCCTCAGAGTCGCGGCAATAAAGGGATTTGGATGCAGGCAAAAAAAGCCGCCCCGCAGACACGTGGAGCGACGGGGCGGCTTAATCCAAACAAGGCCCGCGAGGATCGGGCATCGGTTTTCATCCGGAGAAAAGAAAGCGGCCGTGAGCGTCAGGAACTAGGGAGCGAGATGGAAGGCGCTACGCGGGTATTCGATCAAGTTACGTATCGCGGGTAAAACAACAGTCTCCAGTTTCTCAGGAGCTTTCTGGACGTAACCGCCCTGCACATGCAAGAGCAGCGCTGTGGCAAGAGCGCGCACTTGAGGGTCGGCAATGGCCTCAATGTCTGGCCGCACGGTGCTGACCCAGTAGTCATACTCGTTCGGTTTCATGCGGTCTTCACCAGCCGATAGAAGTGTTCCAGCCAATCTACCAATTCTTTCGATCCCCTCGTCGGTGCCATGTAAGATACTCCTTGGAAATGTGCGTTTTGAAATCGCGACCGAACGACGTTTCCCGGTAGTCAGGGCGAATCCCGAAATTACCGTCGGAAAAAGTGGGCCACGCTCAGGAAAACAAACCGCCTCGGGGGAAATGTAACCCGGGAGCGGTTCTGGAATCAAACACGGCAAATAGGCGACAACTGATTCCATGCGAGACACCGACCTCCCGGACATCGGTTCGTTGCTTCATTCTTCTGGACGGCGTAGGAGCAGTAAGCCAATTTCTCGAGCATTGCCGCGGTCCAACAGCTCGAACGGCCACGGTTCAAAGGTGGTTTATCAATGGCAGTGCAGAAAACGTTAGCGAGAGATGGTGATGATGCCGGTGGCGCACGCGCCATCAGTTCAGCTTCCTGTCCCATTGTAGCCATCGGCGCCTCAGCAGGCGGGCTCGAACTCTTTCAAAAGTTTTTCTCACGCATGCCACCCACGAGCGGGATGTCCTTCGTGTTACTGCAACATCTTGACCCTCATCACGAAACACTCATACCGGAGCTGCTGGCCAAGCACACGGAAATGCCGGTAGCAAAAGTGGAGGATGGCGTCAGGATGGAAGCCAATCACATTTATGTGATCCCAGCCAACGCAGCGCTCACCGTGGATGGCTGCATGTTGCGAGTCACTGCGCCGTCAAAGAAGCATGGCGATCCGAAGACCATCGATCAGTTCTTTCGTTCGTTAGCGGAGAGTCAGGGGGACGCGGTGATTGCGATCATCCTGTCCGGCGCCGGTACTGACGGCACAGTGGGTTTGAAGGCAGTAAAACAACATGGCGGGCTGACTATTGCCCAGGCACCAGATGGAGCGAAATTCGAGAGCATGCCGCGCAGCGCGATTGCGTCCGGCGTGGTCGATCACGTTTTGACAGTGGAAGAGATGCCGGAGGTGATTTCAAGCTATGTCGAGCATCTGGCCACGTTGCGCCGTTCGCGCGCAGAGGAGGAAGCCAAGGATTTCGTTGAGACACTCGCGACGGTTTTTCCCTTGCTGCGCGAGAAGACGGGCCATGATTTCAGTCGTTACAAGCAAAGCACGCTGGTTCGGCGAATTCACCGCCGCATGCAGGTGACCTACGCGAAATCGCTCCGTGATTATGTGGAGTTGCTGAAGCAAAGCGACGCCGAGAAAGAGAACCTCTTCAAGGACCTGCTCATTGGAGTGACACAGTTTTTCCGCGATGAGGAAGCTTTCGAGAAGCTTGAGCACGAAGTGATTGCCGCAATTTTCAAGGAAAAGTCAATGGATGGACACGCACGCGTATGGGTGGCCGGCTGCGCGACAGGAGAAGAAGCTTATTCGATCGCGATGTTGATCTCAGACCACATGGCCGCGAACGGACTGAAGCAGCGCGTCCAGATCTTTGCGACTGATCTCGACACCGATGCATTGGCGGTTGCTCGGAAAGGCTTTTATTCCGACGGCATTAGAGAGCAGCTTTCGCCAGAACGGCTGAAGCGCTTCTTTCTCCCACGTGGTGACGGCTTTGAAGTGCGGGAGGAGCTTCGCGAAATGTGCGTCTTCTCGCCGCACAATGTCATAAAGGACCCGCCGTTCTCACGGCTCGATTTGGTCTCGTGTCGCAATGTGCTGATTTATCTGGAAACAGACGTGCAGAAGAAATTGCTGCGCCTGTTTCACTATGCCCTCAACCCATCCGGCTTTCTCTTCCTTGGTCCCTCAGAAAATGTGGCGAGCCGCAGCGAGATGTTTCGCGCGATCGATCAGAAGAACCGGATCTTTCAACGGAAACCCACCTTGCTGCGCACCGCCAGCGCTTTGCCGGTCATTGACAATGGCCGCGTCTCAAGGCCGATGCCCGCGGGGCCACTCCCAATGCCCATGGTTAAAGAGCAAAATATTGCCCGCACGATTGAACGCGTCGTCATGGAGGATTACGCCCCGCCCAGCGTCATCATCAACGAGCAGGGAGATATTGTGTACTTCTCCGGGCGCACGGGAAAATATCTTGAACCGGCGGTCGGCTCTCCCTCCAACAAGCTTCTGGAACTGGCAAAAAAATCGATCCGCGCGGAGTTGCGAACGGTTGTCCATCGCGCGCTGAAGGATCGCAAAGAGGTCGTGCGCGAGAACATCGCCGTGCCTCTGGAGGAAGGAGTTCAGCATCTAAATCTCATCGTCCGACCGCTGCCGGAAGTCGGGAAGGATTCGGGACTGTTCATTGTCGTTTTCCAGAAGGTCATCCCCGCCGCGGCAACTCCTGCACTGGTGGCGGCTTCGCAAGGGGAGGTTTCAGATGCGGTCGTGCAGCAGCTCGAATATGAGTTGCGCACCACAAGGGAAGATCTTCAGACGACCATCGAGGAACTTGAAACCTCGAACGAAGAGCTGAAATCCGCGAACGAGGAATTGCTCTCGATGAACGAGGAACTGCAATCGACCAACGAGGAATTGCAGACTTCGAAAGAGGAGGTGCAGTCCATCAACGACGAGTTGCAGCGCAAGGTGGATGAACTGGATGCAGCCAACGCTGACCTGCACAACCTCTTCCAAAGCACGAGCGTCGCAACGGTATTTGTAGACGAGGAACTACGCATTACGCGCTTTACGCCTAGCATGTATTCAGTCACACGTCTCGGGGAGCGCGAGGTGGGCCGGCGATTGATGGACGTGGCGCCGGAACTCGCCGGCACGAATGCCTTGGAGGACATGCAGGAAGTGTTGCGGACGCTTACGCCGCGCGAGCGCGAAATGTCCGTAGGCGGTGGGCAGCAGTGGTTTATCCGCAGGGTAATGCCTTACCGTTCGCTGGACCAAACAGTTCAAGGACTTGTTCTGACGTTCTCGGATGTCACAGAGCTAAAGCGCGCAGAAGCGCAACGGTCGCAGCTTGCGGCGATTGTCGAAGGATCGCATGACGCAATTATCGGGCACGCAACCGACGGGATAATCACCTCGTGGAACCACGCCGCTGAGAATATATATGGTTACTCGGGCGAAGAAGTGGTGGGGAAACCGCTCTCCACGATTGTGCCTTCCGATTGCGCACACGAGATGCCGGCCATTTATTCGCGGCTCATGCGCGGGGAACCTGTGGCGCGTTTCGAAACGAAACGCATCACAAAAAGCGGCCAGGTCCTGGATGTTTCTGTTACTGTTTCTCCGATTCGTGATGACCATGCACGGGTCGTGGGTTTTTCCTCGATTGCTCGTGATATCACGGAACTAAAGCGAGCCGCCGAGCAGCAAGCGCGATTGGCGTCGATTGTTGAGAGTTCCGACGATGCCATTGTGAGCAAAAATCTTGATGGCATCGTGACAAGCTGGAATTGCGGTGCTGAACGAGTTTTCGGCTACACCGCCGACGAAATGATTGGCCGCCCAATTACCAAAATCATTTCTCAAGATCGGCTCAACGAAGAGCCAGTTATTCTCGAGAGACTGCGTCGTGGCGAGAATGTGGACCACTTTGAAACAATTCGGCAGCGCAAAGACGGCCAACTTATCGATGTTTCTGTCACGATTTCTCCCGTGCGCGACGCGAGCGGGAAGATCGTGGGCGCTTCGAAAGTCGCGCGTGACATTACCTTCCAGAAAAAAGCTGCTCGTGAGATTGAGCGCAGTCACACACTACTGCATGATTTCGTGGAGAACGCGACCGAAGGCCTGCATTGGGTCGGGCCGGATGGGACTATCATTTGGGCGAACAAAGCAGAACTCCAACTGCTAGGCTACAGTCGTGACGAATACATCGGCCACAAGATCACGGAGTTTCACGTCGATGAGCCAGTCATCAACGACATCCTGTGTCGCCTGAAGAACCAGGAGGAATTGCAGGGATATGAAGCCCGCCTGCAATGCAAGGACGGTTCCATCCGTCATGTGCTGATTAGTTCGAGCGTTTATTGCGAGAACGGAGAATTCGTTCACACGCGCTGTTTCACTCACGACATTACGGCGCGAAAGGAGATGGAGGGAGCCCTGCGCGAAGCGAAGGAATCGCTAGAAGTGCAGGTCGCCGAACGAACATGCCACCTGAATGAAACGGTGCAGTCGCTCGAAGGCGTGTGTTATACTATGGCGCACGATTTACGAGCGCCGCTGCGATCATTGCACGGCTACGCCCAGATTCTTCTCGGCGATTACAGCGAGAAGCTGGATGACGAAGGAAAAATGTATGCACAGCGGATGGTGAACGCCACCGCACGCATGGAACAACTTATCCGAGATCTGCTGGAGTTTGCAAAACTTGGGCACATTGAGCTTCCGCGGGCAGCGCTGGATGTGAGGGAGGAAATTGGGCAAGTAGTCGAACATCTTGCGTCGGAAATTCAATCGAAGAAGGCGACCATCACATTGCCCCGACATCCGGTTGATCGCGTGCTGGCGAACCGTACACTCTTCCACCAGGTGGTCACCAATCTCATTGTAAACGGGATGAAGTTTGTTGCGCCGGGCGTAAGCCCCCGTATCGAGATTAGCGCTGCGAGCGGGGACGGCTCGGTGCGAATTTGCGTTACTGACAACGGAATCGGAATCGCACCAGAGCATCAGCAGCGAATTTTCGGGCTGTTCCAGCGCCTGCACACGGCGGAAAAGTATCCGGGCACCGGAGTGGGCCTCGCAATTGTGAAGCGTGGCTTGGAACGTCTTGACGGACGCATCGCCTTGGAATCGAAGCTCGGCAAAGGCAGCTCTTTCTGCATCGAACTCAAAAGTGTCAAAACATGAGCGCCGTGGTCCTGAACGTTGACGACAACCTGGACGACGTCCTGTTGTTAAAGCGCGCCTGCCACAAGGCGGACGCAAAGTTCGACGTAAAGTTCGTTGAGGACGGTGAGTTCGCCATTGAATATATGAAGGGCCATGCACCTTACAATGATCGGAGTAAACACCCGATTCCGAACTTAATTCTGCTCGACCTGAACATGCCGCGGAAGACGGGATTTGAGGTTTTGGAATGGTTAAAAGCGAACGCGGAGTTCCGGAAGATTCCGGTGGCGATCTTCACTTCTTCAACCAACACCAATGATATTCGCGACGCCGTGAGCCGCGGCGCTGACTGTTATCTGGAGAAACCGCTGAATTACGAAAACCTGATTGTGTTGATGGAAAGGATCGATAGCGTGCTCCGCAATCGCACCGTTCCGATATCGATCGCGCTCGCGGAGCTCCCCGGGTGTTGCGCTGCCGCCGACGGCTTTCAGCGGTCGCAGTCCAAAGGTAATAGTGCTGACTGAGTATCTCACGGAATGCACATAACAGGTGGCTACCTCATTACATTCGCCATTACACATGCGTTGCAATGAGCGAGCAGCAAACCGATTGCGCCACAGGCCTCCCACGAATTTCTCGGAAAACAAACCTGGTTACTCCCCAAGCTCAAGACCGTTTCTGGCCCGCGAAAATTGAGGAGGCGCAGATACGACGTCTCGCGCATGTACTCGACGTCGGTTCAACACGATTGCCAGGAACGGGCAACGCCCGCGCTCGCGGGAATTATTGATCGAAGAGGCCGCACAGACAGTCGCCGGCCGAGAGGCAGCGGTCGGCAGCAAGATCAGAGGTTTATGCTCAGACGATTGACACTCAGCGCGGCGTTTGGTCTAACAGCGGCGCCTCCATGAAGCACATTCATGCAATCCGCGTGCTTTTGCTCATGCTCGTTTCAACTTCCATTGTGCTCCGCGCATCAGCCGCCGAAGTGAAGGCGGTCCCGCTAGAGAAGCGGTTGGCCAAGCTCGAAGCGGCGCAGTCGGGCGTGAACTCGGGTGATAACGCCTGGATGCTCGTCAGCTCAGCGATGGTGCTGATGATGAGCGCGCCGGGGCTGATCCTGTTCTACGGTGGCCTAGTGCGAAGAAAGAACGTGCTCTCGACCATGATGCACACGCTGTTCCTCATGGCGTTGATGACGTTACTGTGGTTGGCTTACGGCTACAGCATGTCCTTTGGCGAGGGGAACGCATTCTTCGGCAACCCGATGAAGTATTTCTTGCTGAACGGAGTAGGCGCGGAACCGAACACGGATTACGCCGCCACAATCCCGCACCAAAGTTTCATGCTGTTTCAGATGATGTTCGCCATCATCACGCCCGCACTAATCACGGGCGCGTTTGCCGAGCGCATCAAGTTTCGCGCGTTTGTGCTCTTCATGATCATCTGGGCCACGCTGGTGTATTTTCCACTGGCGCACATGGTCTGGGGCAAAGGCGGGTTTTTCAATTGGGCACTCGGCGGAAAAATTCCCGTGCTCGATTTCGCGGGCGGAACGGTTGTCCACATCAGTTCGAGAATGGTGGCACTTGTGTGCGCGTATGTGGTCGGCAAGCGGCTCGGGTATCCGCGCGAAGGTATCTTCCCACACAATGTGGTTTACAGCCCGATCGGCACGGGGTTGCTGTGGGTGGGCTGGTTTGGTTTTAACGCGAGCAGTGCCGTTTCGGCCGGCGGCCTCGCGACAAGCGCCTTCGTGGCGACGCATTTTTCTGCGGCGGCCGGAGCCCTTGGTTGGGGCGTAACTGAATGGATGTTGCGCGGCAAACCGAGTGTGCTGGGACTCGCGTCAGGCATGGCAGCAGGGCTGGCGACGATTACGCCTGTTTCGGGGTTTGTCACGATTCCCGGGCTTTCATTATCGGATTGGTGGGCGGCGTGCTTTGTTACTTCGCGGTCACCAAACTGAAAGCGAAACTCGATTATGATGATTCGCTCGATGTCTTTGGCGTGCATGGCGTCGGGAGCACCGTGGGCATGTTGCTGTGCGGACTGCTGGCTTCAAAAGATGTGAACGCCGCAATCGCAACCACGTTTCAAGTGAACGGGCAGGCCTTGTCGCTGGTGGGGAGCGGTAGCCAGTTCAAAAATCAGTTAATTGCGGTGCTATTTACTATGGCTCTTTCGTTCATCGTTAGCTTCGTGGCGTTGAAGCTGATTGATAAGACCATCGGTTTGCGCGTGGAAGCCGATGCCGAAGACTTGGGCCTCGATTTGGCGGAGCACAACGAGCAGGCCTACAATGATTGAAATGCGATGAAAAAAATTGAAGCGATCATCAAGCCGTTCAAGCTCGAAGAAGTGAAAGACGCGCTGCACGAAATCGGCGTCGTCGGAATGACGGTGAGCGAGGTCAAGGGATTCGGCCGGCAGAAGGGGCATACAGAAATTTACCGAGGCAGCGAATATACCGTGGATTTTCTGCCGAAGATTTTGATCGAGATTGTGTTACCTGACGCACAGATCGACGCAGCGGTGAAAACGATAATTGCTGCCGCGAAAACGGGAAAAATCGGCGACGGCAAGATATTCATCAGTGCGATTGAGGATGCGGTGCGGATTCGCACTGAAGAGCGGGCGGACAACGCCCTATAGCTTCCACCAGCAACCTTAGCGTTTCGCAACGTCATCTTTCCTGGGTTTTTCAACCTCAAGAGCACGTGAGCGTTTTCACAACGGAAAGGGAAGCAATGTCACCTGAAGAGGCGTCTACAGATGGCGCGGGAGTTTGGGTCTGGCTTGGCGAGTATTGAGTTTGAATCATCGCCGCTCTCGCGGTTTGTGCAGTGAGTTGATTCCTTTTGCCTTTCGCAATCAGCGTCGCACCTGAATCCAGAGCAAGTTCTCAGCATTCCTTCGGAATCACGTTGGGAAGATTCAAAATGTTTGCTAGAGTGCTCCATTGCGCCTGATTGGGGATGGCGCGGCCCCGTTCCCACCGGCCGAGCCACTTTCGAGCAATACTTGCTCTTACTGCTACTTGCCGCTGCGTTAAACCCACTTTACTCCGATGTTCAACGAGTAATTGGCCAACCAGTTGAATTTCCCCTGGAAGGCGTTGGCTGAGCCTAAATGCTTCTGTTTGAATGGGTAAAGCTGACTCGACCGTCCGCTGTGTAAATGTTAAACGCGCCGAACCATGCGCTGCAGCGAACCCGGCCATCGCGTCCAGGTTGCAGTCGAACGCCCTCGGGGGCCGGGTCGCTGAGCTTTTGTCGTTAGGCCGCATTACGCGATGAAGCGCGAACTACTCCATTACCTGAAATGCGCGGTGGCGGTGTTGGGAGCTCTGCTTTGTCTCTACACTGTGGCGTATGCGCTCATTGTTCGCCGCATCGTTTCACCCGGTGGGGGTGCAGGTGACGCATGATGGCGTGAGGACGCAGCGGATGTCAGTTGTGGCGACTTTAGGCGGTCGAGGCGGTTACCTACTCTTTAGCGCTGCCAATCGTTTTGACAGGTTGTACATTCGTCGCCGCTACTGGTCGGACTGGACGGCCACAGAGCCGCCCGACCGCACCCGCACCAACATCGTTTATGATATCGACAAGACGCTACGATAGGACCGTGCCGCCTAACCATGCGCTGGAGCAGAACCTGGCCATCCCGCTCCGGTTGCAATGCCTCCCGCGGGCGGGGTCGCTGAGCTTTAGTCGTGAGGCCACTGCCATGCGTTTAGTAATTACAACCATTGTTGCTCTGCTTCTGGTTGGCTGCGCCGCACCGACACATTCATCGCGACCGCAAGCGGGCAAGCTCGTTGCCCAGGAACGCAAAGAAGCCAAAGCCATCCCCAACGGTCGTCACGAGCGTGTTCGTGGCGCGATCGAAAAATATATGGCGGCGACAAACGTCACCGGCGCATCAGTCGCGATCGCAAAGGAGGGCCAGCTCGATTTCGCGCAAGGGTTCGGCTATGCCGACTTGGAGAACGACGTGTCCTATCAATCGGAAACCGTCAATCGCCTCGCTTCCGTCAGTAAAATAATCACCGCCGTCGCCGTCATGCGACTCGTCGAGGCAGGGAAGATCGATCTCGACGCCGACATCCGCACCTACGTCCCCGAGTTCCCCGACAAAGGCGAAAAGATCACCGCCCGTCACATTCTCAACCACACCTCGGGCATCCGCCATTACAAGCCGGATGAATCGGAGAACTACACACGTCATGCATCGGTAGTGGACGGCTTAAAGCGTTTCACCGCAGATCCGCTTCTCCACAAGCCCGGCGAGAAGCTCACCTATTCCACCTACGTCTTCAGCCTTCTGGCCCGCGCGGTCGAAACAACAAGCGGACTGACATTTAAGGAATATCTCGACCAGAGGATATTCGAGCCAGCCGGAATGAAAGCCTCCGGCCTCGAGGACCTCGCGCCATCGTCAAACACCGGACCCGTGGATATAGGCGGCGGTCAGACGGCAGCGTGGGCACCACCTCGCCGGACCTTTGCCGCTTCGGGATAGCTCTCTTGACGGGAAAGCTGATGGCAGCAGCAACATTAGCGCAGATGTGGACGGTGCAGAAGCTGAACGACGGTACCGCGCTTCGGAGATCTTTGGGCTGGATGGTCGAGAGCTACAACGGCAAACCGGTCGCGATGCACGGAGGTGCCCAGGGATGTGCACAACCTGGGTTTTGATCGTCCCATCCGACAACCTCGTAATGGCCATTCTCACCAACTACGAATCTCACAATCGCCAGGAGATGGTGAATGCCGTAATGGATGCGTGGTATGAAAAGGCGTCACTGCCAGCCGTAAGGTGAGCTCGGGGCGTTCCTGTCTGGTTTTCGCGCGGCGGCTACTCTTCCATAAACAAACAGGTCGACCGATCAACAACTTTTGCGCGAGTACGCCGAACGCCGATCCGAGGCCGGTTTGCCGAAACCGGTGCGGCGGCACGTTGACCTCATCTATTCCGCCGCGCTGTGCATGGTTTCGCAGGTTGGCCGCGGTGCGATGCATATCGCGGGTCATCGCTGGCGCTCATCCAATCTTTCGGAGACGAAACATTGTCTCCATTCTCGTTCGGCACACATATAACTATGGAATGAACGAGAGCACCGATGCCGAGTTGCTGGCGCGATTCGCCCAAAGCGAATCCGAGGAGGCATTCGCCGCGCTGGTGCGTCGTCATATTCATCTCGTCCATTCCGTCGCGCTTCGGCATACGGCCAATGCTCATCATGCGGAGGAAATCACCCAGGCGGTGTTCGTCATTTTCGCGCGCAAGGCCCGCTCGCTCGGGAGCAAAACAATTTTGTCCGGCTGGCTTTATCACACGGCGCGATTGACGGCGGCGAATTTTCAGCGGGCGGAACTACGCCGCACCCGCCGCGAACAGGAAGCGTTTATGCAATCGACCCTGGAAGAATCCTCGACCGACACTGCCTGGAACGAACTGTCGCCATTGCTCGATGACGCCATGGCCCGGCTGCGCGCGACTGACCGCGATGCCATCGTGTTGCGGTATTTTGAGAACAAGACCTTGCCGGAAGTGGGTGAAGCTCTGGGCGTGGAGGAGCGCGCCGCGCAAAAGCGCGTGACCCGCGCGTTGGAAAAACTGCGCTGCATCTTCACCAAACGCGGGGTCGTCTCGAATGTGGCGATCATTGCCGGCGCTCTCTCCGCCCATTCAGTGCAAGCGGCGCCGGCCGCATTGGCCACAACCATTACTGCGACGGCTCTCAAAGGGTCGGCTGTCACGGCGTCAACTCTGACCCTCATCCAAGAAACGTGGAAACTTATGGCATGGACAAAAGCGAAAACCGGGGCGGTGGCTGCTGTGATAATCCTTCTCACAGTCGGCCCGACAACGATGTTGGTGAAACAAAAGACCAGCCAGAAGCTGAAGCAGTCAGCAGCCGTCGCGATCGAAAGGGTCGAGCAGGCGAACACCGGTTTGCCCGCGGCGCAAGTCCAGGCGAAGATGCTCATCTTCTCCGCGATGGCTCAGCGCAAAATTCCAGACGCGGCGAACTGGTGCGAAACCTTGAACGCCAAGGGCAAGCTCTGGCCTGTCACGCCCACGAACACTGCGTTCGCCATTAACTCGAAAGTCGCTGGCCGGGCGTACTCGAAGAAGGAAATCAGCTCAGGGAGCATTCCCGGCAAGACCGTTGTTTTCTTCGAAACCTCCAGCCCCGGCTGGAACCAAGCGGGTGGTTTCGAGTTGCTGCCCAAAAACGCGGACGCTGTTGCAGTAGCCTTCGCTGATGGCACGGCCTTGATTGTGAGTGCGGGAGACATGGCGGCATTGCGCTGGACGCCCTGACGAGTCGTTGAATGTCTGACGGTTGTCAGCCTGTTGGCATTCTGCTCGTCGGATCATTGCAAAGGCCACCAAGAAAGTGACCAAAACCGTCGGTGACCTGAATTCGTTCGGGAGGTCTTATCCAATCATGTCTTCCCATCGTTTTCCGTATCCTGCACTGGGCTGGCTTGGGAATGTCAGCTTGCCTCCTTTTCACGATAACGGCCGAAGGCGCCACTGTTGTCGCCGGACCCGGAGACGCCGGATTGCGCGCGGACGTCGCAGCGGCGCAGGAAGGCGCCACGGTCATTCTAACCAACTAGGTCGATCTGGAATCAACCATTCGCATCGACAAACGACTGACCGTCCGGTCCACGGGAAACCCCGACCTGAACCAGAACTGGATCCGTGGAAGCTTCGAAGGCCCGCTGCTGGAGGTTGCGGCGGATGGAATGGTTATCGAGGCGTTAAGGTTGAGCGGCTCTCCTCGAACTGATAGATTGCGCGTGACGAATGACGCGGTCTTGCGCGACTGCACGATCCACGGTTTCCGCCAACCCATCGTGAACGAGCGGTACGAACAAACCGCTTGGCCGGCGGACGCGCTCGTGCTGGATCTGGCGAATCCGAATTCTGACTGGCGCGCATTTCCGCAGCCCTTTCAGCGCCGCGCTCGCGCGCTCGCGGCGCAGGGCCAGCGCATCTTTTGTATCGGCGGCATGGACAGCGACAACAAGCCGACTCTCGCCGCGAACTTCGCCCGCGCTCACTCGGTGTGGATTGAACCATTGGGTGGGCAACTCGTTATTCGTTTCGCCGAGCCGGACGGCAACTTTGAGAAATCACCGGGGCACCTCGACAGCTTGTCTTCACCCATGGCCTTCGTTCTTTTCACCAATGCGCCGAAGGCCGTGGACGCTCCGAAGAGGTCCGATCAGTTCCAACTCGTCGGTGCTACCTCCACCAACACGGCGTGTGTGGAAACCAGTTTCACCGTGCGCGGCGGACGCAAGCCAAACTTCTACGCGCGCTGGCAACTTGCTAGTGCAATCGCCGCGCCGCCGCTGCTCACGCTTGATCTCGTGCCGACGAGTAAGTCAGGTGAGGTGCGCGTTTATTTTCGCGACAAGCCGCTGGGCGGCATCAAGGCGACGCTGCGCACACCGGATGAAAAGGAAAAGGAACTCACGCCAGATGGCGAAGGCTCCCTGCGCTTCACATCGACTCAGTCCGGTCAGCATCTCTTGACCATCGCGCACCACCGCGAACCGCTGGCCGGTTTTCATTTGGACCGCGCCTATGAACAGACCAGCCACAACGCCGCGCTGACCTGGCGTCAGTGACGCCGTGCCAAACGCGGACGGGTGGGGCGCGTCGCTCCGCGCGTGCCGGCGTTGAATCTTCCAAAAGCGATGCCTTTTTCAGTTCGTGGCGCGCGCGGAGCGACGCGCCCCACCGTTTGCACCGCGGCTTCGTTTGCAATTGTCCCAGATGCTCCCGGATCGACGCCGCTACCTTGACTCGCTTTCCTTCATCCCTATGCTCCGCGCGTGTTTGCTCTGACCACGATTGAATCGCGCGATCCTGCTTCGGCTTTTTGCGCCAGCCGCTCCGCACTCGCATGAGGCGCAAACCGTTGCTCGTCATCTTCCTGACGGTGTTCATCGACCTGGTCGGTTTCGGCATTGTGCTGCCGCTGTTGCCGATTTACTCGGAACAATTCGGCGCGAGGGAGTGGATGGTTGGCATCATCATGGCCAGCTATTCGGCCATGCAGTTTCTGTTTGCGCCGGGTTGGGGGCGGCTCTCGGATCGAATCGGCCGGCGGCCCGTCATGCTTGTGAGCACGGCGGGCGCGGCGCTTTCTTACGCGCTCTTCGGCATCGGCAGCGGGTTCACCAACGGCAACACCGCGTTGCTGCTCATCATTGTGTCGCGAGTCTTCGCTGGCATTTGCGGCGCGAACATCACGGTAGCTCAAGCGTGCATCGCCGACGTGACGCCTCCGGAAGAGCGCTCGAAGAAGATGGGCCTC
>Ga0193753_10002041_pt1 | contig 16475 bp, 7 predicted proteins | sample H1c2metaG_FD_144925 | JGI IMG/M metagenome (GOLD analysis project Ga0193753, IMG submission 144925) | Soil microbial communities from a riparian zone of the East river system, Colorado, United States - H1c2 | ecosystem: Environmental > Terrestrial > Soil > Riparian zone | place: USA: East River... | reverse complement strand
GGCTCCACGAGCGGCTGGTCGCCCGCATTCCCGGTACGGCCGTGTTCATGGCGTCGAACTCGGGTCGCGTTCCGCCGATTCTCTTTCATCACGCGCAACGCATCCGCGTCCTTCACGACACCGTGATCTTGCTCACCGTCCTCACGGAGCACGTTCCGGTGTCCGACGAGGAGAGTCGACTCGAGGTGCAGGATCTCGGCGAAGGCTTCTACCGCGTGATCGCGCGCTGCGGCTTCATGGAAGCGCCCAACGTCCCCGAGATTCTGCACGAGGCTGCGAGCCTTTGCGGCGTTCCGGTCGACTTCAGCCACATGACGTATTACGTCGGCCGTGAGACGTTCCTCGCGTCCGGCAGCGGCAAAATGGGGCGCTGGAGCGAGATGCTCTTCGCGTTCCTCTCGCGCAACGCACAACCGGCGACGCGCTACTTCGGGATCCCGCACGATCAAGTCGTCGAGCTGGGGACGCAGATCGATTTGTAAGGGTTCGCGGGAGCGCTACGCCGCGCGGCCGCTACTTGTCCTCTACTTGTTGTCGTCTATTTGTCGTTTGTCGGAGGAGTGCGACTTGCGGCTCGAGGGTTTCGACTTTGGCCTTGCCGCTTTCGTCGTAGGTGCCTCGCCCGCGGCAGCGCCCAAGGCGGGCGCGCGGTTCGATGCGACGGCGGTGGCCGATGCGCTCACGTCGGCGAGGGGCGCCGAGAGCGGGCTTGCACCCGACGTGTCGGGCATCGCCGCAGGGGATGCAGGGGCATTTGCGCTGACCATCGTCGTGGCCGGCGATGTGACCGTGGCATTGCGACTGTCCGCGTGCGCGACGTCTCTCGACTGATAGCGCGCGATGCCGTAGAGGCCTGCGAGAGCCGCCAGCGCCAGGGCGACTGCGCTCGCGATGGCCGTGCGCGAACCGACCGGCGTCTCCGTGCGATCTTCGGCGAGCGCGGCGCGCGGCGCCCCGTTCGCGCTCTCCGCAGCCGGGAGTACTCCGGCCATCGGCAGAAAGCCGAGCGCCGAACCGTCGACCGCGGGGTGCTGCTGTGAGTCGGTCACCGCCATGCGATTCTTCGCGGTTTCGGTCACGCCCTTCACGCGTTCGACCATCAGCTGCGCTGACTCCTTCGAGCCAAACGGTCCGAGCGCCGCCGCGAATTCCGCGATGTTCGCGAATCGCTGTTTCGCGTCCTTTTCCAGACAGCGCAAGATGACCTGCTCCAGCTCTCGGGGCGCGTTCGGCACTTCCTCGGAGAGCTTTCGCGGTGCGCCTTGCTTGATGAGTTTTTGCAGTTCCGACAAATCCTCCGAATCGAACGGCGGCCGGCCGGCGATCAGCTCGTGCAAGATCGCCCCCAGCGACCAGATATCGGAGCGAAAATCGACCTGTCCCGTTGCCAGTAGTTGCTCGGGAGACATGTAATGGGGCGTTCCGAACGAAGAGCGCCTGCGTGTGAGCTCGACGCCGCCGACTTTCGAGATACCGAAGTCGAGTAGCTTGATGATCGGCTTGCCGTCGGAGCGCTTGGCGAGAAAAAGGTTGGCCGGTTTGAGGTCGCGATGGACGACGCCGAGCCCGTGCGCCTCGGCGAGCGCCTCGCAGGCCTCCAGCAGGTAATCGACGGCCGTCTCTTGCGCGAGCGGGCCTTGGTCCGCGAGGAGCGCGACGGCGCGCCGTGCCTCGAGAAACTCCATCACGAGGCACGGCGCGCCGTCGTGGAGTGCGCCCACATCGTGCACGCGGGCGACGTGTTCACTCTTTATCTTCACCGCGGCGCGGGCTTCGCGACGAAAGCGCGCGACCACCTCTTCGTTCGATCGATAGCGCGGCAGCAAGATCTTCAGGGCGACGCGATGGTCGAGTTCGATGTGCCGCGCCGCCACCACCACCGCCATGCCGCCAACGCCAAGCACCGCTTCGACGCAGTATTTTCCCGCCAGGATCTCGCCCGGGTACGGAAGCCCGACGGCCCGTCCGGAGGGCGTTGTATCGGCCATGGTCATCCAGTTTTTTCCTCGCGGCGCGCGCTCATCGGTCGCACTGCCCACTTTACTTAGGTACATGCCCGCTCGGTCAAGGCAAGCGGCGGGGAGGTGCGGCCTACCGTCTCCGATGTGCGGCCAATCGTCCGCCGTCCCTGTAGCAAATCACACCGGCTCCTTGCTTTTTCGCCGCACATTTTGTGCGGCACGCTCAAATTCGCACATCGACCGACAGGCATGCCCGCGAACTCTGTTGGATGCGCTCGACCGCCGCCTCCCATCGAATCACCAGGCTCGGTTTGGGCACGACCGTTGCTCAGTAAACCCCCGGGGGCGACATGACACTGAACGAAATCCATCGCAGTTCGGTCGTGGAACTCCACCCGGGCACGATGATCACGCCCAACGTGCGGCTCGTGCGCCAGATCGGCGAAGGGGGAATGGCCAGCGTGTGGCTTGCGCATCACGTTGGGCTCGATACCCAAGTTGCGGTCAAGCTCATGTCTCCAGCGCTTGCATGTCACCAGGCCGCAGTGGAGCGCTTCACGCGCGAGGCGAGGTCGGCGGCGCGCATTCATCACCCGAACGTCGTGCAGATCCTCGACTACGGCGTGCCCCAAGAAGCCAATGGGCTGCCGTACATCGTGATGGAGTACCTCGAGGGCACCGACCTCGAAACGCGCATTCACCTGCGAGGTCGATTGAGCCTCGAGGAGACCGCGAGCATCGTCATTCAGACCGCGCGCGCGCTCGACAAAGCGCACGAGCTTCGAATCGTGCATCGCGACATCAAGCCGGAGAATATTTTCCTCACGAGCGATGGCGAAGAGGTGTTCGTCAAGGTGCTCGATTTCGGCATCGCGAAGCTGCTCGGGCGCGGTGACGTGAGCGTGACCAACACCGGGGCGACGCTCGGCACGCCCACGTACATGAGCCCCGAGCAGATGCTCAGCGCCAAGAACGTCGACTACCGCTGCGATCTCTGGGCGCTCGCCGTCGTCACCTACGAGATGCTCACGGGCCGGAAGCCCTTTGCCGGCGAAACGTACGGCGCCGTCTGCCTCGCGGTGAACCGCGGCAAGTTCCGGGTTCCGAGTCGGTATCGCCGCGACATTCCGAGCGCACTCGACGAGTGGTTCACGCGCGCGCTCGCACGAGACATGAAGAAGCGCTACCGCTCTGCACGCGAGATGGGCGAAGCGTTCTTGACGGCGATGGGCGTGCAAACGCGCGTCTCGCGGTTCGGGATGAACTCATCGTGGCGCGGTTCGCTCATGGCCTCGTACGTCACGCGGCACACCGGCGAAAGGGGAGGGAAACGTCCGTCGCGGATCGTGCCGATGGTGGCCGCTGCGGCCCTCTTTGCGGGCGCCCTGCTCGCGGTGACGTTTGCGCGGCCATGGTGGAAAGCTTCTCTGAACACGGCGGCCGCGGCCCCGTTGACCGCATCCGTCAACGGCTCGATGCACGCGCACAACGCCGAGCACGCGACCGGCACGCCGTCGCCTCACGACGAAACGAGAGCTGCTGAGCCGCCCGCGCCGCCTGCGAAACCCGCGGGTGCGAACTCGATGCCCGCGGGCGCTTCGGGCGCGAAGACGAAGGAGCCCCGCGCACAGACGGCGGCCAAGGAGGCGAGCGAGGTCATCGAACTCGGCCCGAGCGAGCCGGCGGCCAAGACCGAACCCGCCGCCAAGCCGCGCCCGACCAAGGGCGCGAAGAAGGGGGCGAAGCCGCCCGCGGAGGGCGAGGGTACTTCGGATGCGCCGCTCGAACAATCCATCGATGCCCCCGAGAGCGAGCCATCCTCGCCGCCGCCCGCCGTCCACATCGATCTCGGACCGGGGTCGGGGGCCTAGATCCCATCGCACGCGAGAGCGTGGGACTCGTCGACGGAGCGTGGTGACTCAGACGGCCGGATTCGGTTCGCGCGGCAAGGTCTCGTGGCTGTCTTGGGTGAGACGGACGTCGAGCTGAGCGCTACCGATGTAGCGACCCCCCTCGAGCTCCGTCAGAAACGTGATGAGTCCTTCACGCACCTCGCAGCGCAGATCGAAGGCGCGGCTCGCGCTGCCTGCGGACACCACGCAGCGAAGGATCATGCGGCGTTCGGTGGAGTCGGTTACTTGCAGGGTGCACATTCGCCGGTCCCAGTTGCCGCTTCCCTCGCAGATGCGCCGGAGTTCGACGCGCACCTGGTCGACCGGGGTCGCGAAATCCACGGAGAGAAACACGCTGCCGAGAATTTCGCTCGAGTTGCGGCTCCAGTTTTCGAAGGGCTGCTCGAGAAACCGAGTCATCGGGATGACGAGCCTGCGTTCGTCCCAGAGGCGCGCGACGACGTAGGTCAAGTTGATCTCTTCGATGGTCCCGTTTTCCTTTTCCACCACCACGGAATCGCCAATACGGATCGGCTGCGAGAGCGAAAGCTGAATGCCCGCGATGATGCCCGAGAGCGATTTTTGCGCCGCAACACCGAGCGCGATGCCGGCCACGCCGGCCGAGGCCAGGAGCGATACGCCGACATTGCGCACGAATTCGAACTGCATGAGGCCGACAGCGCCCGCGACGATGATGATGACGACCGATGCCACGCGCCGAAGAAGTTCGAGCTGCGTCTGCACGGCCCGATGCTTGATCTCGAGCTGCGATCCGCTTGGAAGGCGCTCTTCCGCCCAGTCGGCGCCAATGGAAATCGCGCGCATCACGAACCATGCGACCGCGATGACGAGCAGCGAATAGGCGACGTGGTGCACCGTCTCCTCGACCGACGCCGTCAAGTGCAACGTGTGGAGGAGCTCCTTGACGATGAGGACGAAGAGCACGCCGCGAAGCGGACGGCGCGCGGTCTCCACGAGCACGTTGTCCGATGCCGTCTTGGTGCGCCGGGCGAATCGCCGCGCCACGGAGATGAGCACGGCTGCGAGGCCGCGTGCCAGCAAGTAACCGCCAACGGCCAGCAGGATGAGCGCAATCCACTGCCAGAGCGCGTTGCCCAAAAACTCGATGCGGGTGAGCGACGGCGGAATGCGATCGGCCCATTCGGACGGCCCATAGGCCACGTAGAGCGGCCCGATCATCGAGACGGTGGCGCGAGACACCACCCAACGCGACACGCCGTCGTTGAATCGAACGCGGGTCAGCGAAAGTGGCACCGGCTCGTCTTCCACGATGATGCTGCCGGCGGTCGCCTCCTTTGCCTCGGCATCATCGGGAAGGCGACTGATGTCCACGTCCTTTTTGCGGTCGAGCACGTAGACGAACTTTCGCGCCAGCTCCGGGCCTTCCGCCGCCTGGTTCGCGCGCGGGATGGCGCGCAAATCGAGGTAGTTCGCGGCGAGCTCGTAGTCGCCCTCGTGCGCGGCGCGCGCGAAGCCGGCCATCGAGCGGCGCGGAGTGCTGCGGTCGAGGGTCTCGTTCGTCTTCGGCAGGCCATCGTTGGGTCCGGCGTAGGCGGCATGCGCGGCGGACGGCGACAGCGCGGCAACCAGCACGAACCCGAAAAGCAGCGACACGATGAAACGGGAGAAACGGGAGAAGCAGCGAAAGGGCATCACGGCCCCCCAGTTAGCCCGCATTTGGGCGCGGTGCCACAACGTTGGAAATGTCTAACGTGCTAGGCGCTTTCACGGCCGTGAGGCCGCGCATGGCGTGCGCTTTGCACTATTTTGCCCGGGGAAGCGCAGTTCAGTACGGGGGGGCTCTCATGGTATCGATGCGGACGCGGCGGTGGCTTGCCATCGGGGTATTTGGAACGATCGGATCGGTGGCTGCATTTGGCGTGGGGGCAACGTTGGCGGCAAAGCTCGAGCGACACGCGCAGTCCATTGCCGAGGTTCCCCTGACGTCGGACCTAACGGAGGCTGCGCACCGTGCGCCCCCGCCGTCCGCGTTTGCCAAAAGGTGATTCTTGGCAGATTGTTGAGGTGCAGGTTTCCGGTCCGTCGGTAGGTGATCGCCCGGAACCTCGCGAAGCGCTACAATTTGTCGAGAGCCCATGCATGTCAGGACCGACCCGAAGACCGGCGAAGCGCGCGCTGCCTCGGTCGACGTCCATGCGCTCCTCCGCGAGCTCTTGATGACCAAGAGGGCCGAGATCGTCGCCGCAGGGCAGCACGTCGTCCTCGAGCTCAATGCGCGTCGGGCGCACATCGACGGCGAGCGCGACGCCGTGCGGGAGTTGCTCACGCACGGTCTGGAGGACGTTCTGGCGACGGCGGTCAAAGGGGACCGGCTCGTCGTGACCAGCGCGCACGCCGAAGGTCGGATCCAGGTTCGTATGACGTGCAGCGACCGCGTGTTCGAGGCGGATATTTCGACCGCAGGCGGCGATCGGCAAGGGCGCGTGAGCGAATCGGAAATGGTCGTTGCGCCCAGTGCACCGGTGCTCGCGGGGGCCCGCACCGTTCTCGTCGTCGACGACGACATGGATACCGTCGCTCTCTTGCGCCGTGTATTGGAGCGCCGAGGCTACGAAGTCTTGGGGGCGAGCAGTTTGACCGAAGCCTTGCTGGTGGCGGGAACCCGCCCCTTCGATGTGCTCATCAGCGATGTGGGGCTTCCCGATGGCAGCGGCGTCGAGCTTATGGAGCGACTCGGTCGGCCCCATCACGCGATCGCGCTCACAGGTGCGGCCTCCGAAGAGGACGCCGCTCGCATCCACGCCGCCGGATTTCGTCAGCACCTCACCAAGCCGGTGAGTCTCTCTATCCTCGAAGCCTCCATCTCCGAACTTCTTAAATCGGCGTAATATTGCCCGATCGGACGAAGGTTTGGAGGGCGTACGACCCCCAATCCCTTAGCCGAAGCCCCACTTGAGGAGCCAACCGTGCCCACGAAGAACAACGGTGATGCCGACCTTGGCCTAGCGAGCCGAAACGGTGAAAGCCCTAGGTCTGGACGAAGCGACCGGCGTCGAAAGGCGGCGACGAGTGCGCCCCCGCGCACGACCCCGCCGCGCAAACGCGCGGTCGTGAAGGATTTCGACGACGCGGATCCACCCCCCACCTACGACGAATACCAGGGGCTCCTGGTTGCGCTTCGCGCCCTTCGCGATGGCGACTTCGCGGCCCGACTGCCGGCGGTCGAAGCGGGTCCGATGTTCGAGCTTGCCACCGCGTTCAACGAAGTCGCCCATCTCAACGACTCGATGGCGCGTGAGGTCGTTCGTATGAGCAGGGTCGTCGGTCGCGAAGGGCTCATGACCGAACGCGCCTCGCTCCGTGGAGCAAAGGGAAACTGGGGAAATCAGCTCGAGTCGATCAATTTGCTCATCCTTGATCTCGTGCGCCCCTCGACGGAGGTCGCGCGCGTCATCACCGCGGTCGCCGAAGGCGATCTTTCGCAAAAGATGGCCCTCGAAATCGAGGGCAAACCGGTGCGCGGCGAGTTTCTGCGCATCGGCGAGACGGTCAACACGATGGTCGATCAGCTGCGCTCGTTCGCCGCGGAGGTCACGCGCGTTGCCAAAGAGGTCGGCACCGAGGGAAAGCTCGGAGGGCAAGCGCACGTCCCCGGCGTTGGCGGCACATGGAAGGACCTCACCGACAGCGTGAACTCGATGGCCTCCAACTTGACGACGCAGGTGCGCGGCATCGCCGCCGTCGTGACCGCGGTGGCCAACGGCGACCTGGCGAAAAAATTCGTCGTCGAGGCCAAAGGAGAAGTCGCCGCCCTCGCCGACACGATCAACAACATGACGGACACGCTCCGTCTTTTCGCCGAGCAAGTCACCACCGTAGCGCGCGAAGTCGGTTCCGAGGGGAAGCTCGGCGGGCAAGCGCGCGTTCCCGGCGTGGCCGGCACGTGGAAAGATCTGACCGATAGCGTCAACTCGATGGCGTCCAATTTGACGGATCAAGTGCGCAACATCGCGCTCGTGACGACCGCCGTGGCGAATGGCGACTTGTCTCAAAAGATGTCGGTGGAAGTCGAGGGGGAGATCCTCGAGCTCAAAAATACGTTCAATCGCATGGTCGATCAGCTTCGTGCGTTCGCGAGCGAGGTGACGCGTGTGGCGCGCGAGGTCGGCACCGACGGAAAGCTCGGCGGACAGGCGGAAGTTCCCGGTGTGACGGGCGCGTGGAAAGACCTCACCGAGAGCGTCAATTACATGGCGAACAACCTGACCGACCAGGTGCGCAATATCAAATACGTGACGACGGCCGTCGCGAATGGGGACCTTTCTCAGAAGATCTCCGTCGACGTCAAAGGCGAGATGCTCGAGCTGAAAAACACCATGAACACGATGGTCGATCAGCTCAATTCGTTCGCGGCAGAAGTGACGCGCGTGGCGCGCGAGGTCGGCACCGACGGAAAGCTCGGCGGGCAGGCGCACGTGCCGGGAGTGGCCGGCACGTGGAAGGATTTGACCGACAACGTCAATTACATGGCCTCGAACCTCACCGGGCAGGTGCGAAGCATTGCGCTGGTCACGACGGCGGTCGCCAACGGCGATTTGTCGAAGAAGATCGTCGTCGATGCGCGCGGCGAGATTCTCGAGTTGAAAAATACGATCAACACGATGGTCGATCAGCTCAATTCATTTGCCGGCGAGGTGACGCGCGTCGCGCGCGAGGTGGGCACCGAGGGAAAGCTCGGCGGGCAAGCCAACGTCCCCGGGGTGGCCGGTACGTGGAAGGATTTGACCGACAATGTGAATTACATGGCCTCGAATCTGACGGGCCAAGTGCGCAACATCGCGTTGGTCACGACGGCGGTGGCCAATGGCGACTTGTCGCAGAAGATCACGGTCGACGTGAAGGGCGAAATGCTCGAGATGAAGAACACCCTCAATACGATGGTGGATCAGCTCCGGGCATTCGCGGCCGAGGTGACGCGCGTGGCGCGCGAGGTTGGTACGGACGGAAAGCTCGGCGGTCAAGCGCACGTGCCGGAGGTCGCCGGTACGTGGAAGGACCTGACCGATAGCGTCAATTACATGGCGAACAACCTGACCGAGCAGGTGCGCAATATCAAGTTCGTCACGACGGCGGTCGCCAATGGCGACTTGTCGCAAAAGATTACGGTCGACGTCAAAGGCGAGCTCCTCGAGCTGAAAAACACGATCAACACGATGGTGGATCAATTGCGCGCGTTCGGCGCCGAGGTCACGCGTGTGGCGCGCGAGGTCGGTACGGACGGAAAGCTCGGTGGGCAAGCGTTCGTGCCCGGCGTGGCCGGCGTGTGGAAAGATCTGACCGACAACGTCAATTCAATGGCGACCAACCTCACGACCCAGGTGCGCGGTATTGCCAAAGTCGTGACGGCGGTTGCCAATGGCGACTTGACCAAGAAATTGGTCGTGGAAGCCAAAGGGGAGATTGCGGAGCTGGCCGACACGATCAACAGCATGACCGACACCCTCGGCATTTTTGCCGAACAGGTCACGACGGTGGCGCGCGAAGTCGGCACGGAAGGAAAGCTCGGCGGGCAAGCGCGGGTACCTGGCGTCGCGGGCACGTGGAAAGATCTCACCGACAGCGTCAACTCGATGGCGTCGAACCTGACCACGCAGGTGCGCGGCATCATCAAAGTCGTGACGGCCGTCGCCAACGGTGACCTGTCGCAAAAGCTGCTGATGGAAGCGCAGGGAGAGATTGCGGCGCTCGCCGAGACGATCAACAGCATGACCGACACGCTTCGCGTCTTTGCCGATCAAGTCACGACCGTGGCGCGCGAAGTCGGGACGGAAGGAAAGCTGGGCGGGCAAGCGAAGGTGCCCGGCGCGGCGGGCACGTGGCGCGATCTAACGGACAACGTGAATCAACTTGCCGGCAACTTGACCGCGCAGGTGCGCGCCATCGCCGACGTCGCGGTGGCCGTGACGAACGGCGATCTCACGCGGAGCATCGCGGTCGAAGCGCAGGGTGAGTTGCTCCTGCTCAAAGACACCGTCAATCAGATGATCGGTAACCTGCGCGAAACGACGCAGAAGAACCAGGAGCAAGACTGGCTCAAGACGAACCTCGCCAAGTTCGGCGGCATGATGCAGGGGCAGAAGAACCTGGAGGCCGTGAGCCGCCTCATCATGAGCGAGCTGACGCCGCTGGTCTCGGCCCATCACGGCGCCTTCTTCATTGCGCAGCAAGAGGAAGGGGAGTCGGTTCTGAAGTTGATCGCAAGCTACGCCTACAAACAACGAAAGAGCGTTTCCAATCGCTTTCTGCTCGGCGAAGGGCTCGTGGGTCAGGCGGCGCTCGAGAAAAAGAGCCTTCTTCTCACCAACGTTCCGCACGACTACATCGTTATCTCTTCGGGACTCGGTGAGGCGTCGCCGCTCAACATCGTCGTTTTGCCCGTGCTCTTCGAGGGCGAGGTCCGCGCGGTCCTCGAGCTCGCGAGTTTTCGGGCGTTCAGCCAGATTCACCAGATCTTCCTCGATCAACTCTCCGAGAGCATCGGCGTCGTTCTCAACATGATCGTCGCCAACATGCGAACGGAGGAATTGCTGCTCCAGTCGCAAGGCTTGACGCAGGAGCTCAGTCGCAGTCGAACGAGCTTCAGACGCAGCAAGAGGAGCTGAAGAAGACCAACACGGAGCTCGAGGCGCAGGCGGCGAGTCTCAAGGCGAGCGAGGAGCTGCTCAAAGCGCAGCAGGAGGAGCTGCAGCAGATCAACGAAGAGCTCGAGGAGAAGGCGACCCTGCTCGCCGAGCAAAACAAGAAAGTCGAACAGAAAAACCGCGAGGTGGAGACGGCTCGCCGCGCGCTCGAGGACAAGGCCGCGCAGCTTTCGCTTTCATCCCGCTACAAGAGCGAATTCCTCGCCAACATGAGCCACGAGCTGCGCACGCCGCTCAACAGCCTGCTCATTCTGGCCAAGATGCTCTCGGACAACAAAGAGCGGAACCTGTCGGAAAAGCAGGTCGAATACGCCCGCACGATTCACGCATCGGGGACGGATTTGCTCAACCTCATCAACGAGGTGCTCGATCTCTCCAAAGTGGAGGCGGGCAAGATCGAGATCTACGCCGCCGAAGTTCCACTCGCGTCCATCGAGGACTACATCGAGCGAAGCTTCCGCCCGCTCGCGCAGCAAAAGGGGCTCGAGTTCACCGTCGTGGAGGAGCCGGAGCTGCCCGAGTCGCTGAACACCGACGGGCAGCGGTTGCAACAGATCTTGCGAAACCTCCTGGCCAACGCGTTCAAGTTCACCGAGCGCGGAAGCGTCACGGTGCGCATGGGGAGCGTGCAGAATCAGCAGCAGTTCACCAACTCCGTGCTGCTCGAGTCGTCGCGCGTTCTCGCGCTCAGCGTGCAAGATACAGGTATCGGCATCCCGCGCGACAAGCACCAGCTCATCTTCGAGGCCTTTCAGCAGGCCGACGGAACGACCAGCCGCAAGTTCGGGGGCACGGGCTTGGGGCTGTCCATCAGCCGCGAGCTGGCGCGCCTGCTCGGCGGAGAGATCCACGTCGACAGCGCCATCGGAGAAGGGAGCACGTTCACGCTCTTTTTGCCTCCGAATTACCGTGAGCAGCCGCGTCTTCCATTGCCCGAGCCCTCGCGCAGTCGCATCAGCAGCATTCCGCCCGGAGCGAACGGCACGAATGGGACTGCGGACGAAGACGACGGCGAGAGCGACGGCGTCTTCACGCGAAACGCGTTTGGCAGCGTCTCGTCGAGCCTCGACGACGAATCGATGGAGAACGAGCTCAATGACGATCGAGACGTCGTTCAGCCCGGAGATCGCGTTCTTCTCATCATCGAGGACGACGACAAATTCGCCGGCGTCCTCTTGGAGATGGCGCGCGAACGTGGATTCAGATGCATCGCGACCCTGCGTGGCGATATCGGACTTGCGCTGGTGCATCGTTACCGGCCCGATGCCATCTTGCTCGATCTTGGGCTGCCTGTGGTCGACGGCCTCACGGTGCTCGACCGGTTGAAGCACAATCGGGAGACGCGGCACATCCCGGTACACATTCTCTCGGGCACCGGCAAACGCCAGCGCGGAATGCGTCTCGGAGCGTTTGCCTATTTGGAAAAGCCCGTCACGAAAGATGCGCTCGATCAGGCGTTCGATTCCATTTCGCAGTTCCTCGACAATGAAGTGCGCAATCTGCTCATCGTCGACGACGACGAGGCCTTGCGCCGGAGCATCGAGGAGCTGATCGGCCAGGGCGATGTGTCCACGGTGTCCGTCGGCACTGCGGAGAAGGCGCTCGAACTCCTTCGCGAGCGTCACTTCGACTGTATGGTGCTCGGATTGGGCCTCCCAGACATGTCGAGCTTCGATTTGCTCGAGAAGATCAAAAGCGAAGAGGGGCTCCGCGATCTACCCATCATCATTTATACCGACCAAGAGCTGACGCCCGAGGAGGATACGCGCCTCAAGAAGTACGCGGAGACGATCATCCTCAAAGACGTGAAGTCGCCCGAGCGGCTGCTCGACGAGACCGCGCTCTTCCTCCATCGCGTGGAGGCGAATCTGCCGGAGGAAAAGCGCCGCGTGCTCGAGGAACTGCACAGCTCGGACAGCGTCTTCTTCGGCAAGAAGGTGATGGTGGTGGATGACGACGTCCGCAACATTTTTGCCATCACGAGCGTGCTCGAGGCGAACGGGATGAATGTCGTCTTCGCCGAGAATGGGAAAGATGGGATCGTGCTCCTGGAGCAAAATCAGGAGGTCAGCTTGATCCTCATGGACGTCATGATGCCCGAGATGGACGGCTACGAGACCATGCGCCAGATCCGAAAGAACCCGGAGCACCGAGCGCTGCCGATCATTGCGCTCACGGCCAAAGCGATGAAGGGGGATCGCGAAAAGTGCATCGCGGCGGGCGCTTCCGACTACATCACCAAGCCCGTGGATCCGGACCAACTGATTTCGCTGATGCGGGTGTGGATGTATCGATGAGTCGCGCGGCAGCGGTCCGGGCGTCGGGGACGTTCCCGGCGCCCCGGGACGGACAGGACAACGAGCTCGAACGGGTGGAGGTCGAGCTACTCCTCGAAGCGATTTATCGCGTCTACGGCTTCGACTTCCGTTCGTATGCGTATGCATCCATCAAACGTCGGCTCTGGCGGCGCGCCCAAGGCGAAGGGGTCCTAACGCTCAGCGGGCTCCAGGAGCGGGTGCTGCACGATCCGGCGTGCATGGACCGGTTGATGGTCGACTTGAGCATCCAAGTCACGTCGATGTTCCGCGACCCGAGTTTCTTTCTCGCGCTCCGCAGCAAGGTCGTGCCGAGCCTGCGCACCTATCCGTTCATCCGCGTATGGCACGCGGGTTGTTCGTCGGGCGAGGAAGTCTTTTCGCTCGCGATGCTTCTCAAGGAAGAAGGGCTCTACGCGCGCACACGCGTCTATGCGACCGACATCAACGAGACGGTCATCAAAGGTGCGAAGGAAGGGATCTTCCCGCTCTCGAAGATGCGGGAATACACGATCAACTACCAACGGGCGGGCGGCCTCCGCTCGTTTTCCGAGTATTACACCGCGCGCTACGACGGAGCGCGGTTCGACCCGACGCTCCTGGAAAACGTCGTCTTTGCGCAGCACAATCTCGTTACGGACGGAAGCTTCAGCGAGTTTCATCTGATCTTGTGCCGAAACGTCATGATTTACTTCGATCGAAGCCTGCAAAATCGAGTGCTTGAGCTCTTTCACGAGAGCCTCGCAACCTTCGGGTTTCTCGCGCTCGGTCGAAAAGAAAACCTGACGTCGGCCGACTCCGAGTCACGGTTCGAGCCGTTCGTCGGCGAGGAGAAGATTTATCGGCGCGTCGAGAAGAAGTAGCTCGGGCCAAGTCGAGCTGCCAAGTCGAGCTGCCAAGTCGGGCTGAAGGGGACTCTTGGACTTTTCTTACGAGTTCATCGTTGTGGGTACCTCGTGGGGCGGGTTGCACGCTCTGGAGGTTCTTTTGTCGACGCTCCCAACGGACTTCGATAGGCCCATCGCCATTGTTCAGCATCGGCGGGCCGATTCCGACGACACGTTGGCGCGTCTCCTTCAGCGCCATACCTCACTGCAGGTGCGAGAGGCCGAGGACAAGGAGTCGATCGTTCCGGGGCGCGTGTACATTGCGCCGCCCGACTATCACCTACTCGTGGACGGCGTGACCTTGGCGCTTTCGACGGATCCGCCCGTGCGCTTTAGCCGACCATCGATCGACGTACTTTTCGAGTCGGCCGCGGATGCGTTTCAACATCGGTTGGTCGGAATCGTGCTCACCGGAAAGAACCATGACGGTGCCCTCGGTCTGGCGCGCATCAAACAATGTGGTGGCCTCACGATTGTCCAAGACCCTGCCTCAGCCGAAAGCCCAACCATGCCCGAAGGAGCCATCTCTCGAGCGTGTGTCGACCGCGTCCTTGCGCTCGAGGAGATCGGGCCATTTCTGGCCCGGCTCAGGCACAGATGAGTCTCATGGCGCATTGAATGCGCTGATCGACGATGATAAACCGAAGAAGGTGTCCGGTGTCGGGACTCGATCGGGGGAGTTTCAGCTTGCGCTGGCCGCGATCAAGCCCGCGGTGTTGCTCGTCGACGACCAGCCGAAGAACCTGCTTGCGCTCGAAGCGATTCTAGAGCCGCTCGGGACGGACCTGGTCATGGCCCATTCGGGGCAGGAGGCGCTCAAGCAACTCTTGACCCGCGACTTCGCCGTCATCTTGCTCGACGTGCAGATGCCGATCATGGATGGATTCGAAACCGCCATGCTCATCAAGGAGCGGGAGCGCTCGCGCCATATCCCCGTTATCTTTTTGACTGCGATCAGCAAAGACGAGGCGTTCGTCTTCAAGGGCTACACCGTCGGCGCCGTCGACTACATGTTCAAGCCTTTCGACCCGGACATCTTGCGGTCGAAGGTGCAGGTCTTTCTCGACATCTACCGAAAGACCGAGCAGCTCAAGCTGCAGGACAGGGTGCTGCGAGAGCGCGAGCTCGCCGAGCTTCGTCGTTCGAGCGAGCGGCGTTATCGCGAGCTTGCCGAATCGATGCCGCAGATCGTGTGGACGGCGACCCCCGAAGGAGAGCTGGCGTACGGCAACCGACGCTGGTTCGATTGCGCCCGCACCTCGCTGACGGATCCGAACGGACTCCGGTGGGAGGCCATCTTGCACCCCGACGATGTGGAGCCCTTTTCCATCGGCTGGCGGCAGGCCATCGAGCAGGGTGAAGCGTGGGGTGGCGAGTATCGTCTCGGCTCGTGGGTGGAGTCCGACTACCGCTGGCACCTGGTACGCGCGGTGCCGCTTCGCAGCGAGCGCGGTACGGTCACATCGTGGGTCGGAACCTGCACCGACATCGACGACCGAAAGCGCGCGGAGGATGCGCTCCGCTTTCTCGCCGAGGCGAGCAAGGTGGTGGGCGCTACCTTGAACTACGCCGATTCGTTTGCGCAGGTCGCGGCGCTCATCGTGCAGACGCAGGCCGACGTGTGCATCGTCGACTGCGTCTCGGCCGAGGGGACGTTCACCGAGCGCGTGGTGGCGGTGTCGAAGCGCGAGTCGCCCGTTACCGTGCGGGCCGTGTCGGAGCGTTTCCCGCCCGACGAGGACTCTCCGTACGGCCCGGGCAAGGTGGTGCGGGCGCGCGAGTCGGAGCTTTTGCCCGAGGTGACGGATGCCATCAAAGTCATCATCTCGCAGGACGCGGCGCACCTTGCCGAGCTCCGTGCGATCTCCGCGCTCTCGTGGGTGTGCGTGCCGCTCGTGTCGCAGAATCGCGTCTTTGGTGCGGTCACCCTCGTCGCCAGCCAATCGCGTCGCCGCTACGACGAGGGCGACCTCGAGATGGCCGAGGACCTCGCACGACGAATGGCGTCGGCGGCCCACATGGCGGATCTCTACGAGATCGCTCAGGCCGAGCGAAGGAAGCTCGAGGAGGCGCACAAGGCGAAGGACGAATTTTTGGCAACGCTGTCGCACGAGCTCCGAACGCCGCTCAACGCGATGCTGGGCTGGACGCAGCTTCTTCGGGGAGGAGACCTCGACGAGAGCGAGTTCGATCGCGCGCTCGAGACCATCGAGCGAAACGCGAAGGCGCAGGCGCAGCTCATCGCCGACTTGCTGGACGTGTCACGCATCGTGACCGGAAAGCTGAATTTGAGCGTGGGGCGCGTGCAGTTGCCCACGCTCATCGAGGGGGCGCTCGAAGCGGTGCGCCTTCAAGCCGACGACAAGGGCATCGTGCTGGAGTCGAGCATCGACCCGTTCGTGCCGGAGATTCGCGGCGATCCGAATCGCCTGACGCAGGTCATCTCGAACCTCTTGTCCAACGCGCTGAAGTTCACGCCGCAAGCGGGCAAGATTTCCGTTCGGCTCGAATCGGACGGAGGGACGGCGTGCATCGCTGTGAGCGACACCGGGCACGGGATCATGGGCGAGTTCCTCCCGTATGTGTTCGAGCGGTTCCGGCAGGCCGATAGCACGAGCACGCGGTCGCAAGGCGGCTTGGGGCTCGGTCTGGCCATCGTTCGCCACATCGTCGAGCTTCACGGTGGCAACGTGAAGGTGACGAGCGCCGGAAAGGACCGCGGCGCGACATTCACCGT
>Ga0193753_10002040_pt1 | contig 16479 bp, 13 predicted proteins | sample H1c2metaG_FD_144925 | JGI IMG/M metagenome (GOLD analysis project Ga0193753, IMG submission 144925) | Soil microbial communities from a riparian zone of the East river system, Colorado, United States - H1c2 | ecosystem: Environmental > Terrestrial > Soil > Riparian zone | place: USA: East... | reverse complement strand
GGGTTTCCGATGCACACATCAGTTCGCATAGTGCGCCTGGTTGTCGGGGCCGCGATACCCCCCATCCGCATCCATGCTTAGCGAAGGCGCAAGCAGCGCGTGATATAGTGCGGTATAAAGATTCTTCTCCATTGCAGGCGCAGCATGGAAATCAATGGTGCCCAGCTCGCGATTCCATCTCTCCGTTGCCGCAGCATGCACCGCATCGAAGTCGAACCCCGGCACCTCCGCATTCATATTGGCGATTGCAGCCTCCTCACTCACAGGTGACAAAGCCACCTTCACCACCAAAGGCTGCGCCCCCGGCGTAAAGTCGAACACTCCCACCAGCCCGCGACCCTCCATCGACTGCATGTCCTGCGCAGTTGTCCCAGGCGACCTGAAACCTCGATACTCCACCGGCAATGGTTCGCGATTGTACAGACTATGCTGCTTCATCGGCAGAGAAAAACGAATCGCAAAGTAAAGCTGTCGCCCTGTAGCCCAGCCTCTCGTCTCGCGCATCCCCGTAACGGTTCCGTCCGGATGCGCGCATACACGCGACCACAGCGCCTTGCCAGGATAGTTATAGATCGAAGAACGAAGATCCAGCAGAACATGCGCCGACTTCTCTGCAGGATACGTAAAGCGATGCACGCCCACCCGTTGTGTAGCCGTCAACTCCGCCCGAACATCGTAGTCCAGCAGACTGACCGCATAGTACCCAGGCTCTGCCTTTTCGCTGTCATGACTAAAGTGAGAGCGATAGCCCGACCGCGGCTTGTCAACCTCACCCTGCTCCAGCAACACCTCGCCGGACACAGGCTGCAGCAACACATCGCCAAGGTCCGAGTGCCCCGCCCCGGGAAAAATGCGTATGCGAAAAACCCAGTATCGTCGTGTCCTCGTAACGATACCCCGCAGCCCATTTGTAACTCTGCCTGAAGCTGCGTATCTGCGTATCCGGCGAAAGCTGCACCATGCCAAACGGAACCGTCGCACCAGGAAAGGTATGCCCGTCCGGCCCGGTCCCGATAAAGGGATCAACCATCGAAACCGGAGACTGGGCCTTCCCTGCTAGACCGTCATTGCAGAAACAAAACGCGCAGAGAAGAAGAAGCAATCCCTTAGAGAAAAACTGCATGGTAGTGCGGCGATCATCGTTCAACAAAGTGTACCTTTCGTCTTACCGCAACTAAATCTTCGCCTCAGCCGACATCGCAAACACGAGCGTTCCACCGTTCGCAATCGCGCTATGGTCAATGCTCGCCTTCGTCAAGGCCTCTCCATTGAGCCGAACACCATGCACATACGGCGTAGCCGCACTATTGCCCGAAGAGCGAACGACAAACGTCTTTCCTTCCGGCAGGCGTATCGTCGCCCGCTCAAACAGCGGACTGCCAACCATGTACTCCGCCTTCCCCGGACACAACGAGTAAAGGCCAAGCGAGTTGAGCAGGAACCACGCAGCCATCGAGCCGGTATCTTCATCGCCCGCAAAGGTGTCCTTTGTGTAAAGCTCCTGCATCACCCTGCGCACCCAGTACTGCGTACGATCCGGGCGACCCGTTGCGGCAAACACATAAAGCACATGGTGACTCGGCTGGTTGCTGTGTGCATATTGTCCAAACTTGACCGCAGCCATCTCAGACATCTCATGGATCTCCTGCCCATACACGCCCACATGGAAGGCCGGTTCCTGTGCCAGAGCATCATCCAGCACAGCTACAGCCTTTTCCCGTCCACCCATCGCATCAAACAGCCCCGGCAGGTTATGCGGCACGTCCCAACGATGCTGCCACGCAGAGCCCTCTACATACGGGCTTCCCCAAGCAATCGGGTCGAACGGATCTACCCACGAGCCATCCTCGTTCTTGCCCCGCAAAAATCCGCTCTTGCCTGCCGCCGTGGTGAAACGGCCTACTGCCAAAATCCCATCATGACCGGCATCACGAGCGACGGCGGCTACGCGGAGGTGATGATCGCGGAGGCGCGCGCGCTGGCTCTGATACCGGACGAACTTGAATCAGTAGATGCGGTTCCACTGGTATGCGCCGGTATTACGACCTTCAATGCTCTTCGCAACGCCGGGCGTGCAGGCGACACCGTTGCCATTCAGAGAATAGGAGGGCTTGGCCATCTCGGAGTGCAGTTCGCGCGAAAGATGGGGTTTCGTACGGTGGCGATTGGTGGAGGCCCCGACAAGGAGCATCTCGCGACGAAGCTAGGGGCGCATGTGTACATCGACGCCAAGGCGGAGGATGCAGCTGCTGCACTGCAAAAACTCGGAGGTGCCAATGTCATCCTGGCGACCGCGCCGAGTGGTTCCGTGATCGGTAGCTTGCTTCCTGGTCTCGCAGTCCGCGGCAAACTCGTGGTGGTTGGAGTCTCGGATGACGCAATCCCACTAACTGGCGTACCCCTCGTCTTTGGCGGACGTTCGGTTGTCGGGAGTCTTACAGGAAGAGCGATCGAGACCCAGGACACTCTCGATTTCAGCGTACTCGCGGAGGTTCGCCCAATGATCGAAACGCTCCCGCTGGCAAAAGCCGAAGAGGCTTACAAACGAATGATGGAAGGTAAAGGACGGTTTCGTATGGTTCTCACCATTACCTAAAGCATTCGCTGAGTTTGCGGGAGAGACGACACCGCTAACGAAAGTGTGGAGGATACAGATGAATCCGTTCCAGGAAGTCTTTGACAAACAGAAAGCGTACTTCAATTCGGATGCGACCAAGTCGTATGAGTGGCGTATCGAACAGCTGACACGCCTAGAGAACTTATTGAGCGAGAATTCTCAGGCGCTGGAGGATGCGATAAGCAGCGACTTCAAGACCGCTAGTCAGGAAAGAGTCTTTGAGGTCCAGGCCCCGCTAGCAACTGCGGCGTTCGCGAAAGCTGATTTAAGAGAGTGGATGAAGCCTGTAGACGTAGTTATTCCAAAGGCTCTCCGGGCAAGCGGACATACTGCCAAGGTCTATCGAGAGCCGTATGGAGTCACTTTGGTGATTGGCCCTTTCAACGGCCCGTTGACGCTGCTCTTCGATCCAGCGGTCAACGTTCTTTCGGCAGGCAATCCGTGCATCTTCAAACTCTCCGAGGGTTTGCCCGCCACAGGTAAGCTCTTGCTGGATCTTATACCGAAATACTTCGATCCTCGGGCCGTTGCCGCCGTCTCGGGAACCAAAGAAGAAGTTACGGAACTTCTCAAGCTGCCGTTTGACTTTATCGTCTTCACCGGCAGCGTCAAGGTGGGCAAGATCATCATGGAGGCCGCTGCAAAGAACCTGACCCCCATTCTTCTCGAACTCGGCGGACAGAATCCGGCGTTCGTTGATACGACCGCCAATCTCCCGGACGCAGCTAAGAAAATTGTCTGGGGCGCAACGGCCTGGGGCGGCCAATGGTGCACCTCACCGGGGTATGCCTATGTGCACGAATCAATTGCCGAAGAGTTCGTTGAGGAGTGCAAGAAAGCCGTGGTCGAGTTGTACGGGACCGATCCGAAGAAAAGGTCCGACGACTACTCATGCATCGTTAGCCCAAAGGCTGTCGAGCGCCTCGCAAGCCTCATCGATCAAAGGAAGGTCGTCGCAGGTGGTAGATCCGACCCGGAGGCACGCTATATCGATCCCACGATCATTTATCCCGTGACATGGAACGATCCAATCATGGAGGACGAGATCTTTGGGCCGCTTCTTCCAATCCTCACCTATAAGGACATGGATGCCGCCATTAGTGAGGTGAAGAAGCATCCAAAGCCCCTTTCCGGCTTCCTCTTCAGCCGTGACCAGAAGGCGATCGATCACTTCCTCGCGAGCTTGTCCTTCGGAGGTGGCGCGATCAATCAGGTGAACATTCATCTATTTATTGAAACCATGCCTTTTGGAGGAGTTGGATACTCCGGCATTGGTCACTACTACAGCAAAGATGGCTTTGACGTTCTCACGCATGCGAAATCGATCTTGGTTTCACCGCCAGATGTCGCTATCGAGCATTTGTTTCCGCCCTATACGGAGGAGAAGGTGCAAGCCCTCAGCCAGTGGTTTGAATACTAGAAGTTTACCGCTGACCGACAACAATCTGACAATGAGGGGGAAGAATATGGTTTTAGCAGGAATCAAAGTAACCGATACAGCTATGGTCCGCGATGCGATTGAGTTCGCGCGGAGTTCGTTAGAGCCATACCTTTTCAACCATGTGATGCGCTCCTGGCTATTTGGTATCTTGCTTTCAGAAGGTGCCGAACTTGCACCGGATCCTGAGCTTTTGGCCGTATCCGCTGTTCTGCACGATCTGGGTTTGACCGACCGCTACACGGCGGAGAGTCGCTTCGAGGTAGACGGCGCCAATGCCGCCCGCGCGTTTCTCAAGGATCGCGGTATCTCGACGCAGCAGACGCAAGTTGTGTGGGATGCCATCGCACTTCACACCACACCTTCCATCGCTTTCCACAAAGAGCCTGAAGTTGTAATGACCCATTCAGGAATCGCGGTGGACGTCATCGGCGTCGGTCTCGATCGAATCCCGCAGGACAAACAACGCGCGGTCCTGACTGAGTTCCCTCGGTTGGCATTTAAGAACCAGTTCCAAACGTGCCTTTACAACGTCGTTCGTCGGAAGCCGGCGACCAGCTTTGACAACGTCCTTCGGGATTTCGGCAGCCGGTACGTCGAGGGGTTCACGGCTCCAAGCTTCGCCGACCTCTTCACAAACGCACCATTTCCCGAATAGTCGCTCACCCGAACACTCAAAAGCTTCGCCCATCACATGCATCGTGGGCTTTATAAGGAAGTAACGTGGACTGCCAAATCCAAGGGCTCCATTCATGCGGAGCAGCGCGGGGCTGCAGAGCCGGCGATCGTATTCCTCCACTACTGGGGGTGGGCCCTCGCAAACCTGGCGCAAGGTAGTTGCCGATCTTGAAGGATGGTTCATGACAGTGGCCTATGACGCGTACGGTTGGGACAGTCCGACAAAGCACCCGCAGATTAAAAACTGGTGACCTTGCAGTCGAGGCTCTCTCACTCATCAAAGTGAGACGGGTAGGAAGGAATCTATGAATGTGTTTCGCGCCGCTCTTACTAGCGACTTCTGGATCACCGGAATCGTAATTGCCCACCATATCCCTCGGACATTCCGCGTAAAGCAAGTTGATGGAGATCTCTTTTTCGCGGAGGAGAAACGGCAAGAGTATCGCCGGCGCGTAGAAAGTGTGACGCCTGACTCGCAGCGTCAATGGGCTCTTCTAGATTCACGTGGATTATCACTTGAAACAGTTCGCTCTTGAGCTGGAATCGTGTCACGAGGCCTTTCCCTCATTGAACGATCCAATTGAGCAAGTAGAATGATTTCGAAAGGCTGGCGTCGCCCATTCTCTGACACTCGCATTCACAACATTCAATGAGTCTTAGACGTCGGCCTTTTAGGGCCCTACGGATGGACCTAAGTTGCCTAGAATCATCGGACCAGATCGAAACGAAAATTGCTAGTGAAGTGCCGATTTAGGATCGTTTGATCATCTAGGATGGTTTCCTCCTCAGGTTGTTCCCGTATTTTCCCGCCGAATAATCAACCGATTTACCGGTATGTGCAACGACGCTCTCGGTGCATGCGATTGTATGTTGCCACAGAATCTAATCGACGGACAACAGTACTTACACCGGTGTTGGTAGAAGCAGGGAATACACTCCGAATGGCAGCTAATTCCAAGAGACAGGTTCAATGAGGGCATAGCGGTTCTCAACAGTCGAGATTCTCAATTTCACTCGGGAGTGATCGATCACTTCCCGTGAGACGACTTTTCGTTGCTGATCTGAACTCGATGAGTGACTCGGTGATAATGCAACAATTCAGAGCCGTTTATCATCGGAGTGCGCCGACATCCTGAACGTGCATGTGGCATGGGAGTGGTCGCAGTGGCAAGGTTTTACGCGCGGGCCGCCAGCGAAATCGCTCGCGGGTAGAGCGGGATATTTTTCATGATTTTTTAGTCCTCCTACTGCTAGTTGACCTTGGACTCGAGTGGGGTTGAGCGAAGTGGCTACTAGCTTTTGTTTTCGGAAAGGATTGCCTTCTTGCCGAAATAGCTGATCAGGTAAAGGGACACTCCGAGGGATATGACATCCTTGAAAAGGAACAGGCCCAGATTACTCATGTACCTCATCCCGTGAATTCCAGGTACGGAAATAATCGCGCCGGGAGTAGTCAGAAGCATGGTGCTGGTTGTAAAGAACATGCCCGTTGCGACGAGTCCTCCTAAGATGCCGGCCCTGGGCTTGAAATAGCCTGTGATAAGCAGGACCGCAGTAAGCCACTCGGTAAGGCCGATAAGGTCCGATCCGATATAGGGGCCGAACAATTTAAAGTGCCACCAGATCAGAGGACTATTAGAAACCAGGGGAACTATGCCTTCGGCGCCCGGAGCCGTCATCTTAAACGATCCCGCCCAAAGGAGCATAACGATCATGCCGACACTGGTGACGAGGAAAGGAACATTACGATCATCTATCCATGCGGCCAATTTGGTTAAAGTGTTTTCTGCTTTTGTTAGAAACTTGGTAGGTCCATTCATTGTCCTTCTCCTCTTGTCTCATGAATTGCGTAGCCCTGGACATCCGCATCAGAGTCTCACCTGAACCACAGGGAAGTCGATCTCCGTCCCGGCAAGTTCATTGGCATAGTTGGTTAGCGTATTCAGAGCGACGGTAGCAACGAGCTCCATCATCAGGCCGTCGTCGATCCCCGCCTTGCGCGCGTTCTCAATATCCTCGGTCGCAACATGACCGCGCAGACGAACGATCTTCTTCGCGAACGATGCGAGCTCGCGCTCCAGGGGATCCTCTCCGTCTCCTCCGCGTGCTTTCAGGGCATCCGCCTCGCTCACACCGGCAGCCTTGGCCATGGCCGTATGCGCTGAAAGGCAGTACTGGCACTCGTTCTCCTGGCCTACTGCGAGGGCCAGAATCTCGCGCTGACGAGCGGAAAGGCGGCCACGCGAAAGCGTCTTTGACAGCGACAGGTATCCATCCAAAGCCACGGGAGCGTGTGCCAGCGTGGCAAGAAGGTTTGGGACCATACCCAGGCTCGCTTTTACCTGGGAAAGTGTAGTGGCAACTTTGGCATCGGCATTGGACGAAACTACGGTACTGATACGGGACATCATCTTCTCCAATTTCCGGTGGTGCTTCTGCACCCGGAAAAGCAACTAGGAAGATGATGCGATACGTATTGCCATGTAGAGTATCGTTGATATACCGGATAGTCTCATATGGATCGCCTGACCCCGTTATTCGAACGATTCTCCCTCTCTGCCCGAATGTTTTATTCAGGACAGCTCTGTGGCGTCTCTCCCAACCTCAACGAGCAGGCCGGTTATCTTCATGTGCTCCGAAAAGGAACCCTAACCGTCACTCACCCCAATGCTCACCCGCTGGTCCTCGATACTCCAAGCATCCTGTTCTTTCCGCGTCCCCACCAACACCGTGTTCATGGCTCAGAAGAAGAAGGCGCTGAACTCGTCTGTGCGACCGTCAATTTCGGCGTCGGAATGTTGAATCCACTTATCGCCTCATTCCCAGAACCATTTGTGGTTCCCCTGAACGCCCTTCCCGAGCTTGCCCCGGCCTTAGAGCTCCTGTTCTCCGAGGCCACCTCCGAGCTCTCAGGACGGCAGCCAGCACTCGATTGTCTCTTCGAATACATTCTCGTCCTGCTCATGCGGTCCGCTCTAAATGCGCGCCTGGTCAACAGCGGTGTCTTGTTGGGACTCGCCGATGAACGTCTGGCTAAGGCGATCGAGAGCATGCACAAACACCCTGAAATTCCCTGGTCGCTGGAACAACTGGCTCAACGGGCGGGTATGTCTCGCGCACGCTTCGCCGCCCACTTTCGCGAGGTCGTCGGCATGACACCATTTGATTACCTGACGAACTGGCGCCTTGGAGTCGCCCAGACGATGTTACGCAAGGGCAACTCGCTGAAGCTGATCGCGTCCGCCGTGGGATATGCAAATGCGACAGCTCTCACACGGGTCTTCACCCAGCGTCTCGGGATGTCCCCTTCTGAATGGCTCGTAGTCAGATACACAGAAATTGAACCGGTATCTCGCTAACCAGAGAATTCACCCGCCGATGTCTACTTCAGTCGCCGCTGACTGCCTTCCATCATCTCGAGCATGCCCATATTCCTGTTCGTCCTTTTAAGAAACAGAAGTGCCGTCGGCTACACCCCGTCAATTGGCGACTTCAGGCCAAGTCACAACTCGATCTATTCAGATCGAGTTGTGCTCACAGCGAGTGGGCAGATAAATCCGACAACTCGTCCAAGTTGCGGAGCGATTGATCCCGAGCAAGAGGCTATATTCCCATCCGGCACCTCGAGTCGTGCGCTTGGCTCTCGGCTTCGCTACGACCCAAGCGCAAGACTCGAAACCGTCCCCACTTTGCGTTGTCACCTTTGGCAATTGACTTTGATTCCACATAATGATCTGCCGCATTAATGGAGCGCTCTATGCCCTGGCTTGCTTCTCCCTTTCCGAAAGACATCCTCGCGTGCTATTCGGCGCCCCCGCCAGCTCCGCTCCCAGTGCCGACGAGTCCGCCCCAAGGCAGGTGAACGCTGTTTCGCTACGACGATCACGGCCAAGGGCCGGTGTTCGGTTGACCAACCCTCCGTAATCAAACCAGTCCTCAAGAAAGGTCCATCATGATCGCGAAGCCAGCCCTGGCCGTCCAGCGAACGTTCCTTCGTCCTGGATTCCTCGTCGGCAACGCCCTCTGGGCATCGTTATATCCTGTTTAGTATCGGGTCTTCCTTATGTCAGCTTTTCCCCAATCCATTGTTTCAGAAAACCTCGCAATTCATTTGGCAGATATCCTTGCCGCCCGGCTGCCGATTTGCGCGAATTCGCGCGAGCGATAGCAGCAGGAGAGGGAACCATACAACTGGAGAAGCACCTCCGCGAGTTGAAACGTCGGCGTGCAGAGCTTTACCTACAATTTGAAGGAGCCGCCTTGGAACCTCCGCCGGTGCTGGTGATCGCTCGGAACGAACTTGAACTGCCGGAAGACAATTAATCCACCGGAATGTTGCTGAGGCGTAGGGTTCCTGCGACGTCCCTTTTCTCGCACCAATCCGTGATCTCTGCAGGGATGCGCCAGGGGTTAGGTTAATGCGCAAGGCGGCATTGAAGTAACCTCCTGACCTTTTCTCTAAACTGGTATCCAAGAACCATGAAGGCCTGCAGGAACTCTTCGTGGCAGGCGAACAACGGCAAGCGGTTTGCCTACGAAATGGCGGGCATCAAGGATGCATCCCAGCCTGATCATTGACGCGAAGCCGAAGAGCACCGTTGTGAGTGAAAGTCACTCATGGACGGAGGAGGGACAGCTTTTCCCCATGCCGACGGAGCTGGTCCCATCGTAAGCACCAGCGTGGCTCCGTCTTTGATCTGAGCGTGGCGAAACCATGCGTTCGGCAGATCAACTCCGTTCAATGTAGCCGACTGCACATAACGATTGAGCCCATTGCCGTCGAGGTTCTTTGCGATGATCCGAAGCTTTCTTGCATCCTCCAGAGAAAGCGAAGCATCAGGAATACTTGGAGTGCTGATGAGATAGATATCCTGACCGGCGACAGGAAAAATGCCGAGCGAAGAGAAGATAAGCCAGCTTGACATCGCACCGGAATCGTCGTTGCCAGGGATGCCGGCGCGGCCGTCGGTAAAGGCCTTCTCGAGGGTCATGCGAACGATATCGGCAGTCTTATCTGGACGGCCCGCATAGTTGTAGAGCACTTGAAGTAGAAAGCCCGGCTCATTCGTGACGTCGAAGTGACGGCGCAGGAAGGTCCAATCAAGACGGCGGATGAATGGCTCGTTGCCACCCGCCATTTCAATGAGACGGTGCATGTCCTGCGGAGCATAGATGGAGTAAGTCCATATATCTCCTTCATAGAAGAAATCAGGCCATGTACCGCGGACGACAAGGTATGGTGGAGCCCAGGTTCCGTCCGGATTGCGAGGCCGCATGAATCCTTTAAAGCCTTCAACGGTCATATCCTTGTCCCAGAGGTGCTCAAAGTTATGAGCACGGCTGGCATAAAGGGCAGCTTCTTTTTCTTTGCCTAGACCGCAGGCGACTTCGGAGATAGCGAAGTCGTTGTAGCTATACTCCGCAGTGCGCGAGCCTGAGCGCTCATCGGCAAGCGTGACAAAGCCTCTTTCGTTATAGTCTTTCAAGCCGCCGCGGCCCTCTTTCTGCGCGTCGGCTGGGGGCGCTTCGGCATCGTGAACCATCGCAGCGAAGGCGGTTTCGTAGTCGATACCTTTGAGACCTTTCACGTACGCGTCCGCAACGACGACGTTAGCATTCGAACCACCCTGAGTTCGGCCATTGTCATTGCCGCTGCGAGCATCAGGCATATAGCCCGTATGTCGGTAGATGTCGACAAGCGACCGAATGATATCGCGCTGCCGGTCCGGTGAGATAAGTGTCAGCAAAGGGCTTGAACTGCGGAATGTATCCCAGATGCAGTAGTAATCGTCGTAATAGGGTTCGTTGGACTGCCATCCGGGATTCTCTCCCGTTCGATCCGTCGGCATCAGCATGATGTGATACATCGCGGTGTAAAGCTGGCGTCGCTGTGAATCGCTCTCACCGGAGAGACTCAACTTTGCTAGTTCTGTATTCCACAGAGCCTTCGATGCCGCATGAACGGAGGGGAAGTCCCAGGCGGGGATCTCCTGATGAACGCTCTGCTTCGCTTGCTCTGGACTGATAAACGATATGCCAACCTTTGCCTGAACGACTTGATTTTCCTTTGTAGTTAAGTCAAAGGAAGCGCCGATGGGTGTACGGGGGCCAACGGTCGCATCTTTCGCATCGCTCAAAGTGTCACCGGTCCACGTCTGGGTCGCTTTAGCCGGTGTATCGAGCACCATGTAGTAGTAGACCTTGTACTCGCCACCCCGGTTCCATCCACCGGTGAAACGCGCTACTCCCTGAGCCTCATGATTCGAGGTGAGATGAATCTCCGCGCCCAGAAATTTCTGTGCCTGCCAGTCTGTCCCTAGACCCAACGCAGCGGCTACGTCAATCGTCACATGAGACTTGTGCGACGCAGGAAATGTATACCGGTGAAACCCTACGCGGCGACTGCTGGTCAATTCGGCTTTCACCTCGTACCGAGTAAGCTTCGCTGCATAGTAGCCAACCTGATTGACCTCATCAATACGCGGAGTTTTGATGTCTTTAATATCGAGCGGACCGGTAACGGGGGCGATGCGGATATTACCGTACTTGCCTTGCGCGCCACTGAGATGAAGGTGTGAAAAGCCAAGAATCACGCCACTGCTGCTATAGCCAAAGCCGGAGCGGCGGCCATCAAAGGTCTCCATATCCGGCCCCACCTTGACCAATCCGTAAGGGATCGAGGAACCAACGAAAGTGTTGCCACCCCAGTCGACACCGATAAACGGATCGACACTACGGGTGTAATCCTGAATTGGCTTAATGGGAGTCTTCTGCGCCCACCCAGGTCGTCCCAGGGTGAAAAGCGTCACGCAGGCAAAGACTATGAGCCTAGAGAGGAGGCGGGAGCGGGAGATCCGGCAATTGGCGGAAGAAGGTTGGGGATGTCCAGTGTCAATCCATTCACCAAAAAACAAAATCTCAGTCATCAATAGGTTCCTGTTTGCGGATTTATCTGTTCTCTTAACGTTGGCGCTACTTTGCATTGGACGGCTCAATAAGTGCATCGACACAGCTCGAAGGAGCCGTAACTGGATTGCAGCGGGCTACGAGTCCGTGCGGCAACCCAACAAAGAATCCTGTCCATTTCGCAGGTTCAGAGGCGGGGTAATCCGTGCTCAACATCTGCGCCCCACTTGAGAGCGCCAAGTTAGTGCGAGTGCGGTCGTTGCTCCGTGCCTCTTCAGTCCCATCGTCAGTACGGGTTCTAATCAAATAACCCTGCTTGGCGAGAGCATCAATTTCTTCTTTCGTGCCGCTGTTCGCTTCGGTGAAGGCAGCGTCCGGAGCACCTGGCGTTGCATTCGTAAAGATCAAACGGCCACGAAGTGAGGGATGACCGTCGGAATACACCGCATCCACCGGTCTCTGATCCATCAGAAGGACCACCTTGCCGCGCGCATTTGCGAGTGTAGGCCAACCACCTGGCTTTGTGCCAGCGGAGCCACTGCCACTGGCCTGAACCGCTTCAAACAGCGTTTCGTAAGTCCCCCGGATCTCATCCGGCGTAATCATCTCTTTGTCTGAAAACACGGAACGTATTTCGGAGTCGAGAGCATCAAAGGTTGCAGAGGTAAACGGCTCCGGTCCATTTGCAACTGGGGGACGTCCCGGCCGGTCCTGCTTTGTCTCTACAAGAATGAAGATGGGCACATGCTGAGGATGCTGCTTCGACCAACTCCGAATTGTCGTCAGGCAGGCAATAAATGTATGGCATGAACTGCGCTGGTCCACCCCGAGCACATGCATGACCTTGAAGCCTGGCTTATCCATCTCGTGATTTGGATCAAAATCAGGATCGGCAGGAAGTCCGGCAGCAGCAACCTTATCGACAATGGCAGGATGTGCATAACGGCCGCCTTTGGAATCTGCATAAACGTCAATTTCTAGTTGGCGAACACCGCCAGTAAGTTGATCGCTAAGCGCCGCATGAGCATAGTCCAGAGCGCGCATTGCTTTCGGGTTCTGCTGCTCAATCAACTTGCGCTCACTCGGCGCAATGCCCGTGTGGTAGCTATTGTGGCTTCCAATCACCTGAATCTGGTTGATGTGTACAAGGCGATCCTGTTGGGCCGCAGTGATCTGCTGCGCTGAGCCACAGAGTGGAAGCAGGACAATTACTGGGAGTACTATAAACAGCTTTCGCATATTGGTTCCTTCATTCTCTCGATCTCAGTTGCATGGCCACAGAGCGACCATCATGCTTCTACACGCGTTTGCGAGAGCCCTTCTCCTGCTTTGGCTGCTGCTGATCTGCGCCAGGAAACGTGGGACTCGGCAGGTTGCTCACTTCGTACTTCGACAACCGCAGATGACCGGTTGTGTCGGGGAGGGCTGGTGGCTTTGTGTCCGGCCGGTGGAATCGGAAGGCTGACGTCAGATCCCCAAAAGTGCGTCGCCGCCAATCACCGATATTGGGCTCAGGCACACCAGTAAACCTTTCAAGGAATTGAAGTACAGAGGTATGGTCGAACGGCTGACTGCAGACCCAGCCTCCCGCAGTCCACGGTGAGATCAGGATGCACGGGACACGAAATCCGGCACCGATGGGAACGCCGTCAATGAACTCATGCGGTGTGCCTGCAGGCGGAACCGGCGGAGGCACATGGTCGAAGATGCCGTCGTTCTCGTCATAGTTGAGGATGAAGACCGTCTTTGCCCAGACGTCTGGATTGGCCGCGATTGCATCGAGCTTGCTGGCGATAAAAGTCGCCCCATCGGCCGGTGTGTAGTCAGGGTGTTCCGACTCAAGAGCTGTCGGGAATATCCATGACACTGCGGGCAGCTTGTCGTGGATGGCATCGTATTCAAACTGGCCGGGAGAAGACACGAGCATACCTTTGGTATGGAGTGGTGAGCCCACCGGCGCATGGATGAAATTTCTGAAGCTTTGCAAGCGGTTATAGAGGTGACCGGCTTGATGTGAGTAAGCCTTCCACGATATGCCGGCCTCTTCGAGGCGCTCGGCATACGTCGTCCAGGTAAATCCTTCTTCTGGCCAGATGTTGTGCGTCATGGGGCCACCATGAACGCCATCCGGATCCACCGTCCCAGTCATCCAGTACATGCGGTTCGGCCCAGTCGGTCCCATCATGGAGCAGTGGTAGGCATCACATATCGTGAAGGCATCCGCCAACGCGTAATGAAATGGGATGTCTTCCCGCTTGTAGTAACTCATGGTGTAGGGCCCGTGCTCGCCATCTGCCTTGCGATGCGCCGGCACCCATTTATCCATCCGTCCGTTATTCCACGCCTCGTGTTTCACGGCCCATCCATGGTTGGTCGAAGGAATTTTCTGTGCACTGCTCGCCCTTGTGTCCAGATGAAACGGCAAGAGGTAACCGCTGGGATGTTCCGCATCCGGCTGATGAAACACCGATCTTCCATTAGGGAGTATCAATGCATATGGATCGTCAAATCCGCGCACACCGGCCAAGGTGCCGAAGTAGTGATCGAAAGATCGATTCTCCTGCATGAGCATGACGACATGCTTGACATCGCGCATGGAACCCTCTCGCGGCCGCCCTTGAGCCAACACGCGCTGCAGGTGTGGAGGCATAAGTGTTTCTGCAGCGGCAGCTATCGCCAATCCTCCGGCTCCTGTGAGAAGTCGTCGGCGGGTGAAGTTAGCACCTGCAAAAGAGGAATCGAAACGAGGTGTTTTCATAATCAGATTTCACTTTAGAGAAACGAATAGGATGCAGACAGGACAAAGAGAAAAGACGCAAAGAACCGGGGGCGACGAGTGCATGACCCGGGTTGTGGTCTGCACCCGTCCGCCTGTTGGTGAACCTCTAGAACGTGTAGCGAAGGCTGGCTTGCATGGAGCGCTGTCCGGTCTTGCTGGTTACACGTCCAAAGGTCGAACTGGTTGGATTTGCATCCGGAGCAGACAGATTGGAGTGGTTGGGAAAGTTGAACGCTTCAAAGCGGAAGGTAAAATATTGCTCATTGAAGGTGTAAAAGCGCTTCTGCAGCCCTGCGTTGAAATTCTCGACGCCAGGTGTCCGCAGGATATTGCGATTGTGCTGCGCGGTGAATGTGCCCGTTGCCGGAGCAACAAAAGCGGCAGGGTTGAACCAGAAGTTCTGATCAGATGTCCCCGCCGAGAACTTACCGGAAGCGCCTAGACGCACACCGGGAAGGGTGGAGTAGAACTGCGCACCGCCGCCCGTACCCACACCTGCAATATCCGTTGCGGTCGTCACAGAGAGCGGAACACCGGTCTGGAAGTTATAGATCTGTGTTATCTGCCATCCGCCAAGCAGTTCACGCGCCAGACGGTTGCTGCCGTGAAATGGAATCTCCGTGATGGCATTGATCGCGATGGCGCTGCGAATGTCATAGTCCGCCGTACCGCACAAATACTTCGTGTCCAGAGCATTGGGCAGAAAGTTTTTTTGGAACGATCCGCAGTCCGTCGCCTTCGCAAGAGTGTATGCCACACCAAAGCTCAAGCCTCGCTGGTATCGGTGGTTCAGGTCGAGCTGAAAGCCGCTGTATGCGGAACCCGATCCCTGCGTGACGATCGTGATGGGGCCGTAACCCGCGTACGGCCGATACGAGTTGATGTTCAACTTCGCAGCCGCGGCTGCGGCTACCGATCCTACCGGAGCCTGGTTCAGATTCGATTGGAACTGTCCATGCAATCCGCGACGTCCGACGTAGGCCACACCAAGGACCGTGTTGAAGGGAAGCTCCCGCTCTATGGAGACATTCCACACGTACGCTTCGGGCTGCGGTGAGTTGCGGTCCACACGTCCGGAGATCGTTGGGAAAGAACCTGCCGCTCCACCGCCTGGGTTATCCGCGCTGCCTCCACTAATACCTGCATAGGACTGCAGTGGTGGTGCACCTCCCTCAAACACTCCGTCGGAAACACCCTGGCGGCTCATATACCGTCCAAATCCGGAACGAATGACCGTCTTCGGGTTTACCGCATATGCGAGTCCGAGGCGGGGCTGGAACGTGGTGTAATGCACATCGATGTATCCACGAGGCAGATTGTGGAAGAGGTTGTTCGCCGCGCCAGTGACGGCCAGGGGAACGTGCGCTTTGGCGCTGTCGGTAAAGCCATTGCCGAACAGCACAGTGCCATTGAGCGGATCGCCCGAACCGGCAATCGGGTTGCCGTTCTTATCCAACTTCACGGCATTATCCGGAGCGTAGAAGGCAGGATCAAATGTACCGATGTTGTTCCAGAGGCTGTAGAAAGGACGAATGATTGAGTAGCGCAGACCGTAGTCCAGGTGAAGTTTTGGCGTAACCTTCCACGAGTCCTGCGCAAAAAAGTCGACCATGTTCGCGCGGTAAGGTGTCTCCGCCCGTTGACCAACTTCTGCATAACTCAGGAAGATGCCCAATGCGGCGTCCGCGGTATCGAGCCCCGTGCCAGCCGTATTCGCACTGGAGAACTCGAACTTTCCGTTCTGATTGTTCGTCTGCCCTGGGACGCTGTTCTGGCCGGAGATCTGGTCGTTATCATTCTCGCCCGCGCGCTCGTACAGAGCGCCAGCACGCAGCGTGTGGTTTCCAATGATGTGGGTGAAGGTGTCGGCGTAGTCGAAGACTTCGCCCTGGGAGTGGGAGGGATAGGCGCTACCGTCCAAGGTGGTAATAGCGCTGCTGTCGAATTGTACCGTGGGAATCTTGTTGGGCAGATCCTTTCCCGTGGGAAAGAGGAATGGATAGTTGATGCCGTACTTTGTGCGGTCATATAGGCCGTTGCTTGTGTCGATCGAAAGCCGGT